>Ga0209211_10006480_pt1 | contig 16918 bp, 18 predicted proteins | sample RifGroA2_FD_183992 | JGI IMG/M metagenome (GOLD analysis project Ga0209211, IMG submission 183992) | Groundwater microbial communities from Rifle, Colorado, USA - Groundwater A2 (SPAdes) (version 2) | ecosystem: Environmental > Aquatic > Deep subsurface > Groundwater | place: Rifle, Colorado... | reverse complement strand
TTTCCGTCATGGATAGACGGAAAAATCAATGAATACAAAAAATGGTTCAATGACGAAAGATTTCACAGAGGAATCGGAACAACACCAACAAAACTATACAGCCAGTTAGAAACTTGACTTAACATAATAACAAAATTTTTATATGCAATAAATCCATAATTAATATAATGGTAAAGAGGAAGTTCAGTGTTATCCCTAGGAGCATGAAATCCAAGTACTCTTGGGGAGACAAAGTGCCTGGATCTGGAATATATGAATGCTCAATATGTAGCAATTATCAGGCATTCAAGAGAGGAGAATTCTTCAGCCAATGCCAGGATTGCATTAATAGCCATACTGAGGAAGAGAATAAATGGTTTGTGACTAATGAATTTCTATATTTCATGTCAAAGAACATGAACATTGAATTTGACAAGATAAGCACATTGCAAGTAAAGATAGCTGACAAGATAACATCCTGGGCAGGATCAATGAGTTTTGTATTTATTCATATCATATGGTTTGCATTATGGGTTTTGGCAAATCTAAATTATTTTGGTCCAAAATATGTTTTTGATCCATTTCCTTTTGGATTATTAACAATGATTGTTTCTTTAGAGGCAATATTCCTTGCCACATTCATTATGATCAGCCAGAATATTTACTCACAAAAATCTGAATTGCGTGCAGAACATGAATATCAGGTCAATCTTGAGGCAGAGAAAAATGTTGCAGAGATACTTGCAATAATCAAGGAGATGAGAAAAGTAGAAGAGCTTAAGGATGAGAAGATCGAAGAATTAAAAGAGACTATTGAAGAATTCATGCCTGAAGAACCTCAACCTGTGGAGACTGTTACTGTTGAGGATACTCCTGTTCCATTAGAGGCAGTTGAGCATGAGACATTTGAAGAGCATCAGCAGATATTAGAAGAAGCAGGGATTGATGTCATAGAGGAATCTGCACCACCAGTAATCCAGGAGAAAAAGAGAAGAGGCAGAAAAAAGAAAGTTAAAGAATTAATCTTAGAGGGGCTGGAGCAAACCCATGTTGATATGAATCTATTGGCTGTGCCTAAGGAGATAAGGAAGCAGGAAAAGACTCCTGAGGTTAATAATGTTGATGATACTAAAAAGACAGATAAAAAATAGGATTAAGAATCTATTATACTTTCACCAGTCATTTCTTCTGGTTTTTCTATCTTAAATACATCTAGAACGGTTGGAGCAATATCCTGCAATCCTTTACCTTGTTTTAATTTTACATGATCTTTGCTAACAAATATGAATGGAACAGGATTTATTGTGTGGCTTGTCCTCCATAGATCTGTCTGATCCTCAACATTTCCATGATCAGCAAATACCAATATATGATAATCATTTTTTAATCCTGCTTCAATTATTTTTCCTAAACAATCATCAACTGCAATTATTGCCTTGTGTATTGCATCAATGCTTCCTGTATGTCCGACCATATCGCCATTGACAAGATTTGTTACAATGAATTCATATTTATCCTTATTGATTTCTTCTACTAATTTTTCAGTAACTTCATATACAGACATCTCTGGTTTTAAATCGTATGTTGCAACCTTAGGACTAGGAATCAATATCCTATCTTCTCCAGGATTGGGTTGTTCTATCTGTCCATTAAAGAAAAAAGTTACATGAGCATATTTTTCTGTCTCAGAAATCCTTAATTGTTTGATATTATGTCTTGACACTATCTCTCCTAAAAGGTTTTTAAATGATTCATCTTTGAAAGCGACCTTTGCATTCATTGGAATATAATATTGAGTCATTCCGACATAAAAAATATTTAATGGCTTTCTTTGCCATCCATCAAATTGCTCTTCAACAACAGCTTGGGTGAATTGTCTTGTCCTGTCTGTACGGAAATTAAAGAAGATCATTGAATCATTTTCTTTTACTCCATCATAATCCTTATGCTTTCTCGGAATAATAAATTCATCTGTCTCGTTGTTTGCATGACATTTTTTTATTTGAGTTATTGCATCATCAAAAGTTTCTGAATCTGCATTGATTATGCAGTCATAGGCTTTTTTTGTTCTATCCCATCTCTTATCCCTGTCCATGGTGTAATATCTTCCAGAGATTGTTGCAATGCTCCCCAATCCTAATGCATGCATTTTATTATTCAATGCTTCAACATGCTTTAAACTATCATTGACAGGAGCATCTCTTCCATCAGTTATGACATGAACAAAAACATTATTGAAATCTTGCTGTTTGCATAATTCTAGAAGTGCAAATAAATGATCCCTATGTGCATGTACTCCTTCTACTTGCAACAAACCTATTAAATGTAATTTTGAATTGTGTTCTTTACAATTATTTATGGCTTCTAAGAATTCAGGAATTTTAAAAAATTCTTTATCTCTTATTGATTTATTTATTTTTGCTAATGATTGAAAAATGATTCTTCCTGATCCTATCGTCATATGCCCTACTTCTGAATTTCCCTGATACCCATCTGGCAGCCCTACTGATTCCCCCGAAGCCTTGAGCAAAACATTAGGATATTCATTCATTAATTTATCTGTATTGGGTGTTGGGACTTCAAAAAGCGCATTATGCTCTCTTTCTTTTCTGTATCCCCATCCGTCTCTGATAATTAAGATTACTTTGTTCATGGTATGTCGGAATAATAGCTATATATAAATTTTTTCAATAAAAATATAAATCAAAGCTGTATTTATGGATTATGCCTAAGGATCATTTGTTCTGGAGAGCTGTATTATGGCCTTTTAAGATGTTGTTTAGGCTTGTTTCATTGATATTCCAGGGAATAATCATGGGCACAGAGAAAGTGATTTTATTATTTAGGGAGAATGGTTCTAATGTAATTAAGAAAAAATCCTCTCCTGATGATTATGTCAAGTTCAAAACAATTGATGCAATAAAAGGATCTTATGATAATTTTGAAAAATTCTTAGCTAAAAACCAATCAACTATCGGTATTATTCTGGGTGCAAGAGGAACCGGAAAGACTGCTTTTGGATTGAAACTTCTAGAGAATCTTCATGTTTTGTCTAAAAAGAATTTTTATGGAATGGGCTTTAATGAAAAAGACATGCCTGAATGGATTAATGTTGTTGATAATATCAATGATATAAAGACAAATTCTTTTGTATTGATAGATGAAGGAGGAATTTTATTCAGCTCAAGAAAGAGCTTTTCAGATGCAAACAAGTTATTATCAGAATTATTGTTGATTGCAAGACATAATGACTTGTCAATAATATTCATTTCCCAGAACTCTGCTAATCTAGAGATCAATGCAATAAGACAGGCTGATTATCTAGTCATGAAGCCAAGCTCCTTGCTTCAGAGAGATTTTGAGAGAAAAAAGATCAAAGAGATCTATGAAGAAGCAATGGAAAAATTCAGGAAACACAAGAATGTAATTGGATTGACATACATCTACTCAGAGCAATTCAAAGGCTTTGTATCAAATCCATTGCCTAAGTTCTGGTCTCAGAAAGTGTCAAAGAGTTTTAGGAAGAAATGATTTCTATTCTTAAATAGTAACATTTATTAACAATCTTACATTTCCAGGTTTATGCGTGTGAGGGATGTTATTTTGGACTTTGATGGAAATCTTACTGATACCATAAAAGAAGCAGATCCATGCATCTCGTACTGGCATCAATTATTTTGTGAGAGAACAAACACTCCACCTTCTTATCTTTTATACGAATTTGAAAAGATGAAAAAAGAGATATTGTCAGACCCTAAGGCGGGATGGGTTAATAATGGTTTTATAGTGGCACAGGCAACAGCAGACCCATACGTGCTCACAACAACCATATACCAACATATAATCAGGAAATTTGGTGACAATGACCTACATCGTAATAATACTGGCTTTCATATACCTTCAGACCAGAAGTCCAGGGATGAGATGCTCACAAAAATATTTTTAGAATCATACACTCATTCCAGTATAATGTTTCGTCCTGGAGCAAAACAATTCCTTGATGAGCTGATCGGCAAGTATGGTGTTGCCATAGTAACTAACTCGAAGACAGATTCTGTCGAGAAGAAACTGAAGACACTGGCAGATTATTCAATACCTATAATAGGTAATGCAAAGAAGTATGTCATTGACCAAACTATGGATAATGTGCCTGAATCAGTTAATTTGGAAGGATTCCCAAGACCTGTTCTTTTACGGAGAAGGAACTATAAAGAGATTCTCGACAAGTTCGATCCGGAAAAAACGGTCGTTGTTGGAGATATTTATGAGCTGGATTTAGCGCTGCCTGAATTCTTAGGATTCAAAGTTATACAGATGGCAACTGATAATACTCCAGAGTATGAGATAGAATATCATAAGACAAAGCCAAATAATCTCTATGCACAGAATTATGACGAGATACTAAAAAATCTAGAGAAATATTAATTAATATATTATGACAACAATCTTTCCCTGTACATCATTGAATCTTACTTTTTTCTGGTCAACAGCATTATTATTGTCACCTTTTGTTATGTAATATGTTCCTTCTGAATCTGCTCCAATGTCAACAATCCTATGGACAACTATGACTTCATTGTCCTTATATGAGATTATGTCTCCAATACTGAGTTTGTCTGGTTTTATCTCTATAGCTTTTGAATGATGATTAATTACGGGAAGCATTGATGATGTTTCTTCAAATATAGATAAAGATGAATCATTAATGTTTAATATCACTTGATTATTATTGTATCTTATTCTTTCTATCGGGATGTTTTCTGGAATGTTCTCTAGAACACTATCTGGAATGCTTGCTGATGTTGAAACATTATAGACACAATAATTATCCAGATTAAATGACACGTTTCCAAGAAGATCCTTTGTTCTTATTATCTGCTCATTGAAATAATTATTAAAGCAGGTATTTCTTGATTCCAGATAATTGATCTTTTCATCTAATGTTTTGATGTTGACTAAAGAATGATACTGAAAGTATATCATTGCTGTAAATATGCAGGTCATCAGTATTACAAAAATCAACAACAATACATGTCCATAATCTTTAACTAAGTTTCTTACAGATTCAGCAAATTGCTTGTTTAATTGAGATGCACGAGATTTATGCTCAAGCTTTTTTATCCTATCACTGATTATCTTAAGATATTTGTTTTTATCTTTTATATATCTTAATTTCTGGCTTAATTCGATATCATTAACTGCTCCGCCAATCCAATTAGCAAAATCATCATGATCAAGATTGCAATGGAATTTAAAGGAATCTTCATCTAATGCATTGATCTGCTGAGAAAGTTCGTAAAGATTCCTTGCTGCAGCTCTATTCCTGAAAAAGAATACCTTATCCTGATCAACGTCCCTAAGAAAATCTTCCATAAACACCTCTCTTTGCCTTAATTTAGATATGGAAGTTTATAAAGTTAATGCGGGATGAGTTACGAAACCGATAAAATTATATATTATTAAGATTGAATAGTATTATGGATAATTTGAATATAAGATTGATAAAGAAATCAGATCTTAAAACGCTTGCCAGAATCTATACTAAAGTATATACTTACTCCGATGTCGGAGAAAAATGGATCGATACTACATCGTATAATCTGCTTGTTTATTGGTATAAAAGACAGCCGGATTTGTGTTTGGTGGCAGAATCATCAGGAAAACCTATTGGCGCATTTGTTGCAGGCATAAAACCATGGCATGATGGGAATCATTTGGTTGATGGAGAAATATTTGTAGATCCAGATTATCAAAAAAAAGGTATTGGAAGACTGCTTTCAATAGAAATGTACAAAAGAGCATTAAAGAAATATAATGCAATCTGTTTTGACGCGACAACATTCAAAGATAAAAAATTTCCGTTATCATGGTATAAATCACAGGGATTTGCTGAAGTAAAGAATTGGACAATAATAACAGGAGACTTAAGAAAAGTTCTAAAAGGATTACGGAGAAACTAGTGCTTTTTCTTCCACCCTATCAAAAACAATATTCCTATTAAAAATGCTGGACCTGCAATTATGAATGAATAAGAAAGCATATACCACTCAAAAGGATATTTTAAGGCATTGATCAACATTGTTGCAATATAGAATAATCCTGCTAGAATAAAAGCAATCCCTCCAACTATCTCATACTTCCAAGAGATGACAAGAATTATGATTAGAATAAATACTGGAATATTATGCATAAACAATCCTAATAATATCTCCCAGAAGCCAAGTCCTGGCTGAATGACATCTAATGAGAACATTGCTAAAAACAGAATGAAAATAATTGATAGAATTCTTGGAGTCCAATAGATGAATTTAGAAGGTTTCTTCTTCATATGCGAATAATTTATTAAATAATATATAAAATTGCTGTTTTGGTAATTGCGAAATTTGAACAAAGTGAGAAAGTCGGGGTAGGACAAAGGGAAACATTTATATATATGATGTATATATCTATATATGTGATGTAATATGGTACAAGCTGTAATAAATATCGATGAAAACACTAACAGGGTTTTGAATATTGTGAAAGCAAAGTTCGGTTTGAAAGATAAGTCTCAAGCAATAAATATGGTTGTAAATGAATATGAACGATCTGCATTAGAACCAGAATTAAGACCTGAATATAAAATTAAGCTAGCTAAGATTATAAACGGAAAACATCTTTCTCATGAGGAATTCGAAAAAGAGGTAGCTTAATGTGGCAAAATCCGAAGGATTTTGAGCATGCTCAGAAATCAAAATTTCTGACATACAAGGATCTCTACAGCGAAGAGATTATTAAGAAGCTGACTAAAATTAAGAAAAAAGATTCTGTTGAATATTCTCAAATTCGTAAAAAGATGAATTCTATTTTAGAAGATCCTAACCACAGTTATAAATTCCTAACTCATGATATGAAAGGTCTTAACAGGGTTCATATAGGTCATTTTGTTATAGTTTTTATTATTGACCATCAGAATAAAACTATCTCTTTTGAAGATTATGACCACCATGATATAATATACAAGAAGAAATAAGTCCCAAACTCCTCCGTTTCTAAATAGCCCCAACTCAAATTGCGTATAATCGATGTTAGGCGACCGAACGGAGTGAGGCAAAACATCGAAGATGTTTTGAGTCTGTTTTGGTGCGTAACATTTAAAAATAAGTATGTCTTTCTTGATGTAATGAGAACTTTTACAGCCATTATACAAAAAGAAGAGGATATGTATGTTGCTAAATGTCCCGAGTTAGGAACTGTCAGTCAGGGTTCTAGTATCGAAGAGGCTTTAGCTAATCTGCAGGAAGCTACTGAATTATATCTTGAGGAGTTTCCGATAACCGCACATCATAAGCCTATATTGACAACTTTTGAGGTGGCTGGAGTTGCCAAAGCTTAGAAATATTTCTGGCCAAGAATGTGTTAAGATTCTATGCAATAAGTTTGGATTTAAGATAGTACGCCAGAGGGGAAGTCATGTTGTTCTTAGGAAAGAAGATATAGGAACAGTCGTGCCAATGCATCAAGAATTAAAACGAGGAACACTCAAAGGCATACTAGAATTAGCAAAGATTAAGGAAGAAGATTTCTCAGAATACTTATAGCACCAAAACAGATTTCGCCTAATCGATGTTATACGCTTCCAAAGGAACGAGGTTTAGTGCAACGTCCCGAAGGGAAACCGAAGAGTTAAATTTTAGTGGCAGTCGTTTCAATCCAGCGAACAAAGTGAGCCATAAAGAACAAGTATCAAGGGGACAATTTTAGTTCGTCATTTCGTGGGGAGGGGGCGTGTGTTTTTTGCTTCTTTTTTACAAAAAAGAAGATAGGAAGAGGTGTAGTTAAAGTAGTTTCATCTCTTTAATTTTATCTTGTCTTTTTCTTTATCTATTAATTTATTCTTTATTAAATGATTAATTGCTTCTTCAACTTTATCTCTTATCTTATTTCCTGTTCGATTATTATTATAAATTCCTCTTGCTATATCTGCGGTTATAGCTTCTTTTGTTGTGCTGAAAGAATTCTTTAAAATATCAATTATTGCCCCAGCTAATTCTTCTTTTGGGATTAAAATAAATGGTCTGTCACTTTCTTCTGAAATTTTTACTTCGGAGAATATATTTACAGGTTCGAGAGAGACAGTGTTTTGGTAAATATGGATTCCCTTATCTTTATTTAACTCCCCTAATATTTCTTCAAATAAGTTTTCTATTCTTCGTCCTAATTTTTGAATACCCATTGAAGACAATACTCTTTTGTATAATAATTCTTTTTCAATTGGACTCTCTATTTCCAGAATTTGCATTATTTTCCTTTTAATGATCGAAACTGCCGAATAATTGTTAAGGCTTCCGTAACTATCAAATTCTAAATCCATATTTGATTTTGAAATCTCAGCTATTTTGTATTTTTTATATTTATCCTTGACTTCAATTTCCTTAAAGTCTTCTTTTTCATCAATTTTTGATAAATAATTATTCTGTTTGGGTTCTGGAATACCTTTCGATTTTAAGATATTTTTAACTTTCTCCTTTATCTTTTCGATTTCGTATTCTTTGTTGTTTAACCAATCATCAGACCAAATTCTGATTATATTCCAACCAAGATTCTCTAATACAACTTGTCTTATTTTGTCTCTATCTCTTGCAAATCTTGAAGAATGATATTGTGAGCCATCACACTCAACACCCAAAATGTATTCTCCGGGTTTTTTTGGATGTTTTATGGCTAAATCTACCCTGTATCCAGAACAACCAATCTGACAGCTTACATCAAACCCTTCTTTCTTTAATTCCTCATAAACAGTTTCTTCAAAAGAAGAATCAAATTGTAGCCCCTCGGTTTTCTGTAAGAATTTAGTCAAATCTTTACTTTTTGCAAAATCTAAGTAATATTTTAAGTACCTTACACCCTCTGCATTGATTTTATCTTCGTCTAAGTCGTCTGGAAGCATCGACGAAACAACAATAGTTTTAAATCTTGAACGAGTTATTGATACATTAAGTCTTTTGTACCCTCCTTCTTTATTCAATGGACCAAAATTATAACTAAATTTACCTGAGGAATCTTTACCATAACCTACACTTAGAATAATAATGTCCCTTTCATCACCTTGCACGGTTTCGAGATTTTTAACAAATACTTCCTCGTTATTAACATCGATTGACTCTTCTATAGGTATTCCTGCTACTTGAAATTCCTCTCTAATCGCATTTTCTTGAGCCATACTAAAAGCGATAATTCCAAATGATTTTTTAGGGTATTTCTTTTTCAAATCCCTATAAATTTTAACAATCTCCCTCGCTTCAATCCTATTTTTCCTGGATTTTCCTCTGTCATAGACTCCTGTTTTAATATATACATAATCCAGTCCGCTATTATCATTTTCCTTAGGATTGGGAAAGGTTATTAAACGGTTTTCATAAAAAAACCTATTGGAAAAAGATATAAGAGTCTCATTATTACTTCTATAATGCCAATCTAGTGATTTAGTTCTGAATTTAGTTATTGACTCACTTAAGAAGCTCTCTAAATCTTCAATTTCTTCTTCACTTTCATCATCCTGACTTAAGAAGAATGAAGTAGGGGGCAGTTGTTGTGTATCTCCCATTATTATGGCCTGTTTTGCTCTTATAAGGCAAGGAACGGCATCTTCGGGCATAATTTGAGAGGCTTCATCAAATATGACTACATCAAAATTTATATTTTTTGGATTAATATATTGGCTGACAGTCAGAGGACTCATCATAAAGCAAGGTTTCAAAGCAAATGCTAAATCAGGTATTTGTTCTAATAAATCCCTAATCGGTTTTAATCTTCTTTTCTTTTCATTTTCTCGTTTGAGAATAGAAACCTCATTAGAACCCATACTTGAGTAATTGTCTTTTGGTTGCCTCTCTTCAACAGACTCCATAACTTTATATCTAAAAATATCTCTAACTTTCATATCATCATCTCTGAATTTTTCAACAAGGCTTTTTGGAGAAAACTTATTTGATTTTTTGAGTATTTCATCTAAAATCTGGAGATAGTAGGACTTAAGAAAAACCTTGCTGAATTCACTTCTGACAGCATTACCAAAATATTTTTTAATGAATTCTTTTACTTCTTCATTTAACTTTATGTACTCTTCTTTAAATGCGAGAACATCTTTAAGATTCTTAAATTGGTTATTCAGTTTCCCCAAAACATTTAGAATATCTTGAATTTTTTCTAAACAGGTTAATTGTTTAACCTCAAAGAACCCTTCAATTTCATTTAAAGAAGAATAAAAATCTCTAAATAATCCTTTCTGATTAAAATTAGATAATAACTGAATTATAGCATAATTTTTACCTTTTGAAATTTTATTTGATATCTCAAAGAGAGGGATTAAGTTTTTACAATATTTATCTAATCTGGAAATATTGCTTAGATTACTACAATCGCCGATAATCTCTGATTTTTTCTTGTTCTTTGAAACAATTTCATTAAGTTTTTTATTTATTTTTTCATATTTGGCTTTCTTCTCAAAAAGAGAGAGCCATTCAGCGTGCCCCATTTTTGTTTTTGAATATTTATCCAAATTAGCCTTATTGGTTTTATATTCTTGATTAAAAAGTCTAGAGAAAAACGAGGTTTCTCTGAATATCTTTTCAACTTGATGTGTGTTTAAGTTATCAATAAAAGAATCTTTTACTCTCTTCGTTATATCCTCCCGCATCTCTTTTATCTCCAAAAGAACAGATAGTAACTCTTTTATCAGAGAATTGTATTCTTCAAAATCTTTTGAAAGCAAATAGGAGAATTCGTGGTTAAATTTGAAAGCAACGATTTTATCGTTTAATTCGTTTAGTAAGTTTAACTCGACAATAGAGTTTATCTCTACCTCTGTTTCTATTTTTAGTTTATCTATAAAGCCAATTATTTTCTCAGTATTCCGATCAAAATTCTTTAGATTAGAACTGAATCTATTAATAGCTAAAGAAGTATTCTTGTCTTTCTGATAATTAAAATATATGTTTTCGTTAGGATTTCCTAACAGAGTAAAAGAGGAATTAAACCTCTCTAGCTTGTCAAATAATATTGAAAACTCTTTTTTGTTTAGGGATATTGACCTTTTTAGTGGAAAATCTACAATCTCGTTTTTAGATAGTTTCGCCAACTCTCCTCTAACATCATAAACCGATAACTCCCAAGGAGAGTGTTTTTCGCATAAGAATTGATAAAATTCATTGATATCCTTTTGAGATTTTAAATAAGATGAAACATCATCTCGTTTTATCATTGAAGGTATAACTGGAGAAGTTTGAAGTTCTTTCATAAATTGTTTTATAACTTCTCTTTTGTTTCCTTTGTAATTATGTAAATTTAGACAGTATCTTCCTAACCCAACTTCATCGAGTCTTTTTTGGACTACATTTAAAGCAGCCATTTTTTGGCTCACAAAAAGAATTTTTTTATTCTTTTCAATAAGGGCTGAGATAATATTTACAATTGTTTGACTTTTACCTGTTCCCGGAGGCCCTTGTAATACAAAAGTAACTCCTGCTTTTGCTAACTCTATTGCTCTTTTTTGGGAAGAATCTGCTGGGAGAACATCTACGCTTGTGGTATCATCAAATTCTTCTCTCTGCAATTCAGAAATTTCATCCTGTAAAGCATCTCTGTCCCCGACATACGCTTTCACTAAAGGGCTATCTTTAACCAATTTTTCATTAAAACTCAAATCTTCATACATGATAAATTTTTGATACGAGAAAATATCCATATAGACATCTTCGATAATTTTCCAATCCTTCATTCCTTCTATTTGCTTCTTAAGGTAAGACAGATATTCAGAAGGGGTTTGATTCTCAAATTCATTTATTTCTATGCCGAACTCGTGAGAAAGCTTCTCTATTAATGCTGGATTTAATTGCATTTCTCCAGAATTAGAATCAATCTCAAATTTATGAGTTTCTTTGCTAATAGTGGGCAGTCTGCTGATTTCCAGAGACCAAAGAAAAATAGGGGCTTCTAAATATAAATCAGAGTTATCTGCATCTTTATATTTTAAAATTCCTAAAGATACAAAACAAGTGCTAACTCCTAACTCTTGAAAGTTCTCCTTGGCTTTTAAATAAAGAGTATATAATTTTTTCTCAACCGTTTCCTCTTCTTCAGAGCATAACCACTGCCTGTCTTTACCATTATCCTTTTTCTCTTTTAGGATAAATATGTTTTGCTCATTTTCCAAATCTTCAATTACTTTAGAGAAAGAGGGAGATATTATTTTTAGAGATTTTGATTTTGTGAATCTATAACGCACAAGATTATTCCTTTTAGATAAATCTATAAGTTTCTTTTTCCAATAGTCTATCTTTTTATCAATAACCTTGCTTACATCCATTTGATAATCTCCCTTTGTGCATATTTATCTCTTCTCCGTTAATGCTTTCTGAAATTCCTTTCTAATCTCGTTTATCTTTTTTTCATTAAGCTTGATTAAGATCGACTTGCATTTTACTAAAGACTCAGGAGCATTCTTTACCATCTTATTGTATTGCTCATCTGGAACCGTCCTGTCAATGTAATATTGAGAATCTATTCTTGCCTTCAAAGAATCTTCTGTAAAATCAAGGTCTTCTTCGCTAAAAAATTCTCTAAGAAACCTCTTTGCGAACGCTATTGTACAAGAATGAATCTCACATTTTATGCCTATTTTTATCAAAACGGAGTAAAGCGAAAAATAGAGAGTATAATATGCTGTTGAGATTTTCCAATCTTTTATTACATTTATTCTCATTGACTCTAGGGCTTCTTCAGCTTTCTTGATATATGCTTCTGCGAGATTTGAATTTGGTTCAATTAAACTTAAGCCTTCTTTCTTTCCAGCACACCATTTTATCTTATCCATATTTCAACACCTTTTGAATAAATAGTTCCGTATTTTTAAAAATTATGTGGTTCTTTAATACTTCTTTTATTAGGATATCTTGGTTTACATTTCTTTCAAATGTCTTTAAGGGATAACACTTTATGCTTATTTCAATCCCTAAATTTCTTGAAACTTTCATGGTTTCTTCTTTTTCATAGTCTCCAACTACAAAAATGTCTAAATCAGATTCTTTGTTAGATATCCCTTTTGCATAACTTCCAAAAATAATACCAATTCCATTAATAAATGGGCTTATTTTTTCTGTAACTTCTTTCACTAGAAGATTTTTCTCCATAAATGCAATTGACTTGTATTGCTCGACAAATGTAAGATATCTATTACTTAATTCGTTTATTTTTAACTTATAAGACTTGATTTTACCCCTTACTTTTGATTCTATGATTCCTTTATTTTCTAAATCTTCAAGAATTAGCTGTGCTGTTCGTGGGCTTATTTTAAGCAATTTCTCAACTTCTCTGATATAATATTCCCTATCAAATCCATTCGTAAATAAAGAAATGATTTGTAAGCCATTCTCAGTTATGTTTATTTTATTATACATATGTATTATTTAGAATACAGCTACTATTTAAATCTTTTTGTTTTCGTTTCGTCGCCCCCTCCCCCTCGTTTCGTTTTAGTTCGTTCTCGTTAAAATTGTCTCCTATCAGTTCGTGCCACTAAAATTTGATTGCGTATAATCGATGTTAGGCACCCCGAACGGAGTTTATGACGGAGTCAATAAACGAAGTGAGGGTCGAGCACCGCAGAGCCGAAGGCTCGAGGAGCGGAGAAGTATCGCCCGAAGTTTTGATAACAAGAGTATTTCGTAATTCTATGAATTGCACTTAACCTTGTTAGGTGCAGAAATAGTTGCAGTTAGAAGAATCTTCCAGACCATTTATGGCGAGGGCGATATTGTGCCTAATCGATGTTAGTTGCGTCTTTTCGTAGAAAAGACCGAGGGATAGTGCAACAGTTTTTGCAAAGCAAAAAATCCCGAAGAGTTATTTTCAAGGGCATTTCTATCGAGTGCGAAGCACAATAAAGAACAAGTATTAAGGGACAATTTTATTATCATCAAGCACGAAAGTGCAATCAAATAAAAACATCGAGGCGAGAAAACTATTATTTCTGAATTAATTCAAATTTAATTCATACCAAAGCATTTCAAGATTTGGTGCTATTTCTTCTTTTTTCATTAATATAAATTTATTCGATTCAAAGAAATCTTTGTTTGTCATGAATTCAAAAGTATCAGTTATTATTTTTTTTATGTTTTTGAATTTACATTCTTCAATAAACCTACCCAACAATTCTTTTTTTATTTTAATTTCATTTGAGGTAATATAATGAATCATTGCCTTACTCTTTAAAGTGTCTTCATAACCAACAATAAACCCTACAACCCCTTTTTTATTTTTTGCTACAAATGCCATCAATTTTGGATTTTTAAACTCTTTTAATATATTTTCTTCTTTAGCGTGTTCTCTAAAACAATCAATCATTTTTTTGGGAAATTTAGAATTTGGATTCTTTAATTCGGACAACATTAATGCTGAAATATCCTTCGCGTGTTCAATTCCTGCTTCAACTATTTCCATTATTCGTACCTCAATTTTGATGCGGTTACTTTATTTAATTCATTGATTCCAAACATATCTATATATTCTTTCCATGCAGATTCCCATGCCCAAGAACAATTTTTGTTAATTAAACAATCATTACAATAGTCTGGTTGAGAAACATCTAGATTTCCAAAAATGGTTTCTTCAGGAGAAATGTAAACCATTTCTTTTGTCATTTGTTTCCAATTAATACTTAAATATTTCCAATAAGAAGGATCTAATGTGCAGGATGGAATAATAAAAACTCCTAAATTTTTATCTCGCCTAATTGCTTCATCTAATGCGTCTTCAACATAGGGTTTCATATCTTGATATTTCACGACTAGTTGTTCACGATTATCATTTGCATGACCCCTCATAATTAAACCATGAATTGAAACCCATGCAGAAGGAAAAGTATCGTATGCAAAGCTAACAAAATCTGAAAGTTCTTGATAATTTTGCTTTAAAATTATTGTTTTTACGGAAATTGGTAACTCTATGTCCTCTAAATTTTTTAAGCCTTCCACAGTATCTAAAAAACTTCCTTTTATCCGAGTAATCATATCGTGTTTTTCCTTGTATGGACTATAAAAAGTAGTCATCACTCTATCGACACCAACCGCTTTTATTTGCTTACTGAAAGACTTATCTTTAAATTTACGACCATTAGAAAGAATAATAAGGTTTGTATCATAATTTGATTTTATATAATTACAAATCTCAAATAAATCTTTTCTTAATGTTGGTTCACCACCACCAAGTTCAATGTAATCATCTTGAGAGGGTTTTGTCAAATCAATCTTTTCAATAATTTGGTCTAAGTTTAAGCGTCCTTTTTCATCTAATTTTTTTGCACAAGAAATACATGCGTTGTTGCAAGAATAATCTGTAACTAAAAAAATCTTTCTCATTTTTGTACCTCCAAAACAGGAGAGAAATAAACGCAAAGAGACTCTTTCCCATACTTTCCCGAGAATGTTAACCCTATATGACTATACTTTATAGGTTTATCAATCTCTAAAACCTTTATTGTCTCTTTAAAACCTTTAATTCTTTCAGGAACACAGGTTTCCATCATTTCTTCAATGATTTGATTTGAATTATCGGCAACTTCAAAAAATATAGATAAATCATTTGAGCTATTACTATCGTTTGAATATTTCTTAGAAACTGTTATATCTTTCAGTATTCCATCAGAATGTAATATAGAAAAATGCTCTAAATATTCTGAATTAATCCCTCTATTTTCTAAATATTTTTTTGTTCTGAAAAAATCAACATTTTCATCTCGCATGTATATTTTAACATCCCGATTACCGGCACGGTAGAAATCTATTCCCAAAATATAACACTTTTTTAGTCCTTCATTATCAAATTGAATTGAATTAATATTATTTATTATTAAGAACTTATTTATCTTGTTAATAGTATCACTGTTAAAATCAGGATTATCTGGCAGTCTTAAAAGATAAACTTTAATCCTAGAATTGTTCTTATTAAAATCAAATCCTAAAGCCATTTCTGGAACAAAATCTTGAGTGAAATAAAGAATCTCCTCTAAATTAGAAATTTCATAATCAGTTTTTTTTAAAAAAGAACCAATTGTTTTGAGATCATATAATTTAAACAATCCAAATCGTAAATTAAATTCATCAATATGGTTAATTAATGTTGAAAATTCTATTTTATCTTGTAGATTCCTATAATCAGAATATAAACTGCGATATATATTTATAAATTCATCAAAATTAAGACTACGGAATCCCTCAATGTACTCTTTTAAATATCTGAGAGACTCCATTTTTTAAAGATAAATTTAATACCAACTTCCAGGACCCATACCTAAGTTATATTTTTGTATTTCACCTTTTGGGTTTCCTGAATCCAACGGTACATACTGGTCTAATTTCGGTGAATAGATCATTGGTTTGTCATCTTTCTTTATCTCATGGTTTCTGACTCTTGTTACGGGACTTACATTTTCTTTTTCAACGATTTGTGTTAAACTCATTTTTGTTTTACCCCCTATAGTTTTTTCAGTTTTTCAACTGATATTTAAATGTAAAGTATAGCAAGTATAAATAATTTGCGATGATTTGTTCGGAAGATTTTCGGAATAGTTTTCTCACACTTAAAAAAGTAAAATTGTCCCCATTCCTTTCTTCGCCCTTGAAAATAATTGTGCCTAATCGATGTTAGTATCCCTCTCCTCGAACCGTTGTTCAGAGTTGAGAGGCACCGACCAAAGGGAGGTGAGTAAAATCTCAGATCAAGTGCACACATCAAGCCGTAAGGCTATCGATGATGAATTCTCGTTAAAGAATTCGTGCACCATAAATAGAGATTTTATTGATACTAATCGATGTTAGTATCTCCTGACCTCGAAAGTCTCCTCCACGAGCAAAGCGAAGTGAGAGATTGAGACTTTCAGAGTGGAAGGACACCGAAGCACAAA
>Ga0209211_10006478_pt1 | contig 16922 bp, 19 predicted proteins | sample RifGroA2_FD_183992 | JGI IMG/M metagenome (GOLD analysis project Ga0209211, IMG submission 183992) | Groundwater microbial communities from Rifle, Colorado, USA - Groundwater A2 (SPAdes) (version 2) | ecosystem: Environmental > Aquatic > Deep subsurface > Groundwater | place: Rifle, Colorado... | reverse complement strand
ACCCAGGAAACGGCGCCGGCGCTTGAGTAAAAACTTACCGCCGGCGCGATTACTTCGTCCCCCGGCCCGATACCCAAGGCCTTAAGGGAAAGAATAAGCGCATCGGTGCCGCTCGCCACTCCGAAAGCATATTTGGAACCGGCATATTCTGCTAAAGATTTTTCAAAAATTTGAACCGGCTTTCCCAATATGAAATCGCCGACATTTTTCCCTTTCAAAACAATTCCGGCCAGGGCATTGATAATTTTTAGTTTTAGAAATAATTCATTCATGACATTATAAATGCTATTACTATAGCCTTCATAAGTTATCCCCGTTTAATAAATATTTTAAAAGTAAATAAATTTTTTTAAGTATGTTTTGTTCTTTTTTTATTATATAGTATGTCAAATTTTCTATTCTTAACTTCTTTATTTCTTGATCTTTTCTTTTAATTTCTCGTAATGCTTTCTGTATACCAAACGCGTAATTTTTATTCAAAACCGGAAAATACGCCCGTATCGCGGCTCCAAGAAGAGGGGAAGTCGGCTTCGGCATTGTTAAAAAGTTTCGGATTATCCGAGCGGCGCGTTCGCCGCTTTTTCCGTCTTGGTGCGCAAAAATATAATTTTTAAATTTATTCCTCTCATCTTCCGACGCTTTCCAATCTTCTCCGAAAGCTCCTGATAATACCGATTCAATTTTATCAGGATTTTTAACGAGAAGGTTAAATTTAAAAAATATATCGCGCAATTTTTTGCCGGCGCTTTCCTCATATTCCAAACCGCCGGAATACCAGTAGCCATTAAACTCCTCGCCTTCTTGATGCTTTCGCCAAGCCTCTTTATCTAATGAAACAACGTCAAGAATTATCATCGGTTTTCCGGATAATAGCACTTCCAAAGAAACGGACGATGAGTCGGTAATTACCGCGTCGGCGACAGCAATAAGAGACAGTAAGTCATCCTTGCTTCCATACATTAAGACACCGTCTTGAAGAAGCCGGACGCTTGCATTTGCTTCGGATAACCAGCTATGGCGATGCAGTTTCGCTAAAACATTGTATTTTTTTCTCAGTAACGCTACCGCCGAAGCGTAATTATGAAGAGAAGACAGGCCGCTGTGAGTCGGAAGGTATAAAATAGTTTTTTTGCTCGGGTCAAGACGCGCCATTATATTCTCCGTCTCCTCCCGATTTACCGCTCCGGAAAACCAGTCATCAAATTTATGATTTCCAACAATATAAGTCGTATTTATGAGTTTTAAATATTCTTCAGTGTAGGACCCGTAAGCCAAGGCAATGTCAAAATACGCCGACCAAGGAGCGAATGTCGCTAGTCCCTTTGAGCACCCGTCTAATATTCTTACGGTCTTTTTTCGAGAGAACAAGGTTTTAAAAGAAAGAGTGCTGAGAGGCGGCCACATTAATGTTGAAACAAGAATATCGTATTTTTTAAGAAAATATTCAATAAAAGAACTGTCATTAATTTCTGTGATAACCCGCCAATGGCAATTATTTTTTTCAAGCAGATCTATAATTTCATCAATATGGCACCCATTGCCACGATCCCTGATATTAGCATGCCAAGTGTCGCACACGACGTATTCGGATTCAGTTAAATAGCTCGCGATATTTTTATAGTTATAATACTGATGGGAATCCCAGACAAAAAAAGCGATTTTTGCCGATGGATTTTCTTTTTCTCTAAACTTTTGATTCATAGTCATTATTTTTTTTACCCTTTTCATCTTCAAAAGACGTGATAATGCGCCGTTTTATTTCCATATCGGAAATTTCCTTGGTATAAGGAATCAGAATAAGTTTAATATTATGATCATTAAGATATTCAATTACTTTCGCACGATCTGTCTGCAACGGCCAGTCATCTCCCTGCACCATAACATCCGGCTTGACCGAATCAAGTGTTTTTGTTTGATCAGTCCCTGACTGATATGTTATAACCTCGTCAATAAACGGAAGAGTGCGCATCTGCTCAACGCGCTCCCGTGTTGAGAGCGTCGGGAAATGCCCCTTGCTTTCAAATACGGCCTTATCTTTTTGGATGCCCACCACAAGCTGGTCGCCAAGTGCTTTCGCCTTAATGAGAATATTTAAGTGGCCGCGATGCAAAATATCAAACACCCCGCTTGTATATACGATAATCATATTAATTTTTTATAAATATTGGAATCTTGCCGTTTTGATTTGACGTAAAATAATCTGCAACTTCAAACGAAACTTTAATCTTATCGCCCCAAATTCCATTAAAATATTCTATCCCCATTTTTTCAATGTTGCTAATCGCGCTTGGCCGCACCGGTTTGTATCTAAAAATTAAATTTGAAAGTCCGTTTTGTTCTATCTGCATACGCTCAATTTCTTGGTAATAGTGCGCGGCAAAATATGCGAGAATGTGGTTTACGGGATACGAAGTGCCGTCAGAAAAATCAATATTCCCCAAAATCCTGCCCTCAACTTCAAAGATGGGCAGCTGTCTTCCGCATTGGCAATTAACATTGCGCCAACTGCCATAATCCCCCACTTCGTAACGAATAAAAGGCATAACCATATTCCGAAGATTGGTTACGATAATTTTCCCCTCAACAATTTCTAAATAATTCATCCAGGGCACAATGTGCAAATTTTGCTCGCTGTTGCCGCAATCGATGCCTAAAGGAGAAACTTCTCTAGCTCCATACGCAGAAAAAATCTTTGATGAAAAAAAATCGCTTAAATGGCGGCGCAAATTGGTAGTCATAGATTCGCCTACATAAATTATTGATTCTATTTTAAGAGAAATGCCATCTTTTTGAAAAAAATACAAAACGCGATCAAGATGAGCCGGGGTTCCTATTAATAGTTGCGGGCTATAAGCCAGAAAATTACGATAAACACGCTCGCGAAATTTCACTGATTCCATGTCAATAATTGATATGTGTATGCCCAATCCTTGCAGATTTCTTGCGGATTCTAAACCGAAGATACAAATCTTGGCATCAACAGAAACGTTCATCCATCGATATGTTTCATATGTGCAAATTCGCCGGAGAAACAAATCGTTTTCATCTTGAAAAATTCGCAATGGTTCCCCGGTTGAACTGGAAGTAAACTGTTCTACGGCTCTATCCGGGTTTATATTTTGCGCCAGAAGATTTTTAGGAGAAATTTTTTTTATTTCGCCGCGAGTAATTATTGGAATTTTTTGCAAATCGCAAAAGTCGCGGAAATTTTCGGGATTAAAATTTATTTTTTTGAAAAGATCCCGCCAATAAAAAACGTTATGGCCGGCATGAACTAAAATATTTTTTAATTTCTTCAACTGAATATCGCGCCAATCCGATTCCGAAAAAAAATCGGCTTGGGCAAGCGCCCACTGCTGCAGGCTTTCATCTATTTTACTGGCTCTTTTTCTTATAATATTGGGGAAAATACGATGGTTATATTCAATAGAAAAAAGCGGAGCAGTAATAATTTTTACCGCTAAAAATTTATTGAATTTTTGCTTGCCTAATAAATTAATTAAATTCATGTTTTATTTACTAAAATATACACCCGGCATTAAAAAAAGCCAATCGTAATTTGATTGGCCCCCGGCTCAACATTTCACTTCTCAACTACCAAGCGATTTTAGAGTCTTAGAAAGAGCTTGGTCAAAAAATTCTTGTGGATTCTTAATATTATCCTTCTTTGACCAGAAAAAACGATTAAGCGAAGTAGGAACATAACGATCGGTAAGCGCTACCCATCCCCATTTTAAAAATTGGTTGAGAGCCGCAACCAATGGCTCATAGGTTTTACCCGAAGTCTGTTCAAGAATGCCTTGGGGGATATTTTGAAACGGTGTGGGCTTTTTCGGCCAACGCGTGAAAATCGCTTCTTCCATTGTCCCAAAAGGAAGTTCAAGAAGATTCTGATAAGATAATCCGGTTATCGGCTCGCCAACTCGATCCCAAAAAAGCGGATTGCCATTTATATCTTTCTGTCCAACCATCCGTCCCCACAAAATAACATCGCTGTCTCTGTTTATTTTGGTGAACCAAAACAGATTGACTGTTGCGGTAAGTAATTGGAAAAGTCCTTTGTTTCTGCAATCCGGTCTAATACACCAGCCGCCACTATATGCATAAGGACCGTCATTATGTATTAGAAGAGCTTCATTTTCAATTGTGAAATAAACAAAATCTTTTAGTTGCGCTACCCATGCAACCGCAACTAATTCTCCATCAATTCTGATACCCATCAAAAAAAAATCGGCGCCCAAGTGATCCGTAATCCACCCGGGATTCTTTGGATAAAGAATTTCATTACGCGCATGTGTTAGGTAAAAATTCAATACCTCATCGACTGCATTATTGTCAAAAAACATTGCCTGGATCATTAGTGAGCCTCCTGTGCATTTCCACCGCTTGAGTTGTTTATCGTACTATTTAAATGACTATTCGTAAAGCGGATTAGTATAGCCGGCTTCAGTGAGGAGCCACTTCCCGCTCTCTTTTTGGCACTGAAAATAACGCGAAATTGTTTTGGAAAAACCGTTTTTAAGTACTGTATGTGCTAAACAAGAAATGGTGCCGTTTTTCCCATCTGTTCGAATATAAATATCAAAACAAGAAAAGTGTTTTACCATAGGTATAAGAACGGTCATATGTTCTTCAAATTCTTTCTTATTAAATACTCTTTTATCGTCGGCGGCAGCAGCAATCCGGGCTGATTCCGAAATGACGGACATAAGGTTTTGAAGATTGCCCGCCATTATTGCGCTTGTCATTGTATCAATTAGAGACGCGATTTGTTTTTCATCAAAAGTAACGGGTTTTTCAAAATATTTGTCTATTTTCTGTCTTAACATACTATAATAATTATACTCAAAAAATGAATTTGACAAAATACATTAATTATGCTAATATTATTAGTATCAGACAGATCTTGAAAAAACCCCAAAACAGTCCCATAGGAGGACAAACCAATGACAACCATGGTCGCGATTCTGTTTTCGATCATCCTCGTGGTTTCTCCAGTGATGGCAGGAGGAAGTTCTGACATCGGGCTATTCGCCGGCGCCTGGACCGGCGAGTGGAAGTCGGACAAGGGCGACAAGGCGCCGATGCGCGCCATCGTCACGGTGGATGCCGCCACCAATCTCGTGATGCTGGTGATGTTCCAGGTGCCGGCGCCTCCGGCGCCATCGTTCTCGTCGCTTTCCATCGGGAAGGTGAATGAGAGTGGAAATCTGATCATTGATGCCGCTTCAAGCGGCATCGAGGGCGGCGGGAGCGAGATGAAGTTCTGGATGGAGGGTCCGCTGGTTCTTAGGGGTTCATACAAGAACCAGTATGACAGTGGCTCTTTCACTTTCCGGCGCTTCTCCCCTAGCGGCGCCTAGTTGTACCCGATGCAACGCGTGAGGTCAGACCTCGCGCGTTGCATCGAGCTTTTTTATTTAAAAAGGACGGGAATTCACATCCGCCCTCTTGCAAGTTATCGAAGAATCGCCGCCGCTTGTCTACAGGCAGCGCGAAACATGTGGTCGGGCACCCAGCAGGCGTCCGGGTCGTGAACTTGCGCCCCGGGCTTACATTTAGAAATAAGTTTTGTGCCGCCCTTGGGTTTGCGGATAAACACAAACCGCACATTCATCACTCTAAGAGAAACTCTGCGCCTATTATCCGAAACTTCCTCAACGAAGATTTCCTCGGCCATAAGCCGCCTCCCGCTTGTGAATTTAAAGACCAAATCCTTGGCTTTATTATAACATATTTTATAAAACTTGCAAATCGATTGCCCATTAATATATAGTTTGATAAATTAACTAAAAAAGCGCAATATATAGTCAAGGGTCTTTTACATCCATGGATTTATACAGGAAGGCGGCGCTGTGGACACAATGCAAATATTTGGGGTGTTCATATTAACCATTGTGGTTTTACTTGCTTTATTTATATCGTCAGATATTAGAAAAACAAACATTAGAAACGCAAAACTGCGGGAAAAGGATGATGAAAAATGACAATCTGGGAAGTTTTAATCGGCGCGCCGGCAACTCTGATTATTGTTATGATGGTAATTTTTGCCATTATCGGTTTTTCTCTTTTAATTGCCGGGCTTCCGGTTTTGATCGTGAATTTTTATAAAAATTATAAAAATCAAGACAAAATTTCCCTAAAGGAAATTTTGAAAAAAATTTATTTTTAAATACGGCTTTTGCGGCCGTTCTTTTTTCCTATCATTATTTTTAACCGTCGCACAAACGTCCAATAGGATTCTTATGCGACTTTATAGTTGTAAGGAAAAGTTTTACAAACTGCCAATTTTTATGTATAATAATGTCCTGAGGAGAGATGGCTGAGCGGTTGAAAGCGGCACCGTGCTAAGGTGTTAAGGGAGTAATCCCTTCGCGAGTTCGAATCTCGCTCTCTCCGCTTATGCTTGGAGGGTTGCGCCGAATGGTTATGGAGGGGTCGGATAGTGGTTTATTCCACCGCACTTGAAATGCGGCGTCCCGTAAGGGACTCGTGAGTTCGAATCTCACCCCCTCCGCCAAGACAATTTTTTACCTGCCTGCCGGCAGGCAGGTTGGCGCAACCCGAGTAATCGATAAAGTAGCGCGACCCACAAGGCTTCACGCTTACCTAAAATTAAAAAATTAAAAAACCCTTCATCTTAAATGAAGGGTTTTTTAATTTTGTGTGGTCATTTTGGATCAATCTGACAATTTACTCGGATGCTTCCTTTTTTTCTTCCATCTCAGCGCCGCAGCAAGTCTCTTTTTGATCCGATTCTTTGCCACATTTTGGACATTTATAAGCCATGATTTTATTCTGATTATGTTTTTAAAGCCGACAGCTTACGACTATCGCCGCCTGTTTAAGATTAGCATTACATAACCGCCTTGGCAATAAGTCCAATAATCAAAATTCCCAAAGAGTTGAGCAAAAAAGAAATCGGGATAAAAAGCGAGGTTTTTATTTTGGAAAATCCCATCATTGTTAATCCCAATTCATCGGGAAGCGGCGAAGCGATTATCAGCGCTCCCAAAAACGCAATCAACCATCTGAAAATCCTTAATCGGAAGATTGATATCAATCGTTCGAACTTAGACTTTTTTAACAAATACAGAATGTCTTCAAATAATCTATTTCTTACAAATCGAAAAATAATCATGTCTCCGATCATCGCACCAATCCCGCCAAAGAAAGCTACCCATAATACCGAATTAACTTGTGCAATTTCCGCAAGCACGACCGTTGCCGGAGCAACGGTAAAAATCGAAGTAAAAAACATTCCGGCTATAAAACTTCCGAACAGTTCCAGTTCTTTTGAAGAAGCTAAAATGCTTACGAGAACTTCGGTTTTCACTAAAATAATCGCGATTAAAACGCTTAACGCGACGATGGCTATGTCCTTCATTAAATTATTTTTATGATTGTCCATTTAAATAAACTTTATAATTGGCAACGAGGTCGAAGCGAAAATTTATTTTCATTGCGACCGAGCGAACCAATTTCAAGCGATATCACGCTTCGTGATATCGCTTATAATTCTTTTACGGAAAAGCCATTTGCCGAATTCGACCGCTGAAATATTAAGAAACCCCACACTAATAACTCCCAATAACCAAACGGGCGGAAGTGGATTTGTGTTAAGAATCTGTTGAAGCCACGGAAGATATATTGCCGCGACAATCAGCAACAACCCAATGCCGACACCGATTGTAAGAGGCCTGTTAGAAAAAGGATTGTAACTTAAAATACTCTTTTCAAGACTGCGAAGCGAAAAAGTCAGAAAAAGCGTATAGCTTGCAAATGAGGCAAAAATGAAAGTTCGTATCAGTTCTCCGGCAAATCCCACTTTAAGCAAAACAAGATATAAAGCAAAAAGGAAAACACTGCTAAGAGCGCCAATAATCAAGATAAAAAATTTCATCTCGCGGTCAAATAGATTTTTGCGCAATTTATAAGGATGGTTTCCATGGTCATCAATCCCGTTTTCAAAAGCAAAGGCAAAAGAGGGAAAACTGTCTGTAATAAGATTAACAAAAAGAATCTGAAGCGCGTTAATTGGCATAGCAACTCCTAAAATTAGAGCGCCTCCGATCAAAAATAGTTCATCAAATGAGTTGGAGAGAAGATAAATAATAACCTTGCGGATATTGCGCAAAATTCTTCTTCCCTCTTTAATAGCGGCAACGATTGTTTCAAAATTATCATCTAAAATAACAAGGTCAGCTACGCTTTTGGCCACGTCAGTGCCCGAACCGACGGCAACGCCTATGTCGGCCGTATGAAGCGCCGGCGCGTCGTTTATGCCATCGCCGGTTACCGCTACCACTTCTCCTCTCTCTTGATAGAGTTTGGCAATCATTACTTTTTGTTCCGGTGTCACCCGCGCGTATAAAGTCGCCTCGCGAGAACGCGTTTCAAGTTCTTCTTTGGTGAGATACATAAGATCATCTCCCGTAAGAACCGCTCCTTTTCCGTCAACCAAACCCAGTTCCCGCGCAACCGCTTCAGCCGTTCCGCGATGGTCTCCGGTCACGATAATGGTCTTAACGCCTGCCGCAGCAATTTCCTTAATTGCTTGAGATGCATGAGGGCGCAATGGATCGCGAAAAGTAATCAAGCCATTAAAGTTAAGATGATTAAAATTTTGTTGGCGCAAAATATTCTCATGGCCCGCACCGACAATTCGGGATGCTACTCCCAATACACGTTCTCCGGCATAAGCTCTTTTTTCAATTTCTATAATCATTTTTTCCCGTTCTTCATGTGTGAGAACAGTAAAGCGTAGAATAATTTCAGGAGCCCCGAAAAGAGCAAGATGGATGCGAGAATCGGTTTTAAAAATCGACGCGGAAAATTTATGCTTTGAGTCAAACTGCAAACGATCGAGAATTTCTGTTCGTTCTAAAACTTTCGTCAATAACACTTTGTTTTGAGCGGCACCTTTTACCAGAGATACTTCAAGCGCGCGGCCCGACATCAACCACTTTTCGGGAACGTCTTGAGGATTTTCAATAACTACATCAGTATTAAGCAACGCATAGTTCAGAAGATTGGTTTTGTTTTCCGCACTGCCATCTTTATAAGGCATTATTGAAGTAAGCTCCATTTTGGCCTGCGTGAGCGTTCCAGTTTTATCAGTGAGAATAATGCTCGTTGATCCCAGCGTTTCAACAGCTAAAAGTCTTTTGACGATTCCATTGCGAGTTGCGAGGCGCTGTACCCCTATGGCCATGATCGCGGTAAGCGCTATCGGCAATCCCTCGGGTACAGCCGAAACTGCCACGGCAACGGAAATTATAAACATATCGTAGATATCCTTGCCAAAATAAAGGCCGAGTCCGAAAAGTAGCAATGTGAAAACCAAAAGTATAGTTCCGGCATAAGCCGCAAAATGCTGGACAGAGCGTTGAAGAGGGGTTGATTTTTGGTCTTTTCCTGTAACTAGTCCGGCAATCATTCCGAATTCAGTTTCATTTCCCGTTGCGGTAACTACGGCATCCGCAAAACCCTGCATTACTAAAGTGCCGCCAAAAGCCATTGATTTTCTTTCACTTAGCGTTGTCGCGGGAAGTAGCGAAGAAATGTTTTTTTCTACCGGCAAAGATTCGCCAGTAAGAATTGATTCATCTATTTCTAAATTATTTGTAAATAAAAGCCGAGCGTCGGCGGGAATACGGTCGCCTTGCGTAATGCGAATGATGTCGCCCGGCACGAGCTCAGAAGCGTCAATTCCATGCTCTTGGCCATTGCGACGCACCCGGGCGCGAACTTGAATGTATGTCTTAAGAAGTTTAATGACAGATTCGGCTTTATTTTCCTGCCAAAAGCCGAAAATCGCGTTCACTATAACCGCGGCAAAAATCACGCCCATTTCTATCCATTCGCCGAGAAAAATGGTAACAATGCCGGCAATGACTAAAATAATGATAAGCAAGCTTTGGAATTGGCGCAGAGCAATTTTTATTTTGGAAGATCTTGAATATTCTTTAATGACATTCAGACCGAATATTTTAAGACGTGCCGCAGCTTCTTCATTGTCTAGACCGGAAAGATTAGTTTTGAGTGCGCCGATAACTTCCTCGGCGCCCATAGACCAAAAAGGTTCTTTTGTTGATTCTCGGCTAATTATCATATACCTTTAAGATACTATATTTCTATTTGAGATGCTATATAATCTGAAGCTTTAGCTTGAAAAATAGCGGTTTTTGTTTTATAATTCGCGAGTCATGAAAGACACGGAAAATAAAAACTTGGTTTCCAGGCCGCCCGTTGTGGTAATAATGGGCCATGTTGATCATGGCAAAACCAAGTTACTGGATTACATCAGGAAAACTAATGTGGCCGAGCATGAAGCCGGCGGTATTACCCAGCGCATCGGGGCTTATGAAATCATCCATAAAAACCGAAAAATTACTTTCATAGACACCCCCGGCCATGAAACGTTTTCAAAACTGCGCGCCCGCGGCGCTAAAGCCGCGGACATCGCCGTTTTAGTTGTCGCCGCTGATGACGGCGTAAAGCCCCAAACAATAGAAGCGTTGGAACATATCAAAAAAGCCGGATTGCCTTTTATCGTCGCGATCAATAAAATCGACAAACCCGAAGCTAATGTAGAAAAAGTAAAAAAAGAATTATCGGAAAATGATGTCTTAGTTGAGTCCTGGGGTGGTAAAATTCCTTCGGTTGAAATTTCAGCCAAAGCCGGAAAAAACATAAGTGAACTCTTGGATTTAATTGAACTTTTGGCCGATATGGGCGAACTTAAGGCCTCTTTAAACAGCCCGGCTGAAGGCATTGTTATTGAAACCAATCTTGATCCTCGCCGCGGTTTCGTAGTATCGCTTTTGATATTGGACGGCACATTGGAAATCGGCGATTATATTTTAAGCGGCACCGCCAGCGGCAAAATTAAGATTCTTGAAGATTTTTTGGGGAATTCAATTGAAAAAGCGTTTTTTTCTTCTCCGGTTTCAGTTGTCGGCTGGGACGAGCTTCCTCTTGTCGGTGAAAAATTCACAACCGATAAAATACCGTTTACACCCGCGCTTAAGGCGGCAAAAAAAATAGGCGAAATTATTGAAAAATCACTCTTAACAAATGAGAAAGAAGGCGGAAATGTTATTTTTTATATAATTATTAAAGCCGACGTTCAGAGTTCCGCCGAAGCCATAAAAGAAAATTTTGAGAAAATGACATTCTCGATTCAAGAAAGCGATAAACCTATTGTCAAAATTCTCAAGTCAGAGGCTGGTAACGTTAGTGAAAGCGATTTTAAGACCGCCTTAATCGCAAACGCGATAATTATCGCTTTCAACGTAAAAATTGACCCGGCGATAAGCGCCTATAAAGAAAAAATAACCTTAATTTCCGGAAGTATAATTTATGATGTATTAGACAGCGCCAAAAAGTCATTGAAGAGAAATTAAAACCCAAGCTCTCGCGGGAAGAAATCGGCCGACTTCAAGTTCTTGCTGTTTTCCGTCAGGAAAAAAATCGGCAAGTGGTTGGCGGTAAAGTTATTTCCGGCGAAATTGTGAAAGGAGTGAGAATAGAAATCATAAGAAATGAAATAGTAATTGGACAGGGGCGGATTATCAGTTTACAGGCCGACAAAAAAGAAGTGGGCAAAGTTGAAGCCGGCAAAGAAGCCGGAATAAGTGTTGATTTCGGCGAGCCAAAAATTGCCGCAAGCGATATAATTGTATTATTTAGGAAACTCGCATGACAGAATTGCGCGTTAAAAGATTTAACGAATTGATTAAGATCGAACTCGGCAAAATTATTTTTGATTTTTTAGACGTTAAGCCCGGCGTTTTAGTAACCGTTACCAGAGTTATTACCGCGCCAGACCTGTTTTCCGCCGCCATTTTTATAAGCGTCTATCCTGACAGTAAAGCAAATGAAACATTTAATAAATTAAATCGATTGGTTTATCAAATCCAGCAGCTTTTAAATAAAAAACTAAAAGTCAGGCCAGTGCCAAAAATAATTTTTAAACGAGATATAAATCCGGAAGAAGCAGCGCGAGTAGAAGAATTATTAAAAAACATCAACGAATAACAAATCTCGCGTGAATGAACGAATATGAAAAAATTGTCTTTCAAAGAAATAGAAAAAATAATTAAAGAAGCTAAAAAAATCCTTGTGGCAACCCATCAAGGCCCGGACGCTGACGCCATTGGCCCTTTAGCGGCCTTGGGAATGTATTTTGCAAAAACAAAAAAACAAAATTATTTGCTTTCAATTTCCGGAGTGCCGGAATCGTTAAAATTTATTCCCGGCGTCAGATTAATAAAATCAAAACATCCGAAAATGCCTTACGATTTAATTATCGGCCTTGATTACGGTTCGGAATGGCGTTTGGGACTTAATAGCTATTTTAAAAAATATCCAAAAATTCCAATTTTAATTTTTGACCACCATCCGGTTGCCGACCAGGGAGCGAATTTCGGCGTCATTGACACAACTTACTCTTCAACATCGGAAATAATTTATGATTACTTAAAAACTATTAAATTTAAAATTGATAAAAATATCGCTTACGCTTTAGCGATCGGCATTTTAACCGATACGGGATTTTTTAAATATACCGTGAGTCCGAAGCCGCTTGAAATATTGGCGGAACTAATGAAAGAATTTAAAATAAAACCGGTTGAAATTGATAATGCCTTAAGCGGCCAAGTGAAATTTGAAGCGCTTAAATTGTCAGGGAAAATATTGAGCCGCACCAAATATAAAGAAAAAGAAAATTTTGTTTATTCGTGGTTTAAAAGACGGGAACTTAACAAGCATCGCTTAATAACTGATGATTTAAGGGGTCTTGTAGAACGGCTTAGGAATTTAAAAAACGGCCGTTTTGCTTTGCTGCTTATTGAGGAAAAACAAAATAGAATCCGCGGCGAACTGCGCAGCCGGCCCGATAAAAATTATGACGTGGCAAAGCTCGCAAAAAAATTCGGGAGCGGAGGCGGCCACAAATTCGCGGCCGGTTTCAGATGCAAAGGCACAATTGACTCGGTACTAAAACTCGTGGCAAAATACGCGAGAAAGTAAATAAAAAATGGCCTCGTAGCCAAGTGGCAAGGCAGAGCTCTGCAAAAGCTCTATACGGGAGTTCGATTCTCCCCGAGGCCTTCAGCCGAAATAAAATTTAATTACGGGCGAGTGGCGGAATTGGCAGACGCGCTGGGCTTAAGCCCCAGTGAGAGTAATATCTCGTGGGAGTTCGACTCTCCCCTCGCCCATCAAGACAAAAAATTTTATTCAAATACAATTACTTCCGCTTCTTGAATGCCGAATTTTTTTGCCAAATGCCGTTCCGGAAACCAGATGTCTATTTTGTCGTTATGCTTTTTTGCCATCCGGTCTTCAACGGTAAAAACTTTATCGCCGAAAATTTCCGGAATCTGAACTTTAGTTCCGAAAGCCAAAAAGTTGGCCGCCACTATGCCATCGCGAACACGGGTATTTGAAGCTGTAATAAATGGCGTATCATCGGTCTGATCTGGCGTTGAAGAATAAGCTGTTAATACAGCTCTTATGGTTTTTTGCTGCAAAGGCGCGTCAACGCCCATTAAAGAATCGCCGCCGGTAACTAAAAACAAATTTCCTCTTATTTCCGGCCTATTATTAACAAAAGTTAAAATATCGTTGTAACTCCAAGCGGCGCTTGCCTTTCCTATAGGCATATTAATAGTTAAAACCAGCGTAATTACTACAATTGTGGCTTTATGGAGCCAAAAAGTATTAAGTTTTAGTATTTTAAGCATTTTTATACAAACAAAAAATCCCCGCCTTAGCAGAGATTCCTTATTGTGCTTTAATACTAACCGATACTGCCTAATTTGTCAACTTTTCAAAACCCGAAGGGTTGGCCGGTTATGAACCCGAAAAGCCAAAATATCAAAGGCAAAACGAGGCCAAAACCGAAAAAAACAAAAAGCAGAATAAGAAAAAAACCGTATCGTTCCAATTGAAATTCAAAATCGCGCCATGAAACGGGCAGAACCGAAAATAAAATTTTTGAACCATCAAGCGGCGGAATTGGAACCAAATTAAAAACAGCCAAAAGAAGATTTATCCAGACAATAATCGCTATGAAAAACCCGAGCGATGGCAAAAAAGACAAATCAAAAAATCTTATTAAAAGACCAAATAAAACAGCTAGAAGAACATTGGCCGAAGGTCCGGCTAAAGCCATTAGCGCCGGCCCCCATTTTTTATTTCTTAAATTAGCCAAATTGAAAGGTACCGGCTTGGCCCAACCGATAATAATAACTGGAGCGCCGAAAAGCGCCGGCAATGCCAATAAAAGCGGTAAAATTATTGAGCCAAACGGATCTAAATGCGGTAAGGGATTTAAGGTTAATCGGCCGGCCACTTCGGCGGTATTATCACCCTGAAGCTTGGCAAAAAAACCATGGCTTATTTCATGAAGAATTGCGGAAAAAAGCAGAACCAGTAAAGCGTAAATAAAGAATATAACTTGATTTGACACCATGCTCTATGTTAAAAATAAACAATTATGGCAAATAATAATAAAAATTGCGCTATTTGCGGCAAAACTTCAACTTTAATGACGCCGCGAAATAAACTCCGCGGTAAGTATAACCCGACAGCTAAAAAAAGAAAATATCCCAATCTCCAATGGGTGCTTTTAAGTTCGAGCAAAACCAGAATAAAGGCCTGCACCAAGTGCATTAAAACAATAGCTAAACCGAAGAAGAAATAATTAAACGGGCTGTAGTATACCGGCAGTACGCATGCATGGGGTGCATGTAGACCGGGTTCAATTCCCGGCAGCCCGAAAGGGCAACTCAAAAACCTCTATTAAAACATTATATCCTCTTCCGCTCTTTTATAATCAAAAATTTCTTCGGGTGAAAACCAATAAGACAACTCGTGTTTTGCTTCTTCCGGAGTTTCCGACGCGTGGATTAAGTTGTGAACCGCCCGCTGGTTTTTGTTTGCCAGCGCCGCCGAATCAACAGAAAAATCGCCGCGGATTGTTCCCATTTCCGCCAAAGCCGGAATGGAATTACCCACCAGTTTTCTTACCATCTCAACCGCATGAATACCCTCTACCACTATTTTGACGCTTGGCCCGGAAGTCATAAAATCCAAAATCCAGCCACGCACCGACTTGCCGATTTTCATTGGATCATTTGTCCCCATTTCCTGTTTCGCATCCCAGCCATATTTGGCATAAGTCGCAAGCGACTTCTCGCCAAGGCGTTTAACCCATGCCAAATCCTTGGGATAATGTTCGTCAATTTGCTTACGCGTCGGACTTATCATTGAAAGCGCGATAATTTTAAGGCCGCGTTTTTACTCCATCGGGTTTTATTAAAACAACGGTGCGTTCTTGTGCCATAAATTTCTATAATTTTATAGAAATAACTTAACACAAAAAAATTTTATTGACAACAAATTATCGCCTTTTAGCAAATTGTAGCTGTATTTCCGATCGGAGTTATAGCTACATTTCAAAAATTTTTATTGACAACAGATTTTTATTAGCTTAAATTGATTTATATTGATTTTTAAAAATTAAATAAGCCGGGTAGTAGAAGTTCGATTTGCTTCGCAATTTACGCCGAAGGCGTTATCGAACTTTCACTACCCTGTAAGGAGCTCCAGAATGGCAAAACCGTTAGAATATGGACTTTCAGAAAATTTGATTGTCCTATTATCGCCTAAACCAAAAAAGATAATTTTTGTAATTTGCCCCGTTAGGCGTCCTGAAGCTGGATTTTTAAGCAGCATATTACAGAGTGTCGCTTGGCTATTTTTTGGGGTTGAAAATGAATGGACGCAAAATCAAAATACTATTGGAAAATACGTTTCCGGGCTTGAAAACGATGGCTATGATGTTTATTGGCCGGCAAGAGATAATCCTCACCAGAAAACCGATAAAAATGGAGTGGCTATTTGCGAACATAACCGCAAAAAAATGCTGATGGCTGATGAAATCCATATTTGGTACGATAAAAACAGCATTGGTTCTGTTTTTGACATCGGAATGTTTTTTGCGTTTTCCGGCACCAATAATTTCAAAAAATTTGTAATCATCAACCGCAATGATATTAAGCCAACGTCGTATAAAAGCTTTGAAAACGTTATTCTGGCTTTGGCAAAAGAATTTAATAATCCTATAGCCAACGGCCTTAAGGAAAAGTGGGAAAAACATGGAAAGTAAATCCAGCCTTTGGGATGAAGAATACCAAAGACAGAATATTGCTTCGTCTTTTAAAGGCACACTATCGCATTCGGTAAAATTTCTTCTGGGAAGCTTTGGGGAGTTTTCCCCAAAGAGTTTTCTTGACTTGGGCTGTGGGAATGGAAGAAATACTATACCACTGGCCAGAATGGGGTATGAAGTAACTGGCGTAGACATTTCTCAAGTGGCGTTAAATCAAGCCGGAGAAAAATTAGAATCAGAAAGCGCGGGGGTTCAAAAGAGAGTCCAACTTATTCCCAGTTCTATGGGCCAACCATTTCCTTTTGAAGACAAAACATTTGATGTGGTGATGGACATTACTTCTTTTGATATTTTAATTAATGATACAGAAATTGATTGTCATAAAAAGGAAGTGGCGCGCGTACTGAAAAATAACGGTTACTTTCTTTATTATGATATGGCCGAAGACGACCCTTATTCTTTAGCTCTTCTGGCTAAATCACCGGATAAAAGTAAAGGAATCATCTATACCCCCGCCGGCATCCCTTTTAAGATTTATTCAGCAAATGACATCACAAGAATTTTTAGCCCCTTTAAAGTAATTACCCAAGAAAAGTTCCGATTTCAGGATAAAATGGACGGAGTTCAGTGGAATCGCAGCATTCTTTGTGTTGTAATGAAAAATCATAAATAAATCCCCTACTCCTAACCGCAACCCCGCTTATATGCGGGTTTTTATTTTATCCGCATATTTTACCTC
>Ga0209211_10006475_pt1 | contig 16927 bp, 16 predicted proteins | sample RifGroA2_FD_183992 | JGI IMG/M metagenome (GOLD analysis project Ga0209211, IMG submission 183992) | Groundwater microbial communities from Rifle, Colorado, USA - Groundwater A2 (SPAdes) (version 2) | ecosystem: Environmental > Aquatic > Deep subsurface > Groundwater | place: Rifle, Colorado... | reverse complement strand
AGGCAAAAATCACACCGTCGTGCTCGATCACGGTGTACAGGCCGACATCGCGCTCTATTTCGGTGCGACTGCGCTTGACCAGGGTGCCGTCTTTCTCGAACGGCTCGATCAGTTGCAGAATGCCGCCGACATCGTCTACCGAGGCTTCGCGCAGGCTTTCCAGCTTTTCGTCGACCACCATGGTGCCAATGCCATCATGCACATAGACCTCCAGCAAGATGGAGCCGTCCACCGCAAACGGGATGATGTGGCTGCGCTCAACGCCGCCTTTGCACGCCTTGACGCAGTGCTGCAGATAAAAAGCCGTGTCGCTGGGCGTGTTGGCACTGGGCAGGTCAGTCAGCAGCTTTTCGGCGGCCGCCAGGGGCAACTCGGTGTCAATGGGGTTGTCTTCGCTGATCGGCTGGTCCACCTGGGTGGCAATGCCGTGGATTTCGGTGACAAAAATCAGCTTGTCGGCCTGCAGCGCGGTGGCGACCGAGGTGGCGACCTCTTCCATGGTCAGGTTGAAGGCCTCTCCCGTCGGCGAAAAGCCAAACGGCGACATCAGCACCAGTGCGCCCATGTCGAGCGAGCGCATGATGCCCGCAGTGTCGATCTTGCGCACCACGCCCGAGTGCTGAAAGTCCACGCCATCCACAATGCCGACCGGACGCGCAGTTAAAAAGTTACCGGATATGACCCGCACCGTGGCCCCCGCCATGGGGGTGTTGGGCAGGCCCTGGCTGAACGCGGCCTCAATCTCGTAGCGCAACTGGCCGGCGGCTTCCTGCGCACAATCGAGCGCCACCTCATCGGTAATACGGATGAGCTGTTCGTTCACCTGCGGGCGAAAGCCGTGCACCAGCACCACCTTGACACCCATGCTCTGGATCAGGGCCAGGTCTTGTGCCAGATTGGGCAACTTGCCTGCCGCAATCGCCTCGCCACACACCCCCACCACAAAGGTCTGGTGCCGGAATTTGTGAATGTAGGGCGCCACTGAGCGGAACCAAGGGACAAAGGTGAAGTTGAAGATGGAACTCATAGGGCAGGTTTTAGCAGTTGCAGGCGTTTGGAAGGCAGTAGGCGAATAAAGTCACGATCGAACGTTGCCAGCACCTCTTGCTGCTGCAACACACTTGCAGCGATCCAGGCATCGGGCAGGTCGTTGGCGCTCAGATTGTGATCCAGACAAAGCATTCGCAATTTTGGCCACTCGTCTTGTGTGACCAGCATGGCTGCACCGGGACTGGCCAGGATGCCATCGATGAACGCGACTGCCTGGGTCGTGGGTGTGGGCACCAAAAACACGCGCGGGTGGGTGACCAACCTCAGAAAACTGGCGACCACGGTTCCCAGTAATTTCAGATCCGCGTGGCTGGCGGCATGTGTCATGGCATGGGTTAACCAGGCCAGCGCGGTGGCGTGGTGCGGGTGATCTGCGCGCGACGCAGCCACCAGCACGTTGACGTCGGGCGTCATTCTTCGGCCGCATGCAGCAACGATTTGTTGCTGATTGGGTCGATGCCTTGCTGCAGGCCGCTGGTACCGTCAAAAACCGGCAGAACGACCGGGGCGGCTGAGGCAACTGGGTCTGTGCCACGCGCGTATTGCGCCAGAAACTCGCGCACTTTGGCGCTGACCGAGGTGCCTTGCTCGATGGCCTTGATGCGGGCCCGTCGAATCAGCTCGTCGTCGACAGAAATGGTCAGATTTGACATGGTGAACCTCCGGTAATCAGTGTAGCACTTGAACCTGTGTAGCACGTATTGGTGCTGAACCACACAGACGCAATCGCCTTATTTGATATCGTCGCCAGTCAAAAATGTAATACACTGAGTCAAATTTTTGTAATCTTTATCATGACCCTCACTGTTCGTTTGCCTGAAACCATCGAGAGCCAGTTGACCCACTTTTGCGAGGCCTTGGGGGTGTCCAAATCTCAAGTGGTGCAAAGCGCGCTGAAAGACTGGTTTGCCAAGCCTGCGCCCACCCTCAGCCACCCGTTGTTGACGTTTGCTGACGCTGCTGTCAGTTCACCCCCCAGCCCGGATTGGCCCGGGCCCTATTCCAAAGACCGCCTACGCCAGCAGGTGCTCGCCAGCGGCACACCGCACCGGGCGGGCGAGCCGGTAGCCACTTACAACGTTGACGTCTCTGCCGCCAAGCCAGGCAAAATGACCGCCAAACGTGTGCCAAAGCGCAACACGCGCAAAGCCGCACAAGCCCGCCAGACCGACCCATCATGAGGGTCGCGCGCAACACCCTGATCGCTGACAGCGGTTTTTTGATTGCCTTGTTTGATGCCCTCGAGCCCCACCACGTTGCCGCCAAGGCTTATTTGTCAAGCCACCCGCAGCCCTTGCTGACCGTCGAGGCAGTGGTGGTGGAGGTCACATTTTTTCTGGCCAGTGCGCAGCGACGCGCTTTTTTGAACGCCGTTGCGGCAGCGGCATTGCCGGTGCTGCCGCCGCAGGCCAACAGCCACCAGCGCATTGCCGAGCTGTCTGCCAAATATGATGACATGGCTCCTGACTATGCAGACCTGGCGCTGATTGACCTGGCCGAACGCACCGACCTGAACAAGATTCTGACCCTGGACGTTCAAGATTTTTCGCTCTACCGCATCAGGGGACGCAAATGCTTTGACCTGGTGAGCTGGCACTGAGCGGGCAAGCCACTTCCATCAAACTGCCACGGCTTGTGCCACCAGTTTGGCGCCCAGCGCAGCACAAACCCGATTGACCGTATCAAAACGGGGCTGGGCATTGGGTCGCAGGGCTTTGTAGAGCGCTTCACGGGAAATGCCGGATGCCTTGACACTCTGGCTCATGCCGCGTGCGCGTGCAATATCGCCGAGTGCGGCGCACCAGCAAAGCCGGGTCGTTTTCCTCCAGTATCACCGTCAGGTAGTCAGCAATGGCTTGATCAGTGTCCAGATGTTCAGCAAAATCAAGATCAGGAATATCGGCAAGCCGGATTTGCTTTTTCATCAATCACTCCTCAAAAGGGGATGCCAACTTGATGGTTTTGGCCGTACCAAAATGCTGACAGTTGCTGTCACCATGATTTTCTCTACTGCCTCAGTAAAGCCTCAAACTGCACAAGCGGCATTTGAGGAGTCGTCGGTGGTGTTTGTGCTGGCTGCGGCATCACTTGAAAGACAGTTTGAATAAAGCTTATTAGTTGTATATTGTTAACAATTTACTAAAAATCGTTCATAATCTATTTACCGTATCCAATCCCAGTTTTCAGGAGATTTGCAATGACACAGTCCATCACCACCCAGTTGTCGCCTGTCGGTCGTGTGCCCGACGACATTCGTCGCGCGGCGGCGCAGCAGCAAAAATTTGACCAGGAAAACACCGAGCGTAGCGTGGGCTACGTCATGCTTGACTGCTCCGGCACCACCATGGACCGCTATGTGGATGCGCCAGCCATCGTGTTTGTTGAGGTATTCAAGAAGTATGGGCTAGAAATCACCATGCCCGAAGCACGCGAGCCGATGGGGCTGCGCAAAGACCTACACATCAAGGCCATCACTGAAATTCCCTCGGTGCGGGAGCGCTTTAGCGCCAAGTTTGGCCGTGCACCCCATCAATCGGATGTGGATGCGATGTTTGCCGACTTTGTGCCAACCCAGCTTGCCTTGCTGCGCAAGGGCAGTTACCACGACTTGTTGCCTAGCGTGGCTGATGTGGTAAAGGCTTTGCGCCAGCAAGGCATCAAGCTCGGGGTTACCACCGGCTTTACCCGTGACATGCTGGACGTGTTGCTGGCGGGTGCGGCACCGCAGGGCTTTGTGCCCGACACGTCTTGCGCGGGTGACGAGGTAGAGATGCCGCGCCCCACCGCCTACATGGTGATCAAGAACCTGGAGCGCATGGGCGTCTATAACCTGACCAACGCCATGCGCCGCACCGTCAAGGTGGACGACACGGTGTCCGGTGCCGGTGAAGGCGCGCCGATGTGCTGGCGTGTCGGTGTTTCCAAGTGGAGCAACTATGTGGCAGACAGTTGGGCGGCCGTTAAAGCCATGAGCCCGACTGAGCTTGCAGCCAAAGAGCAGGCCTCCAAAGAAAAAATCATCCGCGAAAGTGGCGCGCACTACGTGATTGATGACCTGCGCGACCTGCCTGTGGTGATTGCCGACATCAATGCCCGCCTGGCGGCGGGGGAGCAGCCCTGACAGCGGCGTTGTCGATGGTGCGTTGCTTGCTTTGCATCACATGGTCTACCATGGCGCGGCCTGCCGCAGCGGCATCACCCGAAGCAATGGCCTGGACGATCAGTTGGTGCTCAGCCAAAAAAGTTGCCATCAGCACCGAGTCCGCCAGATTCTGGCGCCGAAACAGCGACAGCTCTTTGATCAGCCTGCGGTAGGTGTCGGTGAGTTTGTGGTTGCCGGCCATCTCGACCATGCGGTCGTGAAACTTCAGGTTGAGCACATGGTATTGGTGCGCGTCCTGCGCCTTGACGGCTTTTTCCATGCCAGTCACCAGGGTTTTGAGCTCCTTGAGCTGTTCTGGCGTGACGTTTTCAGCCAGGCGTTTGCCCACCCAGTCGTCCATGGCGGCACGCAGGTCGAAAATTTCAAGCGCTTCGTCAACCGGGATATTGCGTACAAAAACACCGCGGTTTTTCTCGGTGCGCACCAAACCGGCTTCGTCCAGCATACGAAACGCTTCACGGATCGGCCCGCGTGACACGCCCAACTTGTCGGCCAGGGCCGCTTCATTGAGCTTGCTGCCTGGCAGGTAGTCACCCGCCAAAATGGCGCGTTCGATTTCTTGTTGAACAACGACGGCAAGCGAATTGTTTTGTAACAGGGCGATGGTGGGGTGGATCGAGGCGGTCATGCCGATATTGGATCACAAGCAACGGGCTATGCCGCTAACCCCAAATCTTGCAGCGCAAGTGCCACCGCATGAACCGCCTGTTCCATGTCATGGGGCCCGATAGCGCCGATACAACCCACCCGGAAGGTCTCGATTTGGGTCAGTTTGCCCGGATACAGCAAAAATCCGTGGGCACGCACCGCCGCGTAAAACGACTTGAATTCGTACTTGGGGTGTGCTGGCGCGTGAAAGGTAACGATGATGGGTGACTGAATGGCAGGGTCAAGAAACGGCTTGAAGCCCAGGCGCGCCATGCCGACCATGAGGGTTTCAAAGTTGCGCGTGTAGCGCGCCAGCCGGGCGGACTGACCACCTTCGGCCTCAAATTGGGCAATCGCCTCATGCAGTGCCACCACCACATGGGTGGGGGGCGTAAAGCGCCATTGGCCGGTTTTTTCCATGTACATATATTGGTCGTGCAAATCCATGGCCAATGACTGGCTTTGGCCGGCGCAGTGGTCCAGCACCGCTTTGCGGATGAAGACAAAACCCATACCCGGCACCCCTTCGAGGCACTTGCCGCTGGCGGCAATGAGTGCGTCAAAACGGGTACTGCGGGCATCAATTTCCAGGGCACCAAAAGAGCTCATGGCATCCACAATCAGCCCCTTGCCGTGTGCCGCGCACACATCGGCCACCGCTTGCAGCGGGTTGAGTACACCGGCGCCCGTTTCGCAGTGAATCAGCACCACGTGGGTGATGGAAGCATCTGTGGTGAGATGCGCGTCGAGAACCGTAGCTGACACGGGCTGTGCCTCGTCAAAGTCCAGCACCGTCACGCGCCGGCCCATCAACTGGGTCAGGCGGGCAGCGCGCTTGCAGTAGGCACCGTTGTCAAGTACCAACACATGACCGTCGCGCGGCACCAGTGTGGCTACCGCCGCTTCAACGCTGAAGGTACCACTGCCTTGTAGCGGCACCACCACATGGCTGTCGTGGCCATGGATGATGCTGAGCAGGCTGGCACGCACACTGGCAGTGACGGCGTTGAAATCAGCGTCCCACGAGCCCCAATCTTTCAACATGGCCAGCTTGGTGCGCAGCGTGGTGGTCAAGGGGCCGGGGGTGAGCAAGATTTTGTCTCTGTCCATGGTGCTTGTCTCCAATTGTTAACGTCGCCAGGCCTGTGTGCGTCGGTTTACCCACCAGGCCAGCATCATAAAAAACAGCGTTGCCAACGTGCTGGCCAGGCCAATCAGCACGGCCATGGCAGCGGCGGCACCCATTTCGCCCGCTTCATCCAGGTTCAGGATGGCAATGGAGGCGACCTTGGTCTCTGGCGAATACAAAAAAACCACGGCCGAAATGGTGGTCATGGCGTTGATGAAAAAGTAGCGCGCCATATCGACCAGCGCCGGGGTGCAAATGGGCAGCGTGACGCGCCAGAAGGTCTTGTAAAACGGCACTTTGAGCGAGGCGCTGACTGCCTCAAATTCGCTGTCGAGTGCTTTGAGTGCAGTCACAGCCGTGAGATGACCCGTGGTGTAAAAGTGGATGATGGTGCACAGCGTCAGCAGGGTCAGCGTGTGGTAAAGCCCGTTGAGCGGGTTGCTGCTGGCATTGAAGAAAAAAATGTAGCCCAGGCCCAGCACCAGTCCCGGCACGGCCATGGGCACCACAGCCAATAGCCGCACCCCAGCGCGCAAACTGTCCATGCCCTTGGTTTTTTCCAGCAGGTAAGCCCCCACAAACACCAGCGCCGTGCCAAATAAGGCCGTGCCACCCGCCATGGTGATGCTGTTCAAAAAGGCCACACCTACTTCAGCGTCGAGCAGGCCCAGGGTGTAGTGGCGCAGGCTGGGTGTCAGGTTGTAAGGCCAAAAAGTTGCAAACGAGGCAAATACGGCCATGCCCAACATCGCCAGCACCAGCAGCGCGATGTTGGCGCAAAACAGCGTCATGAGTCGGTCAAACAGCGGCGCGGGTTGGGCACGGTAAGGAATGGCGCGCGCGGACAGCATGGCCGTTTGCCTGCGGCTCACATAGCCGTCCACAGCAAAACTCAACACCGCTGGGGTCAACAGCAAAATGGCCACCACCGCGCCCTTGGCAAAGTCCTGCTGGCCAATCACCAGTTTGAACACATCGGTGGCCAACACATTGAAGTTGCCCCCAATCACCTTGGGGATGCCAAAGTCGGTGATCACCAGCGTAAAGGTCACCATGGCCGCAGAAATCAGACCATATTTGGCCCCCGGCAGGGTGATGGTAAAAAACTTGCGCAGCGCCGTGGTGCCCATGGCATCGGCGGCCTCAAACAGGCGCGCATCTGACATGGACAAAGCAGTCACCAGGATCATCAAGGTATGCGGAAACACCGCAATACATTCGGCCAGCACGATGCCTGGTGCGCCGTAAATCTCGTCAATGCCAATGTGCTCTAACCAGACCTTGAGCACACCCTGATTGCCAAACCAGTAAATCAGTGAAATGGCAGACAGCAGCGACGGTGCCAGCAGCGGCACCAGCGTGATGCCGCGAAACAGCGCCTTGTAGGGCATACAGGAGCGGCTCAAGGCATAGGCAAAAGTGAAGGCCAGCGGCAGTACGATCAGCGTCACCAGACCCGACACCCACAGGCTGTTCCACAGACTGCCCAGCAAGGCTGGGGTTTTGGCGTAGGCCAAAAAATTGGCCAGCCAGACAAATTCACCGCTGTCAGACTGCAGTGCCTGGATCAGAATGGCACCCAGTGGTAACGCCAAAAAGTACAACAAAAAAACAGCGACCAAACCTAGCATGACGTGCGCCAAGCGGTCAATCCAGTGGTAGTGTTGCTTGACCACGGGCAACTGCAGCACGGATGCCATCAAAATACCTTGAGACGTTCGGGCAGGAGTTTGAGGGTCAACGCCGAGCCCGCCCGCAGCGACTGCTCAGACAGAAAGTTGGGCGACAAATAAACTGTGAGTTTTTGATCGCCTAACAGGGGTGCGCTCACATGGACGTGGCAATGCGAGCCCAGAAAGTCAATCCCCTCAATCTGGCACGAAAACACATGCGCATCGCCTGGCGCAATCGGGTGCGCCAACACGTCTTCCGGGCGCAAATAGACCTTGACGGCGCCCTCTGCACCGTTTGAGGGCACGCGCATCTGACCAAGCTGCAGGCTGTTACCTACCCGCTGGGCGTTCAGCACATTGACCTTGCCGACAAAGTCGGCCACAAAGGGGGAGGCTGGTTCGCGGTAAATGGCCATCGGGGTACCGACTTGCTCAATCACGCCATGGTTCATCACCACAATGCGGTCGGCCACACTCAGTGCTTCTTCTTGGTCATGGGTCACCATGATGGTGGTTACGCCCAGCGTTTGCTGCAGGCTGCGAATTTCTTGCCGCAGGCGCACGCGCTCCAGCGCGTCCAGCGCCGACAGCGGCTCGTCCAGCAACAGCAAGCCGGGTGCGGTGGCCAGGGCGCGCGCCAGGGCAATGCGTTGCTGCTGGCCGCCTGAGAGTTGACCTGGGAACTTGGCCTCACTGCCTGGCAGTCCGACCAGCTTGAGCAGGTCGGTCACGCGCTGGCGCGTTTGTGCGCGTGGTACCTTGCGGTTGACCAGGCCATACGACACATTGTCAAACACGCTCAAGTTGGGAAACAGCGCATAACTCTGGAACACAATCCCGTAGTCACGCTGCGCCGGTGGCAAGCATGAAATGTCTCGCCCGCCCTGGAACACCTGCCCGGCGGTTTGCACCTCCAGGCCCGCAATGATGCGCAGCAAGGTGGTCTTGCCGCAGCCCGATGGCCCCAAAAAACACACAAACTCGCCTTTTTGAACGGCGAGACTGATGTCCCTCAGGGCTGTAAAGCTGCCAAAGTTTTTGCAAATTTGGCGCAGATCAAGAAACAAAGTGCCGCTCACACGCTGACAAACTTCACTTCTTTTTTTCTGACTTGCCGTCGTAACGGCGCGTCCATTCGTTCAGGATGCGCTCGCGCTGCTCGGCGGCGTAATTGAAGTCAAGCTTGACCAGCCGTTGCTCGTAGTCCTTGGGCACATTGGCCAGCGGTGCTGCAACGCCAGGTTGTGCGGTGATGGCAAAGTTTTTGCCGTACAGCAGCATCGCGTCTTTGCTGGAAGCCCAGTCGGCGAGCTTTTTGGCAGCGTCGAGCTTTTTGGTGCCTTTGTGGATGGCAAATGCTTCCAGATCCCAGCCCAGACCTTCTTTGGGGAACACCAGGTCAATTGGCGCGCCCTTGGCTTTGTTGGTGTTGGCGCGGTATTCAAACGAGATACCCACCACAAACTCGCCACTGGCGGCCATGTTGCAGGGCTTGGAGCCCGAGTGGGTGTATTGCGCAATGTTGGCGTGCAAACCGTCCATGTATTTCCAGCCGCCACCCTTGCCGTCTTGATCACCAAACAAGGTCAGCCAGGCGACCACGTCAAAGTAACCGGTGCCACTGGAGGCCGGGTTGGGCATGACGATCTGGCCCTTGTAAGCCGGCTTGGTCAGGTCTTGCCAACTGGTCGGTTTGGGAATGTTTTTCTTTTGCGCTTCGACTGTGTTGAAACATACCGTGGCACCCCACACGTCCATGCCAAACCAGGCTGGCGGCTGTTTTTTGTCGCGGTACTGGGTCATGATGGCATCCAGGTTGAGTGGTGCGTAGGGCACCAGCATGCCCTGTTTGTCCAGCAGCGCCAGGCTGCTGGCGGCCACACCCATCACCGCATCGGCCTGTGGATTGGCTTTTTCAGCCAGCAGCTTGGCGGTGATGACACCAGTTGAGTCGCGCACCCACTTGATCTCGATGTCAGGGTTGACCTGGTTAAAGCCTTGTTGGTAGGCTTTAAGCTGGTCGGTTTCCAGGGCGGTATAAACCAGCAGTTGGGTCTTTTGGGCGAAAGCGGCGCTGGTGGCGGCCAGCAGGCCGGTCAGGGCAAGAAATTTGACAATTTTGGACAAACGCATCAGCAGCTCCTGGTAATAAAAGTGGCTAGTTTGTGACTTGATCGTGACAATGTGATGACATTCACAGTGCGTGCAACTAAGCAAGTCTTGTACCACCAGCCGACTGGATTTGAATAAGTTCCAACTCGTTTGTCAATTGTTATTTGTAGATTGTTGAGCATCTGCGCTTTGTGTTTCAATCGCGTCATGGCTGAAAATTGTCTACCAAGTACCCATGGCGTGCCTTCGCAAAGCGAAGGGGATATCAATTCGTCGCCGCAGCGCAAAGCTTGGCAAGACAGTGCACTCGATGCCCCCACCCGCGCCTTGCTGGTGCGTGACAGTGCAGCATTTTTGCACCAGTCTGTTTCTACTCCGTGTCTTAACGGTATTGCCAAAGCGGATGGCATTTGGATTGAAGACACCGCAGGACGACGCTACATGGACTTTCATGGCAACAACGTGCACCACCTGGGTTATGCCCACCCCCAGGTGATTGCCGCCATAAAAAGCCAGCTCGATACCCTGAGTTTTGCGCCGCGTCGTTTTGCCAATGACCGGGCAGTGGTGCTGGCAGAGACCCTGAATGCCCATTTTGAGACCCTCACCGGCGCCGCTGGCAAAGTGCTGTTCACCACGGGGGGCTCTGACGCGGTAGAAGTTGCGATCAAGTTAGCGCGCATCGCCACCGGCCGCTTCAAGACCCTGAGTTTTTGGGATTCGTTTCACGGTGCTGGCCTGGGTGCCTCCAGTGTGGGCGGTGAGTCATTGTTTCGTAGCAGTCACGCGGTGGGTCCGTTATTGCCTGGCACCGAACATGTGGCCCCGTTTGGATGCTACCGCTGCGCGTACGGCCATGCGGTCGATGCGCGAGGTCAGCCTGATCTAGTCCAGTGCAAACTAGCCTGCGCCAATATGGTGCGGTATGTGCTGGAACGCGAGGGTGATGTGGCTGCCGTGATTGCCGAGCCCGCCCGTGCGGTGCCTTTTCTGCCGCCACCTGGGTATTGGGCCGCGGTTCGCGCAGCCTGTCAGGCACAGGGTACGCTCCTGATTTTTGACGAAATTCCCACTGGCTTGGGCAAAACCGGGCGCTTTTTTGCCGCCGAGCACGACCAGGCAGCGCCGGACATTGTGGTGCTGGGCAAGGCACTTGGTGGCGGTGTGTTACCCATTGCTGCGGTCATTGCGCGCGCCGAGCTCGATGTCGCGGGCGCGTACGCCTTTGGTCATTACACCCATGAAAAAAATCCGGTCACTGCGGCGGCGGCGCTGGCGACGCTGCAAGTCATTCAATCGGAAGGATTGGTGGAAAACGCAGCTCGGGTCGGTGCCTGGGCGCTTGAACGGCTGCACGACATGAAAGACAGGCATCCCCTGATCGGTGACGTGCGCGGCCGTGGTTTGTTGATTGGTATTGAACTGGTGGCTGACCGTGTCTCCAAAGCCCCTGCTGGGGATGCGGCCGAGCGCGTGTTGTACGCGGCCATGTCGCGCGGCTTGTCGTTTAAAACGACCATGGGCAATGTGTTGACCTGGACACCACCGCTGATCACCACCCGCGCGCAAATGGGTGCGGCATTGGACATTCTGGAGCAAAGCTTGCATGAGCTCAGGGTGCCATGACATTTCAGAAAACGCCCTACACACCCACCCTGCAAAGACCGTTCTGGCTGGAGCAGTCGCTGTTTACCGATGGTGGACTGGCGCCCGCTTTGCAGGGTGAACAAACGGCAGATGTTTGTATTGTGGGCGGCGGCTACACCGGCCTGTGGACTGCCATTTTGACCAAACAGCAGAATCCGGCGCTTGATATTGCCGTGTTGGAGGCGGACTTGTGCGGCGCAGGTGCGAGCGGTCGCAACGGTGGTTGCCTGCTGACCTGGGCTGCCAAGTTTTTTACCTTGCGTCGGCTGTTTGGTGAGGCTGAGGCGATTCGCCTGGTCAAGGCTTCAGAAGCTGCGGTACAGCACATTGCAGATTTTTGTCGTACGCATGCCATTGATGCCGAGTTGCGCCATGACGGCACGCTTTATACCGCCACCAACCGAGCCCAGGTCGGCACGCTCGACCCAGTCATGGCCGCCTTGCAAGCCTGTGGTATTGAGTCGTTCTTTGCGCTGGCGCCGTCTGAGGTGACTCGCCGTTCGGGTTCGGTCAAAAACGTGGCTGGCGTGTTTTCTCCCCATGCCGCCACAGTACAGCCAGCCAAGTTGGTGCGGGGCTTGCGCCGCGTTGCCTTGCAGATGGGTATTCGCCTATTTGAGCGCAGTCCGATGCTGGCCCTGAGCCCGGCGCAACCGGTGATCGTGCACACGCCCGGGGGCAGCCTGACAGCGGGCAAACTGGTGTTGGCCACCAACGCCTGGATGGCAAGCATGTTTGCATCATTCGAGCGCAGCATCGCCATCGTCTCCAGTGACATGGTGATTACTGAACCATGCCCGGAACTCATCTTGCCCTCGGGCCTGACCGATGGTGTCTCGGTGCTCGATTCGCGCACCTTTGTGTATTACTACCGCAGCACCCCCGATGGCCGGTTGATGCTGGGCAAGGGCGGCAACACCTTTGCGTTTGGTGGGCAGATCGCACCAACGTATGACCAGCGCTCGGCCTACGAGGCACCATTGACCCGTGCGGTGCGCGCGTTTTTTCCTTCACTGGCGCAGGTCCCCATCACGGCAAGCTGGACCGGTCCGTCAGACCGATCGGTCACTGGCTTACCGTTCTTTGGCCACCTCAATGGCGCACCTCACATTTATTACGGTTTTGGTTATTCGGGCAGCGGTGTGGGGCCTTGTTATATGGGTGGGCAAATTCTGTCGTCGTTGTTGCTGGACCAAGACAATGCCTGGACGCGCAGCCCGCTCACACAGGGGCCACGCGGGCAGTTCCCGCCAGAACCCATCCGCTACCTTGGTGCCAATCTGGTGCGAAATGCCATCCGGCGCAAGGAGCGCGCCGAAGACGAGGACCGTGCACCGTGGCGGGTTGACCAATTTTTGAGTCAGTTCGCCAATGCAGCCGGCAAAGCTGACAAGGCCTGACCACAGATGGCGCTGACCTGGCCGGTGGCACTGGCGGTGTTGTTCGGCGCCTTACTGCACGCCAGTTGGAACGCGCTGGTCAAGTCCAGCAGCGACAAGGAAATGGACACGGCGCTGATCCACCTGATTGGCTCGCTGATGGCGATTCCGCTGGTGTTGCTGATGGGCTTGCCACCGCGCAGTGCCTGGCCTTACCTGGTGGTCTCCATCACCATCCACATTGGCTATTACTTTGCGCTCACAGGGGCCTACCGTCATGGTGAGCTGGGGCTGACCTACCCCCTGATGCGTGGTGTGGCACCCCTGCTGGTGGCGCTGTCCGCCAGCTTTACGCTGCATGAGCAGCTCTCGCTGCTAGCCTGGCTGGGGGTGCTGGGCATCAGCCTGGGTGTGTTGACGCTGGGTTTGAGCCAGCATGCTTTTGATGCCCCCAAGGCGGTGGCGTTCGCCCTGGCCAACGCCGTCATCATTGCCGTTTACACCGTGGTTGACGGGCTGGGTGTGCGCGCCGCCGGCACTACCCTGACCACCACCTTGCAGTATGTGGCAACACTGTTCATGTTTGATGGCTGGCCGTTTGCCTTGATCATTTTGGTTCAGCGCCGTGGTGCGCTGCCACGCTACGCTTGCCAGCGTTGGCCGCTGGCAAGCGTTGGGGCACTTGCTTCGCTGGGCTCTTATGGCATTGCCCTGTGGGCCATGACCCGCGCGCCGGTGGCCATGGTGGCGGCGCTGCGCGAGGTGTCGGTGCTGTTTGCGGTGGTGATTGGCGCACTGGTGTTGGGCGAAGCCCTGACACCGCGACGCATCGTAGGCGCGCTGGTCATCATTGCGGGCGTGATGGCACTGCGCTTGGGTTAGCACATCGGGTTAGCCATTTAGCCCAAAGTGGCTGCCCAGCAAAATGCACGCGGCCTCGGCCGCGAGCTGTCCCTCAAGCAGCAGCGTGCGCACGTGCGCTGGTGCCAACAAGGCAAATTGAATCACTTCGCCGTCCTGGTTGGCGGGCTGTAGCGTGTCGGGGAGCAAGCCCTCAAACCAGTCGATGTGCTCCACCACATAACCCACGCCACCGTCCACCGGATTGGGCCGCCGCACCACAAAGTGGCCGCCCGCATGAAGCGCCTGTACATGAGCCAGATCAATACCAGCTTCTTCCCAGGTTTCGCGCTCGAGCGCCTGCGTCAGGGTGTCGGTTGCGGCCACCATACCGCCCATCAAGGTGTCCCACAGCCCGGGGTCGGTGGCTTTGTTCAATGCGCGCTGTTGCAGCCAGAGGCGGCCGTCTGCGCTGCGGCCATTGAGGTGCACCGCTTGCGTGGCCATGCCAAGCAGGCGAAAGATGCCGCGCTCGGCACTGGCCACCTGCCGTCCGTCCGGATGACGCACCGCCAATGCTTCGTTGCGCCACTGCTGGCGCACAAATCCTAAGTTGGCTGTGTACAAGGCCTGCGCCAAAAAGGTGAAAGCCCGGGTTCCGTCGCCGGTGATTTGACAACTGGCGGCTGAGGCAGCAGGGTCTGGGCAGCATTGCATCGAGAAACCATCTTGGGTCAGACCGTTTTCAACCGGCACGATCTGATTCAGCAGGTGGGGCTCAACGGAGCCGATCGCTTGCCCGTTGAGCAGCAGCGGCAGCCTCGGGCAACGCGGTGGCTGGCTTAAGCGAGATTGCCAGGCATGCAGTGAGAGGGGATCAAAAGAATGGGTGGACATGATTGTGTCGCGCTGCCTGGGCCAGTTCACTTGGAATATGCGCAATGTTTCCCGTGTTTGATGTCAGTCGTACATCAGCATCAACCACGACCGATGGCTAGACCGCTACACGGTGGGTTTTAGTTTGGTCGTCCACACCCATCAAAAGCCCTCGAACGCTGATGTCCTCATCGAGTTCATCCCAGGCCCTTTCACGGACGTGAATATGCGGCGGTTCGCGCGGATCACCTTCGTTGGAGAAAAAGAAGAATTTGAAGTTCTTCCAGCGAAATACAACGGGCATGAATCTTAGTCCTTCCTGTCACCAAGGTGCCTCACGACAGAATAGCATGAAAGTACCTAGCAACAGCACCGGGCTGCTACTGGGCATGTTAACGACCGTGTCTCCCGCATATAGCGATGCTTGGTTAATCAATCGCCATATCAGCCCGGCTCCAGTGCGCCACTCGCCAGTCGCACCATGACGCGGCCCCGATAATCGCGGCTCCATGCCAAACCCTTTGAAAATCGAATTTCCCGAATCCCTCCCCGTCAGCGCCCGGCGCGAAGAGATCATGGCTGCCATGCAGGCGCACCAGGTCGTCATTGTCTGCGGCGAAACCGGATCGGGCAAAACCACGCAGTTGCCCAAGATCGCCCTGGCACTGGGGCGCGGCAAGCTCAATTACCCGGTACACAACCCGGATGGCTCGCGCGCACCACTTGGCAAGCTCATTGGCCATACCCAGCCCCGGCGCATTGCGGCCAGCAGCGTGGCCAAGCGGATTGCCGAAGAATTACACACCACGCTGGGCGACGTGGTCGGTTTCAAGGTGCGTTTTCAGGACCGGTTGAGCCGCGACAGCTCGGTCAAGCTCATGACCGACGGCATTTTGCTGGCCGAAACACAGACCGATCCGCTGCTCAAGGCCTACGACACGATCATCATCGACGAGGCGCACGAGCGCAGCCTGAACATTGACTTCTTGCTGGGTTACCTGCGCCAGATCCTGCCGCGTCGACCCGACCTGAAAGTGGTGGTGACGTCGGCCACGATTGACGCCGAGCGTTTTGCTGAGCACTTTACCAGCCGCAAAGGGCCGGCGCCGATCATCATGGTCTCGGGGCGCATGTTTCCTGTGGAGCAGCGTTACCGGCCGTTTGAGGAGGCGCGCGACTACGATTTGAACAACGCGATCGCCGATGCGGTCGACGAGCTTTGGCGTGATGTCCACAACAGCGGCGATATTCTGGTATTTTTGCCGGGTGAACGCGAAATCCGCGAAGCCGCTGACCACCTGCGCGGCCACCTGAGCCACCAGCCCGTGTTTCGCAATGCCGAGGTGCTGCCGCTGTTCGCCCGGTTGAGCCAGGCCGAACAGGACCGCATTTTTGACGGCCATAGCGGGCGGCGTATTGTGCTCGCCACCAATGTGGCCGAGACCTCGCTCACGGTGCCGGGCATCCGCTACGTGATCGATGCGGGCACGGCCCGCATGAAGCGCTACAGTTTTAGAAGCAAGGTGGAGCAGTTGCTGGTGGAGCCCATCAGCCAGAGTTCGGCCAATCAGCGCGCCGGGCGTTGCGGCCGGGTCGCCAACGGCATCTGTATTCGGCTCTATGACGAGAAGGACTTCACCGGCCGCCCCAAATTTACCGACCCCGAAATTCTGCGCAGCTCGCTCGCGGGTGTGATCCTGCGCATGAAGTCGCTGCACCTGGGTGTGGTGGAAGACTTCTCCTTCATTGAGAAACCCTCGGGTCGCGCCATTGCCGATGGCTACCAGCTGCTCAACGAACTCGGCGCCGTGGACGACGCCAACGAACTCACCGCCACCGGTCAGGAGCTGGCCAAGCTGCCGCTCGATCCGCGTGTGGGCCGCATGATTCTGGAAGCGCGTTCGCGTGAGGCGCTGGACGAAGTGCTGGTGATTGCGTCGGCGCTTTCCGTGCAGGACGTGCGCGATCGGCCCATGGAAGCGCAGCAACAGGCCGACCAGGCGCACGCCAAGTTTGACGACGAAAAGAGCGAGTTCAGCGGCTACCTGAAATTGTGGAAATGGATCAACGATGGCAAGGGCGGGGAGGGGCAACACAAACTCAGCAATCGCCAGTACGAGCAACTGCTGCGGCAGAACTTCGTCAGCATGCGCCGTGTGCGCGAGTGGCGCGACATTCACTCGCAATTGCACACGGTGGTGGCCGAGCACAAGTGGCGGCTCAACACGCTACCGGCCAGCTACGAGCAATTGCACCTGTCGATGCTGGCGGGTCTGCTCGGCAACATTGGCTACAAGCTGGAAACCGAAGGCGGCGGTGGGGGCGAGTACCTGGGCGCACGCGGCATCAAGTTTTACCCGCACCCCGGTGCCCATCTGGTTAAAAAGCCGGGCCGCTGGATTGTGGCGGC
>Ga0209211_10006473_pt1 | contig 16928 bp, 10 predicted proteins | sample RifGroA2_FD_183992 | JGI IMG/M metagenome (GOLD analysis project Ga0209211, IMG submission 183992) | Groundwater microbial communities from Rifle, Colorado, USA - Groundwater A2 (SPAdes) (version 2) | ecosystem: Environmental > Aquatic > Deep subsurface > Groundwater | place: Rifle, Colorado... | reverse complement strand
GCGCGCTCGGTCGAGCCGCCAGTCGACCTCAGCTTCCTATCGGTGAACGCAGCGTCGCTTGCTTGGGCCAACCCATCCGATAAGAGCATCGCGCCGTTCGCGTTGGCCTTTTTCCAGACAGTCGCAAGCGGGCGTCGGGCGGCGGCTCGACCGAGCGCGCAGTGCGAATCGAGTCGTCGCACGGCGTCCGCCGGCGTGCAGCCAGTCAGGGGGCCGCTCGAAATCCCAACGCCGCAATGGTCGATGCGGGCGGGTGCCGGATTCGATTTTTACCAAGCCGGTATCGGGCGGCGACTAAAAATCGAAGCCGGCGGCCGCCCCTTCGCGGCCATGCTTGGGCTTGGGCTTGGTCCTGTGGAGAGTCAGGAAACAGGCGGGGGCATCGCGGCTGAAGCCGCTCCTACAGGAAGCGTTTGACGTCTTCGGGGGTGAAGGGCCAGTCGAGTTCGGCGTGGATGTCTTCGCGGCGCAGTACTGGCACGCGGGCGCCGTAGATTCCTTCCAGGGCGGCGTCGCCATCGATCCAGATCGGGTCGAAATCGGCCACGCCGGCGGCCGCCAGCACCTCATAGGCCTGGTCGCAGAGCGGGCAATCGTCGCGTTGGAACAAGCTCAGGTTCATGGGCGTTGCGCGCCGTAGGGATAGAATGGCGTTTCCTTGGGAAAGCAGATTATATGGCCGTCAGCGTTTTCGACCTGTTCAAGATCGGCATCGGGCCTTCGTCCTCGCACACGGTCGGGCCGATGCGCGCGGCCGCGCGCTTCGTCGGCAAGTGGCTGGAGGAAACCGGCGCCCTGTCGCAGTGCGTGCGCGTGCGCGCGGAGCTGTTCGGCTCGCTGGCGCTCACCGGCCGCGGCCACGGCACCGACAAGGCCGTGCTGATGGGGCTCGAAGGCCAGTGGCCGAACAGCATCGACCCCGACCTGATCCCGCCCGCGCTGGAACGAATTCGCAGCCAGAAAAAAATTCGGCTGCTTGGCAGGCACGCGATCGATTTCGACGAAAAGACCGATCTGATTTTCAACAAGCGGCAGAAACTACCCTTCCACAGTAATGGCATGCGCTTTATCGCGATGGCGGCGGACGGCCGCGAGCTGGCCGCGCGCGACTACTACTCGGTCGGCGGCGGCTTCGTGGTCAACCAGGACGAGGCGGCGGCCGATCGCATCGTTGCCGACACCACCGTGCTGCCCTATCCGTTTCACAGCGGCGCGGAATTGTTGAGCCTTTGCGAAAGCAACGACTTGCGCATTTCGGAATTGATGTGGGCAAACGAAATGGTCTGGCGCAGCGACGAGGCCATCCACGCCGGCCTGATGGAAATCTGGGCCGCGATGCAGGATTGCGTCGCGCGCGGCACGCGCACGCCGGGCGTGCTTCCCGGCGGCCTGAAGGTCGTACGCCGCGCACCCAATCTGTTCCAGGACCTGGCCGCGCGTCCGGAAGCGGCGATGAAAGATCCGCTCACCGTGCTCGACTGGGTCAACCTGTATGCGCTGGCGGTGAACGAGGAAAACGCCGCCGGCGGCCGCGTGGTCACCGCGCCGACCAATGGCGCCGCCGGCATCATTCCCGCCGTGCTGCAATATTTCGACCGCTTCTGCCCGGGCGCCAGCGAGAAAGGCATCATCGATTTCCTGCTCACCGCTGGCGCCATCGGCATCCTGTACAAGGAAAACGCGTCGATCTCCGGCGCCGAAGTCGGCTGCCAGGGCGAAGTCGGCGTGGCCTGTTCGATGGCCGCCGGCGGCTTGACCGCAGCGCTGGGCGGCAGCCTTGGCCAGGTCGAGAACGCCGCGGAAATCGGCATGGAGCACAACCTCGGGCTGACCTGCGACCCGATCGGCGGGCTGGTGCAGATCCCCTGCATCGAGCGCAACGCCATGGGCGCGGTGAAGGCGATCAACGCCTCGCGCATGGCCTTGCGCGGCGACGGCAAGCATCGGGTGTCGCTGGACAAAGTGATCAAGACCATGCGCGACACCGGCCGCGACATGCAGGAAAAATACAAGGAAACATCACGCGGCGGACTGGCGGTAAATGTGATCGAGTGCTGAGTCTGCAGCGCTCCGGCGCCGGGGGAGCAGAAGGTGCTTGCGAATTGGCCCGCGCAGCGGCATAACTGACGCAGGATCGAGAGGACGCACGATGCTGCGGTTCATCCTGCTGACCAGCTTGTACATACTTGGCATCTGGTACGCGCAGGTTTTCATCCGCGGTCCCGAGGATGTCAGCCTGTTCTGGCCCGCCGCCGGCATCGCCTTCGCCGCTGTGCTGCGCTACGGCTGGCGCTGGTCCGCGTTCATCCCGGTCGCCGTGCTGATCGGGCATGCGACATTCTCGCCAGTGCCGGCCAGCTTCCTCCCGTTTTCAGTCTCGGCCAATCTGCTTGGCGCCCTGGCCGGCGCCTACGCCGTGCACGCCAGCGGCACCAAGCCGCACGTGCAGCTAGCCAGCGGCTTCGGCATGCTGCGCGGCGGCGTGGTGATGGCGGTGGTGTCCGGTTCGATCGGCAGCGCAGGACTGGTCTATTCGCAGATGGCGCCGGCGTCCGAATTCTGGTCGTCGATGGTCACCTGGAGCATGGGCGACCTGCTCGGCATTATTTCGATCGCACCGACGGTGTTGTTGTTGTCGGCCCCCGATTCGGGCAATCCGGACCTGCCCCGGGGCAGCGACTATTCCTCGTTCGAAGAAAAGACCGCCTGGGTCATGCTGCTATTCCTGTCTTACAGCCTGGTCTACTGGGGTGGTGTGCAGAACAACGCGTATGCGCTGGGCATGGTCGCCTTGCCGATGTCGCTGTTGCTGTGGAGCGCTCTGCGCTTCCAACCGATCTGGACCACGATCGGCAGCTGTGCCGCCGTGCTGTTCCTGAGCTGGCTGACCGGCCTTGGCCTGGCCGGCTTCAAGCCGCCGGTGGGACCGCTGGATTCCGTATTGTTGCTCGGCTTCATGGGCCTGTTCGCAATCATTCCGCTGGTGCTGGTGGCATCGATCAACGAACAACGCATGGCCACCCGCCAGGTTCTGCGGCGCGCCACCACCGATGCGGCAACCAACCTGCCCAATCGCGCCGCGTTCGAGCAGGCCGTGCAGAAATTGCTGCAAGGCAGCGGCGGCAGCACGGCGCTGGCCTACCTGGACCTGGACCACTTCACGCTGATCAACGACACCGCCAGCCACGCCGCGGGCGATGCGCTTATCCACGGCATCGGCTCGCTGCTCAAGGCGCGCTTGCGCGCGGGCGACCAGCTGTTCCGTATTGGCGGCGACGAGTTCGCGCTGCTGCTGGCCGGTGAAGCCGAACCCATGGAGCTGCGGCTGCAGCACCTGCAGCGTGCCGTGGAAAATTACCGCGTCGGCTGGCAGGACCACGTGCTCAACATCACCGTCAGCATCGGCCTGGTGAACTTCAAGCCCGGCGAGATCGAGTACGCGCGCCTGCTGTCGCTGGCCGACGCAGCCTGCTTCACGGCCAAGGAGTTGGGCGGCAACCGGGTGGTGCTGGCCAGCCTTGAGCCGGGCGAAATGCAGGAGCGGACCAAGGCCATGCGCTGGGCCCTGCGCATTCGCGAGGCGATCGACCGCAACCTGTTTGAAATCGATTGCCAGTCGATCGTGCCCGTGCTGCATGGGCCGTCGGTACCGCCCGGCATTCCGCCGTCCGCGCGCGCCGGTGCGGCCGAAGGTCGGCACTTCGAAGTATTGCTGCGCATGCGCGACCCGGAAACCGGCGAGCGCCTGGCGCCCGATCATTTCATTCCCGCCGCCGAACGCTTCCAGCTCGGCGTCGCGCTCGACCGGCACGTGGTCAACCTGACCCTGGGCTGGCTGGAATCGCGGCCCGATGCCGCCGCGAGCGTGAGTTGCTGCGCGATCAACCTCACCGCCGCCTCGCTGGTGGATGAGGGCTTTTCGGTATTCCTCTACCACCGGGTCCGCAACAGCCGGCTGCCGGCGAGCAAGCTTTGTTTCGAGGTAACCGAAACCAGCGCCGTGCGCGATCTTGCCCGCGCGCAGGACCTGATCACGCGGATGCGCGCGCTCGGTTGCGCGTTTGCGCTCGACGATTTCGGCACCGGCTTTTGTTCGTTCAATTACCTGCGCACGCTGGACGTGGATTACTTCAAGATCGACGGCAGCTTCGTGCGCGACCTGGAGAGCTCATCGTTGTCGATGGCGGTGATCCGTTCGATCACCGACATCGCCCACGTCCTGGATAAGCAGACCATCGCCGAACACACCGAAAACGACGCCATCTACACCTCGCTGCGCGAGCTTGGCGTGGACTTCGCCCAGGGTTTCGGCATCCACCGCCCACAGCCCATCGAACAGTATTTCAGTACCGTGCCGGCGGTGCTGGCCACACGCTGAGGCATTCAGCCGGGCGTCATCGGGAGTTCGGAATGGGCAGCCCCCCCTGCACCGGCGCCCGGTTGCAGTCTAGACTCGTCTTGCCTCCCCCAGTCCCGCGTCCATGATGACCTGTTGCAGAACGCACTCGCTGTCGTGGCTCGCGGCTCTCCTCGGAGTCCTGTGTCTGCTCGCCAGCGCGCAGGTGCAGGCGCTGGACCCGGGCAAAGCCTTCCATCACTACGTTCGCGATGTCTGGTCGATCCAGGACGGCCTGCCGCAGATCAGCGTGCAGTCGGTCGCGCAGGATCGCCAGGGCTATATCTGGGTCGGCACGCAATCGGGCCTGGCGCGTTTCGACGGCATCCGTTTCACCACGTTCACGCCGGAAACCGAACCGGAACTGCCGGGTATCTGGGCACGCACGCTACTGGCCGACGACGCCGGCCGCCTCTGGATCGGAACCTACAAGGGCCTGGCGGTTTACGAGAACGGCAAATTCCGGACAATCCCGGTCGCCGACGCCGCGCTCTACCCCGTCCTCGATGTCTTTGCCGTTATCGAGGATGACGGCCGCATCACCGCCGCCACCAGTAGCGGCGTCTTCGAACTGCGCGGCAACAAGCTGGTGCTGCGCCGGGGCAGCCCGCCTTCGGCCCAGACCTTGCTCAAGCGCGCGGATGGTTTGTGGGTCGGGAGCCTGGGCGGCGTCTACCGCATGAGCGGCAACGAGACGCAATTCCTGCCGATGCCCGCGCACGTGAGCAAGGCAGTGGTCACGCGTCTGATCGAAGCGCAGGGCCGTATCTGGGCGGGCACCAGCCTGGGCCTGTACTTCCGCGCCGATGACCAGTGGCAGGCCGCCGCCAACGACCACCCGGCGCTGCGGCAGTCACCAACCACGATGTTGTTCGAGGACAGCGCCCACAGCCTGTGGGTCGGCAGCAACGCGGGATTGGCGCGCTGGCGTGACGGCAGCCTGGCCGAGTTCATTCCCGACACCAGCCAGGGCGCCTTCAAGGGTGTCATCGCGGCCTTCCAGGATCGCGAAAACAATCTCTGGCTGGGCAGCCAATGGGAGGGGCTGGCGCGCCTCTGGAACGGCTGGACGCGGCGTTTCGGCGTCGTCGAAGGTCTCAACGAACGTATTGTCTGGTCGCTTTCGCGAGCGCCCGACGGCCGCATCTGGGTTGGTACCAACGACGGTCTCAGCGTGCTGGACCAGGGCAAGTTTCAGCAGGTGCTGCGCGGCGATGAGTTGCCGCATCCGCATGCCTACAACCTGCTGGCCGATGCCGACCGCATCTGGATCGGCACCCGCCGCGGCCTGGTGATCTGGCGCAACGGCAAACTGGAAACACCGGACGTATTCGCGCCGATGGCCAGCGCACAGATCAACGGCATCGTTCGCGACCGCAATGGCGTGATCTGGTTTCCCACCAGCGAAGGTTTATTCCGGCTGGCCGGGGACAAACTCACGCGCTACACGCAGGCGGAAGGACTGCATGACATCCGCGCACGCCAGGTGCGCGAACTGCGCGACGGCCGCCTGCTGGTCAGTACCCAGAACGGCCTGTATGAATTGCGCGGCGACCGCCTGCATCAGCTGGGCCTGGATGCGGGTCTGAGCCAGGACCTGGATGTCACTGCAATCACCGAACTGCGCGACGGCACGTTGCTGATCGGCACGCTGTCGGAACAGCTGTACATGTTCGACGGCCGGCGCTGGCAGGAATTCGGGCGCGAGCAGGGCTTTCCGGCGAACGCGCCGTTCTTCATCACCGAGGACAGCGACGGATTCCTCTGGGTCGCCGGCATTCGCGGCATCACCCGCGCGCCCATCGCCGAGATGCACCGGTTGCAGCGCGGGGAAATCGCCCGCGTGGAAGCCGAGATGCTGCTCAACGAACGTGGCGACCGGCTGAGCGGCCAGCAGGGTTTCTGCTGCAATGGCGCCGGCAATGCCAAGGGCTTCATCCACGAAGGCGTGCTTTGGCTGCCGACCCGCGATGGGGTGGTCAGCCTGGACACCCGGGGCGTGGTCAAGAACCAGGCCGCGCCCACCGTGGTCATCGAGCGCCTGCAATACCTCGACACGTGGCGCGACGTCAGTCAGGAGCAGGACTTGCCGTTGCCCGAGAGGGCGCGCGACCTCGCCTTCGAATTCACCGCCCTGAGTTTCCAGGATCCGGCAAGCGTGGTCCTGCGCTACCGGCTGCGTGGCTACGACCAGGACTGGCGCGACCTGCAACTGGTGTCGCCGCGTTCGGCCAACTACACCAACTTGCCGGCGGGTAAATACACCTTCGAGGTGATGGCCAGCAACAACGCCGGCATCTGGAACGAGACGCCGGCGACGCTGAGCTTTTCGATCAAACCGTATTTCCACGAAACCGGATTGTTCTACCTGCTGCTGTCGGCGTTGCTGGCGACCATTGTCTACGCCGGCTATCGCCAGCAACGGCGCGCCCACCTGATGCAGCGCGCGCAGCTGGAGCAGCAAGTGGCCGAGCGCACCCAGCAGCTGCACGCGGCCAACCTGCAACTCGAGCACGCCAGCCAGACCGACCCCCTGACCGGCCTGCGCAATCGCCGTTACCTGGCCAACCAGATTCCGGTCGACCTCGCGTTCTACGACCGCGAGCAGGCGCGCACCGGCAGCACCGATCACACGCTGCTGTTTGCGCTGGTCGACCTGGATCATTTCAAGCGCATCAACGACAACCACGGCCACAAGTCGGGCGACCGCGTGCTGCAGCAGTTCGCGCAAGTGATGACCCGCCTGGTGCGCGTCGGCGACTACGTCGTGCGCTGGGGCGGCGAGGAATTCCTGTTGGTGTTCCGGCCGATTCCGCGCGAGTTCGTGCCGGTGCTCGGCGAGCGCATCCGCCGCTGCGTGGCCGAACATGTCTTCGATGCCGGCGACGATGTGCGCATTCCCCTGACCTGTTCGATCGGCCTGGCCGAATACCCGCTGTTCCGCGACGCCAAGGGTCCGCTGGGTTGGGAGCAGATGATCGAGCTGGCCGATGCCGCGCTGTACTGGGTCAAGGAACACGGGCGCAACGGCTGGGCCGAGTTGCGCCCGACCGATCGCACCGAGCTGGCCCGCCTGATCGGCCAGCTGCAAGCCGATGCCCAGGGTCTGATCGACAGCGGGCGGCTGCAGGTCGTGAGTTCGCTTGCCGCCGGGCCACCCAGCACCCAGTGACGCCGCGCCCGGCCGGGCGTAGGCTGCCGCCATATGCCCGCCTTCCCGCGACTGTCGCTGCACTTCGCCGTCCTGGTGGCCCTGTATCTGGCCGCGACCGCCTTCGCCGACCAATTCATCACCACGCGCGGCACCGTCACTTTGTTCTGGCCGGCGGCCGGATTGGCGCTGGCGGCCGTCGTTCGTTACGGCTTGCGCTGGGTCTGGTTCGTCCCGGTCGCCTTGCTGATCGCGCACCTGAGCTTCAGCCCGGCGCCGGCGAGCTTCATTCCATTTTCCCTGCTCAGCAACCTGGCCGGCACGTTCGCCGGCGCCTGGCTGATCCTGCGCACACCGGTACCGGAACAATTGGACACGCGCTTCGCCTTCCGCTCCCTGCGCGGCGCCTTGCTGATGGCGGCCGTCACCGCCGTAATCGGCGTGTTCGGCATGGTCAGCACCGGCATGATCGTGCAAGCCTCGGTGCTCGATGCGCTGATCAAGTGGTTCATGGGCGACCTGCTCGGCATCGTCAGCGTGATGCCGGCCTTGCTCATGCTCAGCTACCGGCAACCCAGCAAGGGTCTGCAGGAAACGCATGGCTACGGCTCGGAACCGGAAAAGCTGGCCTGGAACATCGTGCTGGTCTTCAGCTATCTGCTGATGGCCTGGGGCGGCGCCCAGAGCAGCCCGTACGCCCTCGGCCTGAGCAGCCTGCCGCTCGCGGTCATGGTCTGGAGCGCATTGCGTTTCGAGCCGATCCGCACCGCGCTGGCGGTGCTGCTCACCGAACTGCTGATCGGAACACTGGCCGGACTCGGGCTGGCCGGCTTCCAGCCGCCGACGCAGCCGCTGGATAGCGCGATCCTGCTTTCCTACCTGTGCCTGCATGCGATCCTGCCGATCATCCTGGCGCTGACCGTGCACGAGCGGCGCATCGCCACCCGCACCTTGCTGCGCCAGGCGCGGACCGACCTGTTGACCGGCCTGCCGAACCGCAGCGCGTTCGAGGCCGCGGTCCGGCGCATCCTCGAGGATCCCGGCGAACCGCCGATGGCGCTGGCTTACCTGGACCTGGACAACTTCGCGCTGGTCAACGACACCGCCAGCCACGTCGCCGGCGATGCGCTGATCAACAGCATTGCCGGCGTGCTCGGATCGGGCCTGCCCAAGGGCGACCTGCTGGCCCACCTGGGCGCCGACGAATTCGCCTTGCTGCTACGCAATTGCACGCCGACCATGGCGCGGGAACGGGCGCAGACCCTGGTACGCGCGGTGGAAACGTTTCGCTGCGGTTGGAACGGACAGGTGCTGACCACCACCGCCAGCATCGGCGTGGTGCCGTTCCGCACCAACGATGCCGACTTCCCGGAATTGCTCTCGCAAGCCGACGCCGCCTGTTTCACCGCCAAGGAGCTGGGCGGCAACCGGGTCTGCATGGCCGGCGTGCTGGCCGGCGACGTGCTCGACCGCACCACCGCCATGCGCTGGGCGGTGCGCATTCGCGAGGCACTGGAACAACACCATTTCGAACTCTATGCGCAGACCATCGATCCGCTGCGCAAAGGCGCCGGGCAACAGCGCCATTTCGAATTGCTATTGCGCATGCGCGACGAGCGCCATGGCGAAGTACTGCAGCCCGACCAGTTCATGCCGGCGGCCGAACGCTTCCGCCTGGGCGTGAAAATCGATCGCGAAGTATTCGGCATGGCGCTGAGCTGGCTGGAAGCGCATCCGCAGTCGGCGGAGGAAGTGGCGACTTGCAGCATCAACTTGTCGGCCGAAGCGCTGGCCGATGAAGACTTCATCCGCTTCGTCGCCGAACGCTTGCGCAGCAGTTCCTTTCCGGCCAGCCGCCTGTGCCTGGAGATCACCGAAACCAGCGCCGTGCGCGACCTGGCGCGGGCGCAACGTTTCATCGGTGACATGCGCGCCCTCGGTTGCCGCTTCGCGCTCGACGACTTCGGCACTGGTTTCTGTTCGTTCAATTACCTGCGCGCGCTCGACGTCGACTATTTCAAGATCGATGGCAGTTTCGTGCGCGACCTGGAAAGCTCGCCCCTGTCGATGGCCGTGATCCGCTCGATCACCGACATCGCCCACGTACTCGACAAGCAGACCATCGCCGAGCACACCGAGAACGAAGCCATCCTCGCCTCCCTGCGCGAACTGGGCGTCGATTTCGCCCAAGGCTACGGCATCCACCGCCCCGAGCCGATCGAACAATACTTCGCCCGCATCCCCGCCGCCCTGGTCACCCGCTAACGCGTAGCCTCATGTAGGAGCGCCTTCAGCCGCGAACGCTTCGCCAAACGCTCACGTAGGAGCGGCTTCAGCCGCGAACGCTTCGCCCAATCATGTAGGAGCGGCTTCAGCCGCGAACGCTTCTTCGCCTCCATCGCGGCTGAAGCCGCTCCCACAGATGCCGGCGGCGCGGGTTAGCGCGCCGTGGAGGTCGGCGGCCAGGTCCGGCAGGGCTTCGATGCCCACCGACAGGCGCAGCAACCCTTCGCCGATACCGGCGGCGGCGCGCGCGTCCGCGCTCATCGCCGCGTGCGTCATGGTCGCCGGATGCGCGATCAGGCTCTCGACGCCACCCAGCGATTCGGCCAGCGTCACACACCGCAAGCCGTCAAGAAACGCGCGCACCGCAGCTACGCCGCCGTCGAGCTCGAAACTGAGCATGGCGCCGAAGCCAGATTGCTGACGCGCCGCCAGCGCGTGCCCGGGATGCGTGGCCAGCCCCGGGTAGTGCACGGCAGTCACCGCCGGATGCGCGGCCAGCTGCCCGGCAAGCGCCGTGGTGTTTTCCTGATGCACCCGCAGGCGCGCGTCGAGCGTGCGCAGGCCGCGCAAGGTCAGAAAACTGTCGAACGGGCTACCGGTCAGGCCCAACGCATTGGCCCACCAACACAGCGACTCATGCAGCGCCGCCTCCTTGGCAACCACCGCACCACCGACGACATCGCTGTGGCCGTTGATGTATTTGGTGGTCGAATGCACGACCAGGTCGGCGCCGAGGGCAATCGGGGCCTGCAGCGCCGGCGACAAAAAGGTATTGTCGGCCACCACCAACGCGCCAACGCGATGCGCGGCCTCCGCGACGAAGCGCAGGTCGGTGATGCGCAAGAGCGGATTCGACGGCGTCTCGATCCAGACCATCTTCGGCGCCGCGGCCAATGCGGCGGACAGCGCACGCGGATCGGTCAGGTCGGCGGTGATCAGCGCAAAGTGTTTCTTCTTCGCCAGCGCGTTGAACAAACGCCAGCTGCCGCCGTAGCAATCATGCGGCACCACCAGGGTGTCGCCCGGCTCCAGCAGCGCCAGCACCAGCGTGATCGCCGCCATCCCGGTGGCGGTGACGATGCCGCCCGCGCCGCCTTCCAGCTCCGCCAGCGCCTCGCCGAGGAGATCGCGGGTGGGGTTGCCGCTGCGCGTGTAGTCGTAGCGGCGTTTCTGATCGAAGCCGGCAAAACTGAAATTGCTCGACAACACGATCGGCGGCACCACCGCACCATGCGCGTTGTCGCTGTCGATGCCTGCGCGCACCGCCAGTGTCGCTGGCGCCAGGGCCGACACCGTGAAGTGTCCGCCGGGCTCGCCGTGCAGTCCGGCCGCGCCGGCGCGCGATGTCGAGATCAAGCCGCTCATGCCGACTCCCCCCGGCAATCGACCAGGGTCGAGCGAATGATTGCGCCAATGGCCTGGGTTTCCTTGAGGAAAGCGTCATGCCCGTAGCGCGAACGCAGCAAGTGCAAACGACGCGACGCCGGCAGACGTTCGGCAAGCTGCACCAGGTCCTGTTTCGGCACCAGGCGATCTTCCTCGATCGCAACCAGCACCGTTGGCACCGTGATCGCCTGCGCTGCAACCGCGTGCAGATCGATCGATTCTGACAAACGAAGGAAAGCCGTCAGCGGCGTCTTCGCCACATAGCTCGAGCCGCAGGCGTCCAGGTAGTCTTCGGCCGCACAACGGATCCGGCCATCGATCAGCGCTGCCGGCGCGGCAAAGCGCTCGGCGAATTCCTCCGGCGTGCGGTAGCTGAGCATCGCCAACTGCCGTGCCAGCGACAAGGCCTCGCGGCAGCCGCCATCGCTGCGCCCGAGCGTCGCGATCCGCCGCTGCAAGGCACGCCACGCGCTCGAGTACGGATGCGCGCGATCGCCGCCGCTGATCGCCAGCAAGCCGTCCAACCGATGCGGATAGAGCGCGGCGAATTGCAGGCCAACCATCGCCCCATAAGAGCAACCGACGAACGCCGCGATCCGGCGAACGCCGAGCCGATCGAGCACGGCCGCGAATGCATCGGCCTGGTCGGCGCTGTCGATCGCCACGTCCAGACTGCCATCCGCACCGAGCCAATCGATGGCGACGACGCGAAAGCGCGCGGTGTCGAGCGGCAGACCGGGACCTGCTTGCTGCGGCCACCAGCCGGCTTCAGGAAATTGCGCACAGGCCGCCACGTGACGATGCGCGGAAATGCCGCCGGCAACCAGCAACACCGGAGCATCCTCCGGCCCTTGCCACTCGAACGACAGGCGCACCTGCGTCGGGCCTGCGTGCCGCAGCGTCAACGTCTTGCGAAACGAATCGCGACCCGCCTGCGCGCGCACGTCGACATGGGTAGCGTCGTGTACGGCGGTGGCAGTGTCGGTCAGGAAAGCGGCGTCCGCTTCGATCAGGCTCATCGTCAACTCCGTGGCGATCCATCGAATGCCCGCGGATCGGCCGAACGGATCGCCAGCCGGACTGAGCGTCCGGCGCCTGCGACCCATCTGCCGGTGGACCGAAGTCCGCCGAAGGAATTGGCACCTTTGCAGCGGCCGGCCATGCGCTGCATGGCGGGCCATCGCTGGTTGCCCCGGCGTCATCGGGCCATTCCCTCTGCCGGTCTTGATGGGTGTACGGAGCCGACTTTACGTTCGGCCCAACACTCTGTCAATACTTTCATCGCGATGAAGCGATATGTTAATTGGCGCTCATTCCCGGCCCTGGACGGCCCCAGCCTTGCGGCGCCTTGCCCTGGGTGTCGCATAATCCCGGCCATGACGCCCGTCCGATTCCGTTTCGCTCCGCTCGCCCTGCTCGGCCTTGCCCTGACTTTCCCGGAACGCCCGGCCGTGGCCGAGGTCGCGATCCACCGCTGGGTGGATGCCGACGGCAATGTGCATTACGGCGATCGCGGCACGCCCGATTCCAAGAGGATCGAGTTGCGAGCGCCACCGAGCGACCCGACCGCATTCGCCGACCTGGAAATCGTCCGCAACGGCCAGGCCTCGGATATCTACGTCAGCAACCGCCTCGCCGGCCCGCTGGAAATCAACGTCGACCTGACCGAATCCTCGAACGTGCAGACGCTGCCCACGTTGCCGGTCCAGCAGATATTGCCGGCCAAGCAACGCGTGCTGATCAGCCGCATCGAATCGGCCTCCGGCCAGGTCGCCAGCTACAGCGTCGGCATGACCGCCATGCCGGGCGATCCGCGCGCCATGCCCGACGACGTCGTCTACGCCTTGCCCGTGGACGAAAACAGCGGATGGCAGCTGGGTCAGAGCTTCCATGGCGGCTTCTCCCACACCGACGAACAGAACCGCTACGCCGTCGACCTGATCATCAGCGAGGGCATGCCGATCCTGGCCGCACGCGATGGGGTCGTCATGCAGGTGGAATCCGGCTTCGACCGCGCCGGCCTGAATCAGCGAAAATTCGCCGAGCGCGCCAACCTCGTGCGCGTCCTGCACGACGACGGCAGCATGGCCGTCTACGCACATCTGAAGGAAAACGGCGTCTACGTCCGCGTCGGACAGCGCGTCACCCTCGGCCAGCAGATCGCGATCAGCGGGAACACCGGCTTCACCAGCGGTCCACACCTGCATTTCGTGCTGCAGGTCAACCGCGGCATGCGCCTGGTCTCCGTGCCATTTCGCATGGTCGGCGACCAGGGCTTCCTGCCCCTGCCCAGAAAATAGCCCACCGGCCCGCACCGTAGGAGCGGCTTCAGCCGCGAAGCCCTCCCACACCCCTTCGCGGCTGAAGCCGCTCCCACGGGCGCAGCTCACACACTTCGCGGCTGAAGCCGCTCCTACGGCCGCAGCTCACACATTTCGCGGCTGAAGCCGCTCCTACGCGGGCGGGAACCGCGGGAAGGCCTACCTGATATAATTTTGCCCATACTCCAACGATCGCGCCGCCTCGCCGCGGCGCCTCACCATGTCTGAACAACTGCGCGAAACCCGCCGCCGCCGCACCTTTGCCATTATCTCGCATCCCGATGCGGGCAAAACCACGCTGACCGAAAAACTGCTGCTGTTCGGCGGCGCGATCCAGATGGCCGGCTCGGTGAAATCGCGCAAGGCCGCGCGGCACGCCACGTCCGACTGGATGGCGATGGAGAAGGAGCGCGGCATTTCGGTGACCTCCAGCGTCATGCAGTTCCCGTACGAGGGCCGCATCGTCAACCTGCTGGACACGCCGGGCCACGCCGATTTTTCCGAGGACACCTACCGTGTGCTGACGGCCGTCGACTCCGCACTGATGGTGATCGACTGCGCCAAGGGCGTCGAAGAACGCACGATCAAGCTGATGGAAGTGTGCCGCCTGCGCGACACACCGATAATGACCTTCATCAACAAGCTCGATCGCGAGGGCCGCTCGCCCATCGACCTGCTCGACGAAGTCGAATCCGTGCTCGGCATCCAGTGCGCGCCGATCCTGTGGCCGGTCGGCATGGGCTCGCGCCTGAAAGGCGTCGTGCACCTGTTGACTGGCGAGATCCATCTGTTCGAACCGGGTCGCAACTTCACCCGCCAGGACTCGACCATCTTCGCCTCGACCGACGACCCGCAACTGGAAGCGCGGATCGGCGCCGACATGCTGCACGAGTTGCGCGACGAACTGGAACTCGTTCACGGCGCCTCGCATCCCTTCGACCTGCAGAAATACCTGGCCGGGCAACAAACGCCGGTGTTTTTCGGGTCCGCCGTCAACAACTTCGGCGTGCAGCTCCTGCTCGATTTCTTCGTCGAACACGCCCCATCACCGCGACCGCGCGCAACCACCACGCGCGAGATCGCACCGGAAGAGGAAGCGTTTTCCGGCTTCGTCTTCAAGATCCAGGCCAACATGGACCCGATGCACCGCGACCGCGTCGCCTTCCTGCGCGTGTGTTCCGGCCGCTTCGACGCCGGGATGAAGGCGTTCCACGTACGCACCGGCAAGGAACAGAAGTTGGCCAACGCATTGACCTTCATGGCCAGCGACCGCGAAATCGTCGAAACCGCCTACCCGGGCGATGTCATCGGCTTGCACAACCACGGCACCATTTCCATCGGCGACACCTTCACCAGTGGCGAGAAACTGAGCTTTACCGGTATCCCGAATTTCGCCCCGGAACTGTTCCGTCGCGCCCGCCTGCGCGACCCACTGAAGCTCAAGCAACTGCAGAAAGGCCTGGCCCAGCTATCGGAGGAAGGAGCCACCCAGTTCTTCCGCCCGATGATGAGCAACGACCTTGTTCTCGGCGCCGTTGGCACCCTGCAGTTCGACGTCGTCGCCTATCGGCTGAAGGACGAATACAGCGTCGACGCCACGTTCGAACCGGTCGGCGTCTCCGTCGCCCGATGGGTCCGCGGCAGCGCCCGGAAGCTGGAGGAGTTCCGCGAGAAAGCCGCCACCAACCTGTCCATCGACGCCGCCGGCGAACTCGTCTACCTCGCCCCGACCCGCGTCAACCTGCAGCTCACGCAGGAGCGCTGGCCGGACCTGACATTCGCGGCCACCCGCGAACATGCGCATGCGGTGGCGATGGATTGATGCACTTGTGCCGGAGCGACCGAACCGGCGTGTGAATTTCACGCCGCTTGGCCCAGCCATGCCAGCAACGGCTCCATCACTTTGTCCAATGGACTGAGGACGGCGTTTCCGCCCCGGTTCAGGACGTGGGTATATATCTGGGTGGTGCTGACGTCCCTGTGCCCGAGCAGCTCTTGAACGGTACGGATGTCGTAGCCATTCTCCAACAGGTGAGTGGCAAAACTGTGCCGCAAGGTATGACAGCTCGCCAGCTTCTCAATGCCTGCATCGCGCAGTGCCACTTTTACTGCGCGCTGCAATAGTTTCTCGTCGATGTGATGGCGGCGCTCGCGACCGTCGAGCGGATCCTTGCTGCGTCGCGTGGCGGGAAACATGTACTGCCAGGCAACTTCGCGCGGAGCGTTCGGGTACTTTTTCGCCAACAGGTGCGGCAGATAGACTTCGCCGAAACCAGCCTCGAGATCGCGGGCATGCAATGCTTTGGCCGAAGCTCTCTGGACTTGCAGCGCATCGCGCAAGCGCCCCGGCAGCATGGTGCGCCGGTCCTTCCCACCCTTGCCCTGGCGCACAGTGATCTCGTTTCGCTCGAAATCAATGTCCTTGATTCGAAGCCGGACACATTCCATGAGTCGCATTCCCGAGCCGTAGAGCAGACCGGCCATCAGCCACTCGCGACCTGACATATGTTGCAGCAGTCTTGCCACCTCCGGCACGGAAAGGACCACTGGCACCCGCTGCTTTGGTTTGGCCCGAACCACATTGTCCATCCACGGCAAGTTGATCCCAAGAACTTCCCGGTAGAGGAACAGGATTGCCGACAAAGCTTGCGACTGCGTGCTTGCGGCAACATCCGACTTCGTAGCCAGCCTAGTCAAAAACCCTTCAACCGCCACCCCGTCTAAATCCCGAGGGTGTCTCTTGCCGTTGGCCAAAATATACCGGCGAGCCCAGTACAGATATGCCTGTTCCGTCCTCAAGCTGTAGTGTTTGACGCGCAACCTGTCCCGAATCTGCTCAAGCAAGCGCGGCGCCGCGCTTACAGCTCCACTAACCTTTACCGGGGTCTTTCCACCCAACTTCTCCGTACCATTTCCCATATCGGGGTGCCCCAGGTGTGTATGCGACCACCCTGCGCTCATACAGCCAAGAGCACTGTAGGAAAAAGCCAGCAAATTCAGTACGAATTCGCCTTGACGCAGGCCAGTCGGTACTCGACCATTCTCCTTACACCCCACTTTGGGGTCTACACGGCGTTAGGCCGTAGGAGCGACGTTGGCCAGTTCATACCAAACGCTTTCCCAGCTTGCTCAATCTGGCCCGCCATCTGCGGAGTCCTCCGCGCAAGGCGTCGTTGAAATTGTCGCCCCTAGCCTCGACAGCATGCTTTCGTTCTATCACTCGCTAGGATTCGCCATCGAGCGCCAAACTGGACCATTCGCGGTCGTTATTGGCTTCGGCGTGCGATTATTCCTCGCCGAGAACACAGCCGCTCCGACTTGTCCCAGGTGGGTGAACCTGCGCATCGTCGTATCAGACGTCGATCTGATTTGGGGATTTGTTCAAGAG
>Ga0209211_10006472_pt1 | contig 16931 bp, 20 predicted proteins | sample RifGroA2_FD_183992 | JGI IMG/M metagenome (GOLD analysis project Ga0209211, IMG submission 183992) | Groundwater microbial communities from Rifle, Colorado, USA - Groundwater A2 (SPAdes) (version 2) | ecosystem: Environmental > Aquatic > Deep subsurface > Groundwater | place: Rifle, Colorado... | reverse complement strand
AATAAAAACATGAATCAAATACTTGCATTCGGGAAATGGGATTGCTCTCAGATCAAGGTAGATGATCCTGGAGTTGCACCGTATATTATTACTAAGCCAACTATTGTTACAAAGACAGGAGCTAGATATGCTGGTCAGAAATTCTATAAGTCAAAGATATTCATTGTTGAAAGGCTAATGAATAAATTGATGGTTCCGGGCCATAGAGGTAAAAAGCATAAGATAACAAGCAGACAGGCAACAGGCAAAGCACAGACAGCTAATAGAATTGTCCTAGAAGCATTCAATATCATTGAGCAAAGACTAAAGAAAAATCCAGTGGAAGTATTTGTCAAGGCTTTAGAGAATGCTGCTCCAAGAGAGGAAGTTATTGCAATCGAGTATGGAGGAGCAAGATATCCAAAAGCATTGGAATGCGCACCGCAAAGAAGGGTTGATCTTGCATTAAGGCAGATGACCCAATCTACATTCCAGAAGACATTTAATGCAAAAAAAGGAGCATCAGAGGCATTGGCAGCAGAGATCATAAACGCATTCCAATTAAGCGCACAATCAGCAGCTGTTTCTAAGAAACTTGAGCTTGAAAGACAGGCAGATGCTGCAAGATAAAATTGATTAACTTTTTAAAATTCTCTACAATCCTTAAAATATGTCATATTATTCATTGCAGAAACAGATATATAACAATAAGATAGAAAGGAAATTCAATGTTACTGATATTGGCAAAGAATTAAATCTAATGTCTGAAGAGCTTTCTGAGTTGAGTGAAGCAATGGATAATAATAACCTAGAAGGAATTATCGACGCTGTAGGAGATCTTTTTATTTATGTGCTGGGATTGTGCGAGATGTTTAAGGTTAATTCTGATGAAAAAATAATGTATGCGCCTATAGAAGAAAATCAGGATATATATCTGAGAAGGCTAGTCAAAGAGACTGGATTAATAGCAAAAACATTGAAGAAGAGCAATAAGAATCCTGTAGAGTATATAGACAGAAGAGATGAATTTGTTATCCATATAGGAAAATTAATGGGATACTGCATTAAAAACCTGGAATTTATTAATCAGGATCCTAAAGATGTTATCTATAGTATAATAAACAATAATAAGGCAAGGACACATGAAGGAAAGATATGAAACACATGATAAATAAAGCTCGGCTTACAGAATTCTCAGAAAAAGTCTATGCAATATGCAGCAAGATCCCTAAGGGTAAAGTCATGACTTATGGACAGATTGCAAAGATTCTTAAAAGTAGTCCAAGAGCTGTCGGCCAGGCATTGAAACATAATCCTTATGCTCCAAAAATACCGTGTCACAGGGTCATCAAGAGCGATGGAACATTAGGAGGATTTAATGGAAAGATGCATTCAATGAAAAAGATCAAGCTTTTAAGATCAGAAGGCGTTGAAGTGGAGGATTTCCGGATTGATGAAAGATTTATTAAAAGTGATTAATTATTCTTTGCCAAGCTGTTCGCTCTTTAGATCCTATTTTTTCAATATCGCTATTCCTGCAGGGACCAATTTTATTTCAGATAATAGAGACATTGCTGCATGATGATTTTTTCGATTCATTTTAATAGATTTAATATACAATTATAAGAAGACGTTGCTAAGATTTTCTTTATCTATCAATCTGTTTAGTATCTTATTATTATCCCATAATATTTCCGTTTCTAATTCTTTGTTTTTTTTAGATATCCTGCAAACGCAATATCCCTCACCTAGAATATAGTCTGTCTCTTGCTTTGATATGGGTTCGTTGTTATATATAAAAGCGGATATTAGTGTCGGATATCTTCTATTTGTTAATACTACTCCATCTTTGTATATTCCTTCCAGTGTGCCTCCTAAAAATGTTCTGTCTAGCACCAGATTATTTTGTACATGTGATATGTACTCTTTCGTTTTTCGCACTTTTTCTTCCAAAACTCTTAATAAATATCCCTTTTCCTGAACCTGCAAATTTAACCTAATAAACCATCTTAAGATTTCCTCTTGAGAAATATTGTCAGATCTTAATGCCTCTAATGCTTTAGTATATTGCTGCAATTCCTCCTGTCTTTTCTCATAGACATTTTTTCCATTAAATAATGTGAGTGATGTGAATTCTTCTGGCACGTTTTTAGACCCGCTAAGATATGCTATGTGATCAGCTACCAGACTCGCTACAGTTTGATTACTGTCATTAAGGATTGCCTTAGAGATATTTTTATCTAGTATTCTTAACACGGATGCTAATTCTCTAATGTTGAATTTTTTTCTAAGTCCCGTCATATCATGACTAAGATATTTCAGGGAGTATTTTTCTCCAAGCGTCTCAGATATTTTTTCCGCTACTTGCATGAGTTGAGGATAATATTCGTTAGTTCTTGTTCCGCTGATGGTCAATCTATATCCGAGATGGTTTGCTATCGCGAGGAATAATCCTCCATTCATCGTGATTCTTCTCTGTTCTGTCAAATCAGAAAAATTTTCAGGAATCGCATATAAGGGCATCCTCATGTTACCATTCCCTATAATTTTTAATTGAGGTCCTGTTGTTTCGACTATTTGTTCATATCCCTTATTTAATAACTGTATAATTTCTTTGTTATTGGCAAGGATGCTATCGATAGTTTCAACCGATATTGTCAGTCCAAAACGTGATAAAAGCGCTGTATTGAAATGTATTAATTGATCGGAAATCCTTCCCAGACCGACACTTTCTGTGAGCATCACATACAATTCATTAATTCTTCCGTCAACGGTCTTTCTTAATCTCTCTAGATTGCTCTGCCTTTTTAATGCGAAAAATGGATGTCCGAACTTTATCTCATCGACTTGAGAGCGGTAAAGGGTCAATGATTCCCTAAATGTTTTTTTTAATTCTTTGACAAATTTTTCTACATCTTTTTTATTAAATGGCGCCACGAACGAGAGGGGGAGATTGCTTACCTTATCAGGGGATATTAAGTTGATAAATTCGTTTTCAAAATACACTCCCAATCCATTTTTTATTTTTTCTTTTCTTGTTTTGAATCCGACATCATAGGTATAAGGGATCCATTTCACAGCAGTTCCTGCACTGTCTGCTATTTGTTTAGCTAATATTATCTCTCCTATATTTGTGTTCAATAAATCCAATTTTGGATGGAATGTAATCAACGGTCCAAGTCTCCGGTCTTCTGTCTGACTCAATACTTCTAAAATTATTTGCTCAGCCGTCTTGTTTGTGTTAGCCATTTTTTATGAACTCTTTAATTATTTTGTACTCTTGATATTTAAGAGAACTGAAGATGTTATGTCCTGTATTTTTCAAAAATATTATCTTGTATTTCAGATTAATCTTATTGAAAAGTTTAATATTTTCTCTTAAAATACCGCTAGGAGTTAACTCGTCATCTTCTCCTTGAAACATAAGAATTCTAGCATTCTTGAATTTTTCAATCTGGGTTGTATGATTTCCAATAATCTGATCATTCATCAAGTTTTTGTAGCGTGTTATGTCCATACGATAAACATTTTTGTTTATCTCTAATTCTGTCAATAGTTCCTTGTATAATCTATGATTCAACGATTCATCCAATTGTTTCAATGAAAATATTGGTGAGAATAATATTGCCTTGTTTATCAATGGGTTGTTTTTAATTATCTCCATAACGACAAATGATCCGAAGCTTGATCCTAAAAGTATTGTTTCATTTATGTTAAATGTTAATTTCTCCTCTTTTATTATATCAATGAATGACCCTCTAGCAACAGTATCTAAGAGACTGTGGAGGTCTCTTATGAAATTTTTGTCTATGAATCTTCCATCGCTTTCCCAAGACCCTGCGTATCTTAGCTGTATAGTGATGGTGTTATTATCGCAGATTTTTTTTAAATATGCTTGTTGCTTTGGAATGCTAGGGATACCAGGTAAGTATATGACGATTTTTTTATCTTTGATTTCTTCATTAGATATAAATAATTCCATATAGAACCCATTTATGAAAGTTTTGACGATTCTCATTTAGATCACCTTTAATATCTGAGATAATGTTTCGGCTTTTATGCTTCTTTCATGCAATCTCGATTGATTGTATGTAATTATTTGAATGGTTTTCACTCCAGCGCTCTGTACAGCAACAAGATTCCTATACTATTGGTCTATGTATGCTATAGCCAGAGCATTTTCTCTTTGTATATTTAATAAGCATCTCATCTTCAGACAATCCCATCAATCCTATTATTGTTTTTCTTGTCGGAATTACTGAGTCTTCTGACTGAAATGCATGCATAAATGCATTTATATTTAAATAAGTCAAATCAAGTATTACTCCATCTAATGCCATGATTATGCTTTTCATAATAATCCGCTCTTATATTTTTGCATATGATGCGACGCATATTGTGTTAACTCAAGCCATTGTTCTCTTGTAATATTCTCAAAAGGCATTATATTAAAAGGTAGTGATTTTAATCTGTCGCCGTATACTTTTATCTTTTCTGCGTCTCTGATTATCCTAGGCAATACAGTAACTAGTTTTGGCAACAATTCTCTGACTTTTATATCGTTTTCGTTTTCGTATTTGAGGAATGTTGATTCTGCCATCTCCCACATTTTCAACTCTGTGACGTTATAATCGCATCCAAATTCTAGTCCTGTAGCCAATAATCCGTATATTACATCATATACTCTGTCTTTTCTTCCCCTTGTTGCTGAATCTGGTGCACCCATCCAATGCCTTAAGTATCCTGCATTCATGTCTAAGCCAGTAGGATACCCGTTTCTATGCATAACTGTGTTGATGTCTGTCCATTCCATCCAAAATCTCTTTCTTTCATTGAATCCTCCAACATCTCGCAATAATTGTGAATAAGCTAATGCAAACAGGCCTTCTATTTTCATATAAGTCACACCATTGATCACTTCCTTCGGGGTGGTCTTTCTTGGTTTAAACATCACATCAGAATCGTCAACGTATGATTTGAGTCCTATCATTGCTAGATTGGTCTTTTTTAAAGTGTCCACCAGATTCTCGAAGACGTGCTCTCCATGAATAGTACAGTCGTCATCTATTAATCCAATTAACGGAGTCTCACATATGCTTAATATTTTGTTTCTTGCTTCTGGTATGCTATAAGTTTCAGAATTATATGTAGTTACTGTTGTATTCGGATATTCTTTAACAGCATTTTCTAGATTTCCAGCACCATTATTGTCTACCTTTGCATTGATTAATATATTAACCCTGATTCCTGAGGATGATACACTCTTGACAGATTCTAGTAATTTAAAGAGATATTCTTTTCTGGAAGGTAATGTTATGATACCTAAACTAAGATTTGATGCTAGGCTATTCATATAATTACTATAAAGTAGTTATTTATAAATTTTTTTATTTATTTTCGGAAAACTTCCGGAAATTATCTGTTTTTAGGATTATTTCTTTATAGACTCTAATTCCTCAGCACCCTATTTGTTGAGTTTTTCATATTGTCCATAGGGAGCACATCCTCATGTTGCAATGTCCTATGAAAAATTGATATTCGCTCACCTTGGGCTGGCAAAGAATGTGTTATTAACAAAAAATATAAATAAGCCATATTTCTCTGTATTATGAAGGCTTTAATGATCATTGCTCCTGAAGATTTTAGGGATGAAGAATTCCAGATCCCATATGATTTCTTGAAATTACGGAATATTGATATTGATATTGCCTCTACAAGAAAAGGCTTATGCAAAGGAAAGCTTGGGATGAGTATAACAGCAAGCAAGGATCTATCAGGAATAAGAGTCAATGATTATGATGCAATAATATTTATTGGAGGTCCAGGAACTCCGATAGTAAGAAGTGATATGAATTCTGTAAGGATTGCTAAAGAGGCTTTTGATCAGAAAAAAATCATTGCCGCAATATGCTGGAGTCCAACAATACTAGCAAAAGCCGGCATCTTAAAGAACAGGAAAGCAACAGTATGGAATGGCATGGATAATGAATATAAAATGCTTACATCAGCATATCTAGAAAAACAAGGAGCGTTCTATACAGGAGAATCAGCAACAAAAGACGGAAATATTATTACTGCAGATGGTCCTGGATCAGCAAAGCAATTCGGTGAAATGATCTATAAGGCATTGAGTGATTAATAATTATAATATTGATATATCAAATAAAAAGAAAATGAAAAAAATCCTATTAATCAAGGAATTGAAGAAGGACAATATTGTCAATGACATATTTGTTGTCAAGTTCAAGAAGCCTGTTGAGCCTTATAAGAATGGTTTTAAGTTTGAATTAAGGCTTGGAGATAGTTCTGGAGAGATCATGTTCAAGTATTGGGGATCAATGAATGAAGTAAAAGTCAATCAATTGTATGATAAAATCAGGAAGGATGATGTTGTTTTTGTCCAGGGAAGAGTTAATGAATGGAATAATGCATTAGAGATTGCTGCAAATGACAATAATGAGATAAAAGTTCTTGATAATTCTGAATATAATGCATCTGAATTCATCAAGCATACAGAGAAAGATATTGAAACAATGTGGAATGATCTAATAAAAATAACTGATACAATAAAAGATCCGGAGATATCTGCTCTTGTTGATTATTTTGTCAAAGATGAGGGTTTTGCAGAGAAATTCAAGAAACATCCTGCAGCAATGTACAAGCATCATGGATGGATAGGAGGATTGCTTGAGCATACATTGATTGTAATAGGCAATGTCCTTCATGTTCATAAGAATTATCCTCAATTAAACAGGGATTTATTGATTGCAGGAGCATTATTCCATGACATCGGAAAAATAAATGAGCTAGAAGTAAAAAGCAGCATCAAGATGAGCACAGAAGGAATGCTTGTAGGTCATGTTAATATAGCAATCGAATGGCTTAGCAAAGCAATGGAGGAATTAAAGATTTCTGAAATATTAAAGATAAAGATGATACATATGATCATGACACACATGGGAGAGTATGGATCAAATAAATTGCCATCATTCCCAGAAGCATTAGTTGTCTTTTATTCAGACCAGATGGATGCCAATCTAGTGACAATGCTTGTCCTCATGAAAGATGCAAGGACAGAGGATGATTATATCTATCAGAAAGACTTCGGGAATATATATTTGAAATGATGAAAACAACAATTACAATATCTGCGAATACTAGAGACCAGATAAAAGAATTTAGAAATAAAGGAGAAACATATAATGATATACTAACGAGAATTCTTAATAGTGCCAAAGAAAGACAACTTCAAGAATTATTGATGGATGAGAAAGACACTTTAACAATAGCAGAAGCAAGAGCTAAACTTAATAGAAAATAGAATGGTAAAAGTCATAATAACAGGACGCCTGTACAAAGATATTGCAAAAAAATTTAGTAAGATAGAAGCGAACAAGATCATTGATTTGCTTGAGACATTAGAAGAAAACCCATCAAAAGGCAAAGAGATATGTTTTGTAGGAAAAATAGTCATCAAAGAAATCAAATACGGAAAATTCAGATTTTATTTTATAACAGACGGATATAAACTAAAATTCTTGAAAGCTCAAGAAATAAAGGACTTGATCATAAAATTTGTCCGCATGTCAAGAACCGTAGTTCTTGATCATGATCAGAAATCTAAGATTTCCGACATGTCAGAAAAAAAGAACCAACAGAAAACAATAGACGAGATAAAAACTGTTCTAAGGAGTTTGGGAGAAGAAGGGTTCTAAGATATTATCACCTAGCCTCCAAAATATCTTTATCGACGATGAAAGAATTGTTTTCCAATAATTTTACAAGACCCGAACTACACTTAGAATAATTACATGATTATTTATAAATACATAATATCTCGGAAAATTTACGGATTTAAGTAGCAAAATATATAAAGTCATTTGTATATCACTCAGTAGGGGGTATAAATGAGTATATTGTCGCTTGATAGCGTCGTTGCTAAGAATAATAGTGTATCTTTTAAATCAGATGAAGAATATATTATATACGAAATATTATCTAACACCATACATATTGGAGATGCTCATGAAATTAACGATATTTCTAATATAGCTGAATCTATGCTATATTATCCAAAATATGAAAGTCATACCTTAAAGAAAAACAAAAATGCGAATTTTGAATCATTGCTTCTTAATATAACAGAAAGTTGTAATCTTAATTGTGAATACTGCATTTATTCAGGAAAATATATTGGTGAAAGAAAACACTCAACAAATAATATGAATATACAAATCGCAAGTAAGGCTGTAGATTTATTTGTACCACATTCTAAAAATGATGATATTCTTATTGGGTTTTATGGCGGTGAACCTTTAGGGATGAATGCCTATTTTTATATGCACAATATAGGAACTTTAGAAAAACCTGGAAAAACCCCCCCATTGACGATACAGCGATATATTTATGAAGCTAAAGAATCAATAAAAGTATCAATGTGCGAGGACATTGAGGAAATTCACATTGTTGTCGGATGTAGACATGAAAGACCCCTAAAATACTTATTAAATAATCAATTGATATTGGAAGAGTACAAAAAGATATAATAATATAATAAAAATGGTCCCCATAATACAACTCATTAATATCTCGAGAAACTATAATTCAGTTAAAGCTGTAAAACACATATCTTTTAATGTTCAAAAGGGAGAAGTCTTTGGAATTTTAGGACCAAATGGCGCAGGTAAGACAACAATAATCTCTATGATGATCACACTACTCAAACCTTCATCCGGAAAAATATTTATTAAATCAAAAGATATAGCATATTACGGAAAGGAAGTACGCAAATTTGTTGGAGTCGTTTTTCAAGAATCTTTATTAGATGAGGATTTAACTATTAGAGAAAATCTAGACATACATGCATTATTATATATTTCTAATAACAAATTAAGGGCAAAGAGAATATTTAATGTTATGAAACTCACAAATATTTTAAGTCATAAAAATAAAAAGGTAGAGGAATTAAGCGGTGGTTTAAAAAAAAGATTAGAATTTGCTCGGGGATTGCTAAACAATCCGGAGATACTTTTTTTAGATGAACCAACATTAGGGCTTGATCCTATTGCCAAAAATAATATTTGGAATTATATAAAACATCTTCAAAAAAAAGAAAAGAAAACCATTATGTTAACAACAAATAACATGGAAGAGGCTGAAAAATTATGTGATAAGATAATGATAATAAACAAAGGAATAAAAATTTGGAGTGGAACCATGAGAGATATGAAAAGAAAAGGTAAAACGCTTGAGAGGGCATTTATAAAAATTGTACAAAATGAATAACATAATGACAGAATCATGGGCTATTGCAAAAAGAGATTTGAAAAAAAGATACTCAATATGGAAGGACATAATTTCTATAATTTTCATTTTTGCAATTCTTATAGGGGCAGGATTTGGCTTGAATAAAATAATAAAAAATCAAAATTTAGGACAATCATATGACTCTTTTTTTGCTTCAGGAATGATAGGAGTTTTTATAGCAATATTAGCTATGTCAATAGGAATCGACCTAGTCATTGATAGAAGAGGATTCAATAAACTGCTTTTAGTTGCACCAGTTTCAAGAATTTCTATAATTTTAGGCAAAACCATTTATCTTTTTATTAATTCTTTAAAAACATTGTTTGTTACAGCCATAATAACTATGATCTACTTCAATACATTTAGTATGTTGAAAGTAATTGTACTAGTGCCTATCATCATTTTCAGTACACTTTTATTTTTAGGAATAACCCTAATTATTGCATCACTCATTAAAAAACAAAATACAGCAGATACAATATTTCAAATAATATTATTCTTTTTTATGTTCTTTAGTGGAGCCATGTATAGTATAAATCCATTTCCAGAAATTGTCAAATATATATTCTATATAAATCCCGCAACTTATGTGGTTGAGGTATTTAGATACATAATAAGCGGGAGTACGTTCATTAATTTTTATGTTTCAACAACTGTAATAATTATATTAGCAGTAGTTTTTTCGTCTTTAGGAATATATTTATATGACAAAAAGTTACGTGATGGATAATAAACAGCGAATTCTGAACCGAGTGCAATAAAATTAACCCAGCCCAAGCGCGTGTTTAAAGAATAATACAAGAACGTATCATCTAATGATCTAATAATATTACCTACTGCCTCAATTCTACTTTCTCTCCTTCGTTTAGGGAGTGCATGATCTCTCGGCCTTGATTGCTCTGCTTATTGATCTTTATTATGGATTTCTTGCTGCTCTTTACTGTCAAGATATAGTCATCTCCGATGTATATGTCAGTATCCTTGTTGGCTGCATCTGAAGATATCAAGAATGTTATGTTTTTCTTGTCAATCTTTACTTGATAAGGCACGGTTTCTGATCTTTCAGAGCTTTTTTCATTAATCTCGCGAACATCAATGCTTAATCCTAGTTTTTTCTCTATCTGGTCAATATTGCTCCCACTTTTTCCTATGATCATTGGCTTTCTCTCTGCTGGAACAAACACTACTGCCTTATTATTGCTCACCATGTCAACTCTTACAAAATCACTGTATTTCATGAATTCTTGCTTGACTATTTTTGCTGCTAGCTCTGCTGCAGGGCTTATTGTCTCTTTTTTTACAGGAATAACAACAGTCTCTTCACCATAACTATATATCTCAAACTCTAATTTTCCTGACTCAAAATCATTAACAACAACTACAGGCCTTGCTAGGTCTGCCTCAACCATTCCAGAAGGGACTTTGACCTCCATCTCTACACTATATGCTTTTGCTATGCCCCCATTTTTTATGAAAATGACTGTATCCATTATGTGAGGTATTACCCCAAGCTCTATCCTGCCAATAAATCTTTGTATTGCATCAATAGGATTTGTGGCATGCACTATTCCTATCATTCCCACACCTGCAAGCCTTAAGTCAGAAAAAAGCTCAAAATCCTTTGTGTTTCTCATCTCATCAAATAATGTGTAATCAGGTCTTGATAATAAGAGAATATCATGAATTTCCTCATAAGTACCGTGGCTTATTGCATACTGTGTAATTTCATCATTCAATATCAGATCCCTTGGTGCTTCAACTGTCTTTACAACCTTGTTTTTTGTTAAGTAATATTCTGCTAATGCCTGTGCAAATGTGCTTTTCCCATGCCCTGGAGCTCCTGCAATAAGTATTCCTTCTGCCTGCTCCATTATTCTTCTTCTTAATTTCTCTGACATATCATATTCATTGAAATTAAGCTTTTTCACAGGCCTGACAATTGTTATTTCATATCCATCGGCAAACGGCGGCCTTGTTATTACTATACGGAATTTTCCTAATTGTATTATTGTTGAATGCTTTCTCTCAATTTCAATAAAGCCATCACTTCTCATTGAACAGTCTTCAACAATCTCTTTAGCAATATCCTTTAAAGTGTCTTTATCCAATACTTGCTCTGTTATCTGTACATATTCCCAGTTTCCTGGAACGCCTTTTTTTGCCTTAACCTTGCAGTTTTCCTTAAGATGGATGCTCATTGTCTTTTCATCAAAGAATTTTTCAATAGTCAAAGGCCTAATAGACTGATCTAACTGAATCAATATGACTTCAACTCCTTTTGCTTCTGCCACTAATGCCTGGACTTTATCAACAGTAACAAGAGCTGCTTTAAGATTAAATGCAAGATTCCTTATCAATGAATCAATGCCTCCTTTTTTTGCATTACTAATCTCATGCTCAGTAGGCTTATCTCCCAGAAATCTTACAATGAATTTATGTTTTTCAGACAATAGATTAAGTTTCTTTATCTCCTCTAACCCCATGAATCCTATCTCTCTGCCTGTATTTGACTGGGCTTCAAGCTCAGACAATGAAGCTTCATGAATTATTATCTCTTTTGGCAAAATCTCCTCTGCCTCAATCTTCCTGGACAATATGCCTTCAACAAGAACACTAGTATCAGGAACAAGCTTATCAATCATGATTATCCATCTTAATCAGTATTTATATATTTTGTCATCTAAATTATTCCCTACATTATCGCCTTTATTTTTAGTCTTAATATCGACTTTATTATTGCCTATGCCTAGCGAACTTTCAAATATATATTCTATTACAAATAAATCGGCATACAATCTATCATATAGACTATGTGAGCGCATAGGCAATAATATTTTAAGAAAAAAAATATTCATACACTATTTTCAGTCTAATAGATAAACCGGTTAAACCATAATGCAAGATTCTGGAAGAAGTTAGATTTATTCTTAATAGTTATGCTCTTGCTCTCAGAATGCATTATTCCTGATTCATCATAATACCTGATTTCAATTGTATAATCATTAGTATTTGGCTTCATTAATTTTCCATTGCCATTAAAAGCAAAGGAATTATCCTGGATCAGTTTATCAATCATTATTGTATCTGTTGAAGTTTCTGACTTTAAGGCAACACTGATATTTACAGGAATTGCATGGCTTTTCTTGGTCAATTTAAATGATATATTAAAATCCTCATTGTATGCAACAATTTCAGGATATTTCAGTTCGATGATATCCAGATCAACCTGATCCTTCACATTATATGTCACATAACTAATTTTTGAGAATAATTTATTAGCTGCCCTTATTGTATCTGTGTGCAATCCAATGTTTGTTGCCTTCAACTCAATTGATGCTTCATTAATCCCGTAATTTATATCCACATGCTGACAATACTCTTTTAGGCATATGCTAGTATTCTTATAAGTGACCTTATTCCTATTCTCAACAACACAATTTACTTTAATAGAATCATTCACATAAAACTCTTTCATTACATCGCATTTCATATCAATCATATTATTTACATTTACATTTCCAAACACTTCCTTATCAGAATTGATTATCGATTCAGCATAATCCTTGGAAATAATATTGTACTCCTCTCTTGAATCAAAGATTTCCTCTGCAGAATTATTAAACTTATCGTACACGACAACAGGAAATTTATATGTGTATTTTCTTTCAAGAGAATCAGTCCTTATTATCCAATAAATTCTCTCTGTTGATCTTGGTTTTAGCAATACTGATTTTCTATGAATTGCTTTGCCTAGAACCTTTTCTTTTGATTCCTCAATGATTCTTAGTCCATTAGTCTCAGATAGGAACAAATCTGCAACAAAATAATAATTGTTGCTATTTGTAACATCAGCCTGCACTATGTTATAGGAATTGAAACCTATAGTATAATCATACAAACTTGTACGTATAGCATATGGCATACTTATTTTCTCTCCATGCTGCAGTACATTCACCTCTGTATTTATCTTTCCAGGCATTAAATCGATATTTTTCCCTGAATATTGGTATTTCACACTAGGAATCTTTCCATCAATACTGTCTGACATCTTTATATGGGCAGCATCAATAAAGGCATACTCTCCATAGGTAATATCATAAGGTATCCATCCATACCCTGGAAAATAGACTTCTGCCCAGGCATGTGCAACCCAGGGATCATCAAAAACACTTAAATCAGTATATGCCACTCCTGAGACAAATCTTGCAGGGATTCCGGCTGCCCTATTTAAGCTTATGAAAAGATTAGTCAATTCATCACATACGCCTATCTTGTTTTCCAGCACCCAAGAACTTTTCTGGTCTGATTCAGAGGTTATTGTTGATAGGTCATATTCGATATTCTTCCTAACATATTCAGCAAACTTGTATTCAACAACGAATAAATCGTTTTCATCCTGGGATAATGATTCTGCAATGCTCTTAATCTCTGGAGTTACGTCAATGATCTCTGTAGGCTGTATATACTGGTTCAATGATAGGTCCAGATCATTTAGTGGGAAACTTATCTTTTTGTCTATTTTGTTTTCAATAAAATTAGTCTCTACAATCGAATTGAATGTAAATTCATAATGTCTTTCTAATGGTTTGAACCAAAAAAAGACAATTCCATCAGGGTCAGGATTTTCAATGTTGATTAAATCTGGTTTTTGCCTTATATCCTCTCTTGGATATGAGACTAATGTAGCGTTTATAATCTCTATGTATCCGGAATTCTTTTCAAACACAACATCAAAATCATTATTAATGCTCACATTTGATAATAAAAAGCCATATTCTGAATAAGCAGGAACAAGATATGGTGAAATTAAAATATAAAATAATATTAACAAAATAAGACTATTCTGATTCATAACAATATTTTTGATTTAGTGATATATAAAAGTTATTATTTCATTAAATCCCAAACATAATAATTATTTATTTTGCTCTATAGAAATTCACATTTATTACTCCATGATATTTTCCCAGGGAGATATTTTCAGGGGCTATGAAGTATACAAATATCTGCTTAACCTCATTTGCAGGCAGAATAAAATTATTGTCTGAAAATGTAAGATAAGGGGATATGTTTCCTGCTGCCGAAACCTTTACTAAACTTTTTTGCTTATTCGATATGTGAAATGACCTCTCTGCTGATCCTCCCCTGACAGTCTTTCCCATGCTTAAGTTTTCATCATTGACATTAAATGCAGCACCTCCCTCAGTCACTGTAACATCTGTCCGAACTTGAAGATGATCCAACAGATAATAATTATAATAATATAAAATCGTGAAAATGCATCCGACTATAAAAATGATTACTAGTAAGAGTGCGATATTCCTATTATTATTTTTTCTCATTTTAATGATTTAGGAGGCTGAATAGACGTAGAATTCTGGTTTGATTCCTCATTCTTATTTTTAGGCTTCTTAATATAGAAGAAGATTCCTATATTAATCAATGCAAGTATAACAGCTGCAATAATGGCTATTGTTGTTGTTTTTATTTCAAAGGTTTTTGGTTTTTCTATGATTGGAGGGATTCCATCTATTACATTCACCTTTACAGTTTTCTTGATAGATGTTTTTTCATAGAATATCTCGATAACAACATCATATTCCCCAATTTCAAGTCCCTTGGTTTCCCAATATGTTTCTAATGTGGCTGATTGAAACTTGTTCATATCAAGATTGGGTGTTTTTAAGGTTTTTTGATTAGGCGTATAGACTCTACCATATACCCCGGATATTGTGCCTACCCAGTCGCTTGTTATTGTAATCTCAAACCTGTTTGTTGCATTTACAATCACTTCTCTAGTATAATCATTTATTATAATGTTTAAAGAGCCTATTCTAAAGAATGATTCTCTTGTACTATTTGGCTTGATTCCATCATATTCAATTCTTCCAACAGCCTTATATATTCCTGGCTTAAGGTTCAAAGCATAGAATTCTGCTATTAAAGCTTTGTTTTCAACAGATTTTATTGAGATAGTGTTCGTGTATATTGCCTGTACAAAATTATTTTCTGGATCATAAATATCGATTATTCCCTTAACAGCACCTATATCTTCAATCCCGTAATTGCTTAATGCCATTGAGAAATTGATTTTTTCATTTACTCCTACATCATTTGCTGTTAAAGAATATTCCAGATATTTACCCGGATATAATGATAATACAGTAATTTTTGACTGAATGCCTGCCCTGGCTGAGACTGTTCCAGGCTCTCCTGAGGTTTCAAGACCTCCAATGAAAATATAATACAGGCCAGGATCAATTTTTTCAGGGAGTTTGATATCTGCTGATATAGGTCTTGGTCCAGAATCCTGAGCAGGATCATTTACTGTAACATATGGATCTAAAACACCTGCATTCTTGAATGAATGAATAAATTCGGCTTTTCCTATTGTAAATTCATAATGTCTTTCAATATTTGGCTGAAAGACTATATACCTTTCTTCATAACTAGGCTCAATTATTCCTATTGACACTACAGTGTACGGAAATAATAGAAAGAATATAAATAAAAAAAATATCAAAAGTCTCATTTTAAATTTTATTGAATTATGGCCAGGATGAGCCTATTGCTGTCAGTATAGCTGTCTTTGCGCCAGCAGGAGCACTAACAGGAATATTTATGTGCAGGTCAACCTTAATTGTATCATAAGCATCAACATAATTAAAAGGAATACAGACAGGCGATGCAGTTGTAGTAATATCAGTGAAAGTAGAAAAGTTAGCATTAGCGCATGCTTGAGCAAGAGTCTCAGAGCCATTAACACTTATCTTCCACTTAAACTGCGGGCCACCATAATCAGCACCACCACCGATAAATTGAGCAGCAGTATCATTAGATTGCAATGTAACAGTAAGATTCCTGTTGCCATCATTCTCCAAAACCAAGCCATCACTATTAGCAGTAAAACCAACACAGCCAGAAGACTTATAATTACTGGTATTCATAGTACAATTCTGATCAGCAGCAGTAGCATTAACATAACCAGAAACCCAATCAATAGAACTTAAAGCCCACTTCAAAGAAACAGTCTCATTCAAAGTCAATGTAGCTGTACCATTAATATTTGTGGCAAAACCTGTTGTTTGTGTTAATCTAGTGAATTTGCTTATTTTATCTAAACTAATAACAGTGCCAAATAATGATATTGCAACTGCTGCAACTAATATTACTGCTAATGTTTTGTTTGATATTTCCATTTTATCACCTTAATAATTTCTATTATATAATTATAATTTTATGGCCAGGATGCACCGATTGCTGTTAATATAGCTGTCTTTGCGCCAGCAGGAGCACTGACAGGAATATTCACGTGCAAATCAACCTTAATTGTATCATAAGCATCAACATAATTAAAAGGATTGCAAATAGTCACAGCATTAGTAGCATTAACCTCAGCAAAAGTCGTAGGAGCAGCACTTGCACATGCTTGAGCAAGAGTCTCAGAGCCATTAACACTTATCTTCCACTTAAACTGCGGGCCACCATAATCAGTACCACCACCAATAAACTGCGCCTGAGTATCATTAGATTGCAATGTAACAGTAAGATTCCTGTTGCCATCATTCTCCAAAACCAAGCCATCACTATTAGCAGTAAAACCAACACAGCCAGAAGACTTATAATTACTGGTATTCATAGTACAA
>Ga0209211_10006469_pt1 | contig 16939 bp, 14 predicted proteins | sample RifGroA2_FD_183992 | JGI IMG/M metagenome (GOLD analysis project Ga0209211, IMG submission 183992) | Groundwater microbial communities from Rifle, Colorado, USA - Groundwater A2 (SPAdes) (version 2) | ecosystem: Environmental > Aquatic > Deep subsurface > Groundwater | place: Rifle, Colorado... | reverse complement strand
TTTTTTAAGACTCTTTCTTTGTTGAAAATCATAAGGATTAATATTATTTGTAATATTAGCCCTTTTATTATATCAAATTTTTAAAGAATTGTTAATTTGGGGACAGGTCTCCTATTAAAAAAACTCCCACGAGGCGTGCCTCGTGGGAATTGTCGTTACGGATCTTCGTCGTGCAACATGCCGTGAGCTTCCACCTTGTCAATAACATAAACCGGCGCGTCTTTGCCAACTGCGGCGACATAGAACGTGAAATTTCCGTCCTTGTCCGCTGTCTGTGGTCGACCAGGCATATAGGTCGGAAAAATTCCACGGAAATGCATGGCCATTTGCTTGATGTGCGAACCTTGTCCGAGAGCTGGCATAATCTTGACCTTTGAAAAATTGAAATTTTCAAAGGTCAATGAACCGCAGTAGTGACCATCCACTTTTCTCATGTCAAGCAAGACAAGAGAATTACTCGGTCCAAACACCGCTTCAAATCGAGGCGCGGACCTGCTATCCTCCTCATCAACACACACGACCATGCCATAGCCATTGGTCTGATTCAGAAGCTCCTCGATTGATCTTGGTGATCCGGAATTTTCTGAAATATCATCCATCCAAAAAATAAATACACCAACCATTCCAACCACGCCAATAAACGTAGCCACCCGTTGTCTTATACTCATCTCCTTCTCCTCCTTGCACGGTTAAAAGCTCAAGCCTCTAACAGAGGCTTCGTTTGAATTTTCAAGTCTCACCTACAACCATGATCATGGCACCACTCGCGCCAGTAATGGCGCACGCCATTTTTCTTTCCGTGACTTCCGTAGTAGTAACGACGCGAACCATTTGCCCAACCAAAATACCGGATCGCGGCATTAGGCCAAGTATCAAACTTCTTGTCGCGCTTGTACACGGAAAGTTGATACGCTGTGATAGCCATGGAATCGGCAAGACTATGAAGATCAACTACCCCATCGCCATCAAAGTCAATGGCGGCGAGAGTGTAGACAAAAGTATAGGTACCATCGTCAAATACCTTTTTTTCAAAAATCTCACCTGGCATATGCTGGGTTGGTCCCATGGCGAGAGCATAAGAAGTGTAAACCTCGAAAGGATCACACACTTTTTGCCCGGACAATGAACCACTCTTACGCACTTGCGAACACATGGCGACCAAAGCCTGCCAATGTTTTACGCAGCGCGACCAACCATAGTTGTAGACGCACTTGCTTTCGCTTGTCATCAAACCAGCCGCCAGATACCAATCCGAAGGTCCTGATCTGTAACCGTCAGCAAGACACGAACTTTCTTTGCGCCAAATTCCGTACAAAAGTCCGGCTGGCACATTAAAAGATTCCGCAACTTTATTAATGAGACTTACTTCCTCTGGGGTGATTTTATCACAACCGCGGCGAAATTCCTGCGCCTGACTTGTGCTCTCCGATAGGAGGCACATGACAACTGTCAATGTCCTCATTGGAAAGCTCCTTTGTTGAAGTAATTTATAAAATGAACCATCTTCACATTCTAGCATATTTTGGCGGATTTGTCAATCCTTGGGAAATATCGAGCGAAATCACGCGAAAATTTACGCGAAACTTAATTACGAGGCTGAGCCTCGTAATGATTGTAGTTCAGGTCTTCAGACCTGAAACCGTCTCAAACCTAAAGGTTTGAGCTACACCTGTTTATGCTTTGGCGGGGGACAAAACCTATGGTCTTTCCCCCTCTTTAATATTAAATCTTATTCGCAGAGATCCCTCACCATTGGGTAACAGAGAAACTGAGAAACAGAAGAACAAAAGAACAAATGTAGCTCAGGCCTTTAGGCCTGAGGCATCCTCAAACCTGAAGGTTTGAGCTACATCTATTTATACTTTGGCGGAGTGATCTTCCCTCATCAAAAACTGTGCATCTATTTTGATGAGGTTCCCCGGGTTTTGGGGTTGCCTGTCCGACCCAGCACGACAACATCCCAAAACCCGCCTGAATGATCTCGGGAGCTATGCAGTTTGCTCCCTCGTTCATTCAGACCCCGCCCTACTTATCTCGTCTCTTAGAGACGAGGCTTATCTGGGAATAAACCCCCGCACCACTCGTTCTTAAATCTTTGTTCGTAATGTTCGTAGTTCGTATAATATGTATCTTTAATCTTAAATCTGCAATCTAAAATCTAAAATAAAAACAGACGACCAAGCGGTCGTCTGTTCTGCGAAAAAGGTTACGGAGGCGGGGCGTGTGCCGCGCTTGAACCCGAACCAAGCGGAACTCCACGAGGAACTCCTGTAATCATACTCACACCGCCGGCAGTAACCGGAAGTACAGCAGAAGATGAACTCATGTGTTCATTTGCCCAATCCGCGGCATCATCAGCAATTCCCCGAAGTTTCCGAATTCTCTGAAGATTGGCGCGGTCGCGGCAGTACACGATGTCGGCGTGTGCCACATCACACACCAAATTATCCAGCCCCCAATTCTCAACCCGCACTGCCATGTGCTTATTGAAACCCGGGAATGGAGCAGTCAGGATGGTGTAGGCAAAAGCCACAGTCATGAAAGTGTAGTAGCATCGCCAGAAAATGATGATACTCCAATCATGCTTCTTGGCAATGAAGTATCCGGTAATTAGACAAATTCCGAGCACGCTGAACACGCAAGTGAGCAGGTACCAAGACGGAAAAATTGCGCAAGCGGAAATTACGAGCCACCAAACCATGAGAATGGTGGGCTTTGCCGACTCAATACGTGCTGCCACTGCGCGAGGCGAAAAGATCTGAATCTGACCAGCCGTATTCTTCGCCATCCCAAGCCAAGAAAGAATCGTGGTCAAGGAATTGACAAACAAGTTGGCGGCAAACTCGACCGTGTTCGCGAGAACCTGAAGAACTCTTGCAATCATGCCGATTGCTCCGATAGCAAACAGCAAAGAAAATGTGAAAAGCAGACCAGCTGTAATTGTCACAATTCCCCACCCAGTCGTAATCCCGATACCGAGAAGGACAATTGACAGAAGGAAATTGCAGACAAACATGGCCGCGGCATAGCGCAGATGAGGCATGGCCTCGACTGCGGCCGTGTAAGCCAGTTCTGCTGCCACTTCCGCAGCAGCAATGCCGGCTTGGGTTGCCGCGACAACCACTTGGCGTAGCGATGCAATCGCTCGCGCCAAGCCAACTGTTGCCACAATGCCGGAGATGATAAGAATCCCAACGATAACACCGATCATGGCGTACCTCCGGCTGTAGCGGCAGTTGCAGCTGCCTGTTGTTTTCTTGTTTTGCGCGCTTGCAAGGTGCGATCATATTTCCTCTGCTCATACCACCGAAAGCGGTAACTGAGCATTACAAGAAACATCACACTGATTGCAAAAATCGAAACTGAAGCAATGCGCAACTCTTCAGCCTGACATTCGCGCAAAGAATGTCTCTCGCGGTTATTCGTGCCGTACTGAACAATGGAATTTCCGCCGGAATCAAGTCCGACTTTGGGAAAAACCATAAGCGGTCCGGCCGGACCATTTTCTTTTGAATCACGACCGGCTTGTTGGACAGTAAGTCCCAGACCAAAAACCCCAGCCATGAGGCCAGCGTAGACGTAAAAAAGCTTCTTGTGGTTTCTCACCAGAAACTGAATGCGCTTTTTGTTAAAGCGACCAAAAGCCGCGCTAATTCGCGCCCGGTTTTGGTAAATCCTCACGCACAAGAAAATCACAAGTCCGGCCGCCAACGCGCACACAATCCAGAAAAGGATTGTTTTAAGGGTGTTCATTACAAACCTCCTACTTCTGCCAATACTTTGGACAGAGGTGTTGTTGTTTTTTCCAGACTACCTCTATCCAAGTGTTTTGCGGTGAGCGCGAATTCGGTCGCGCCAACCATTGCACTTGGCAGAAGCAACGTCTGATCCAATTGCAACCGTGATATCAAGCGCGTCAAGCGCTTGATTAGCATCCGCTGTAACCCTTTCCCGAATCGCGCCAACTTTCTCGATAAATTCTTTGGGGAGAATCCCGAGATACCGGCGCTGACTAGCTTCGGAAAGTCGATGAAACGCCGACAAGTCTTCAATCGTCCTGAAGTGCTTGCCACGACTTAGAAAAAGATTCACAAGATCCGGCGGAGCATTACCAAGCCAAATCATCATGGCCTCGTGCTCCTTGTCCGGCAACATGGCGATAAGGTCATGGATGTCAGTCGCGGTTTTCTTGGTCGCACCCTGCGCCTTAGCCGCTGCCTCAATGCAGGTGCATGGAGGAATGCGTTGTCGTTCGGCCTCGGAAAACTTCATCTCTTTGACACGATCCCATTCCGGATTAGGCCCTCGGACATCCTTTGTCTCGGCATCCTTGCCCTTGCCAGCCTTGACTTTGCGGGTAGTAATCCTATCCGGAAGATGAACACAAGTTCCGATGTGCATCCTGATGCCAAGATGTTTGATCGCTGAACCTTCGTTCGGCGTCCAGACCAAAACATCCGGATCCGCTGGATGACCGCGAAACTTCATAATCCATTCTTTTGCCTTGGCTAAGTGACTAAAAGATTTCTTGAAGAGCTCATCTACTTCTTCGTCAGAAATAGTTTCGCCCCACTTGCCTGTGGCCTTGCAAAGATGATCAAGGGCTTCGTCAGCCAGCCGCAAAGAAAGTTCCTTCCACTCCGTACCCTTTGCCCAGCCATGCAACCAATTCCAGCTCGTGAGACTCAAGGGCGTAGCAAGCTCTTTCATCGCGCCGGCAAAAAATTCCTTACCCATTGCCTTACGGGCGGAAATAATCGCTTCGCGCACAAAAGGAACTGTCAGAGCAATTTTTGCTCCATGTTCAGTAACCTTTTCCTCCAAACTGTTTTTAATATGATCATACAACCACTCAAGTCCCGAGCGATCCTTCTTGTTTTTATCCGGCATGACTTTTCTCCTTGTTTAGGTTTGTTATGCTGGTTTGAATTTTTAATGATCCCTATTGCTGGGAACTTTCAAAAAATAATCCTCCTTGAAGATTACTTGTTATAGGATCTATCCCAGGATAGTAATATTACTTTATACCATATTTTAGCGATTTTGTCAACCCCGTTGGAAATACTGCGCAGAACTACGCAGAACTACGCAAAATTACGAGGCTCAGCCTCGTAATTAATGTAGCTCAGGCCTTTAGGCCTGAGACATCCTCAAACCCAAAGATTTGAGCTACTTCTATTATACCTTGGCAAGAGATAAGCCTTCGCACTACAAGTTTTTGTTCGTAATGTTCGTAGCCATTTCGTAGTTCGTATAATATGTATCTTTAACCTTAAATCTTTAATCTGTCCGAAATTCGGCCACGAAGCCGAATTTCGGACATAAAAAAAGTGGCTGGTTTCCCAGCCACTTACGAACTTCCGGAGGTTTAACCTCCAAAGGTTAAACCTCCGGATCTTCAAACTTCTTCACTACTACTACCACCGTCCTCTTCCGGGGCATTCACCCTATCACCGGAAGGATCCCATGCCCCAAGCTCATCCATGAGGAACTTAGCAACTGCTCCTGGATCAGACTCTTTAACAATCCTCTCAAGACCAAACGTAGTCCAAAGAAGTTCGTCCACAGACGGCATCTTCCTCGCGTTACGCTGACCAACAAGCATTGCCGCGAGATCTGACTGATCAACGCGATTAAGAAATGATGGAGCAACGTGCTCAAACAGACTGTCACGAATCTCGTTTTCCTGGTCAATCAACAGAACTAGCTCAACAAGAGCGAGACGAAACGCGTCTTCCTTGTCGCCTTCGCGTACCATCCAATTGTTAGACCGAATCCAATCAAAAACTGCCTCGTAGGGAAGACTGGCAATAACATCAATTGACATCGCGGCTTCAAAATCAGCTTCAGACAAAAGATTGTTCTGTTGAGCAACAGAGAAAAGACCAACCACAAACTCAGTGTCAACTTCACCACGATTGATAAGGTCGGCAAACGCGCCACCAGTCCGTGCGAAAAGTTTACCGCGCGCGCCATTCGGGATAGCGTTAATGAATTCGCCTGGCAAACCAACACAGTTGGGTAAATCGCCAAGATTCAAAAGTCCAGCCGCGTGCCTGCGAACCGTCTCCACCAAAGAAACTGCCATATTTTTTTCTGCCATTTTTCCCTTCCTTTCTTTGTTTGGGATTTCTACGTTCTTTTGATTTCTTGACCAGCTTCAGCTGCTGACAACTCTTGAAGAAGCTGATCAGTCAACTCAATTTCCGGTTCATCTTCCGGTTCAAACTCAATGATGATTTGTTCCTCTTGCCCAGGCAGGGGAACCCCGTGGCTCGGAGTTTCCTCTCGAGCACGCTCGGCAAAAACCTGCTGCAAAAACCACCACGATACTTCGCCAGGCAAATAAAATGCCATGTCTGGCGTGGCAAATTTTTTATCGACAATTTGTTGCACATCAGGAATAGCTGAATATCCGGCAAGATTGCGCAAAAGATCATTGGTAATATCGCGTGGCAAGAGTTCAAGAACACCTTTTCGGAGCAACAAACTCGACCACACACCCTGAAGCTTTGGTGCATACTCCAAACCAAGCTCCACAAAACCAACCAAGGCTTCACGTACAGCTTTCTTTTTTTCTAAAGATCGTTCTTTATACCATTCATCAGCGGAGAACCAGGCAACCTGCATTTCCCACGGAAAACCGACTTGCAAATATATAGGAAGCGCCGCACGATGATGATCTTCTCTAATGAGTCCAATCCTTCGGCTAGCACGGTACACTGAATCAACTTTTGCTCGGCGCAACCATTCATAAGAAGTTACACCAACCAGCATTTCTACCGGCTTACCACATCCGGCAAAAAGTTTTTCCAAAGTTCCTGTTCCGGCAAGAATTTGAAACAATTGAATGATATCAGCATCAAGCTGCGGAAAAAGATCGAAAAATCTTGTTGCCGTAAACACCTCTGGAAGGAGTTTACTGGCACGCTCGATGAGCCTTTCAGTAAAGATCTGCCTGTCCATTGGTTTTTTTCTCCATTTTTAAAGGTTCTACACTTGTTCTGGCATCTTTGAACCCTACCATAATTATGATTTTTTGTCAAGATAGGGAATGTTTCGCAGAACCACGCAGAACTATACGCAGAACCACCATCCTTCACAAGACTACGGAGGGCAGGCGCGAAATTTAAATACGAGGCCGAGCCTCGTATTTAATGTAGCTCAGGCCTTTAGGCCTGAGACATCCTCAAACCTAAAGGTTTGAGCTACTTCTATTATACTTTAGCGGGGTGCAAGTCTTTGTTCGTAATGTTCGTACCTTGTTCGTAGTTCGTATAATATGTATCTTAAATCTTAAACCGCAACTTAATCGCTTCCCTCAAATACTCGATCACAGTATTTAAAACACCAACCGTACTTTTTCTTGCTAAATCCCGCGATTCTACCCAGAGAATTGGAACCGATTTAAGTTTATAATTTTGATTACAAGCTTTTAAAACAAGCTCGCTGTCAAAAAAGAATTTTTCATTTTCAATTTTTGGCAAAAGCTCTTCTTGCACTCGGCGCGACACAGCTTTAAAACCACAATTCGCATCTTCAATAAAACCAAACAACAACCCCAAAATTCCCCGATACCCAAAAGAAAAACAATGCCGTTGCCACGAACGATTAACTTTGGAATCTTTATGCCAACGAGAACCATATGCAATGTCTGCACCATTTTCAATTTCTCGGACCAATGTTGACAAACTTTTCAAATCAGTTGATAAATCAACATCCATAAACATAACAATATCAGCGTCGTATTTTTCCCAGGCTGCTTTTATAGCCCCACCCTTTCCTTTTTTTGGATGAAAAAAATAATGCACTTGCGGAATTTCGTGCGCAAGCCACTTACCAATTTTTGACGTTTCATCAACCGAAGCATTGTCCGCAATTACAACTTGAGCGTTGCTGAGCAATCCTATTTTTCCCAATTCAAAAATCAAGGTGCGTACATTTTGCGCCAAAACCCGCTCTTCATTGTAAGCTGGCAGAACTATAGTCAACTTCATAAATTGAGGTATTACCGGAAGAAAAAACTTCTCGCAAATAAAATTCTTTTTTGGGGTCAAGATTGCCAAGGGCCACCTCAGAAGGCGAATAAAAAATATAAGTTATGTTTTCTTTTTTTAGAAAATTTAATCGCTCTTGTGAATCATTTTTGTTGTTGCGGAAATACCAATCTAACATATCTAATTTTTGTTCTGAATTCATTGTTTCTCCCCAATGCCCGTTATATACCCGCTGTCCGGTTTGTCCGGGAATAAGATTACTATTAAATTTATCAGCAAGAATCCTTAAACTTCCCAATGGTTTTTTATCCAACCAATCAAAAGCTTGTTTTCTGGATGGGTCAATATAAGCAAGATGATATGAAAAAGTAGACAAAGAATTATCATATACAAAAAACATATTACTGATATTTAGATTAGTGGTGGCAACAATCAGAAGAGTGGCTAACACCACCACTGCTGCCGGTGAAAAATTCCATGCTCTTTTTAAAACAGGTTTGATTTTTTCAAAAAAACAGATTGTTAAAATAGATAACGGTATTGTTAGAGCCAAAGCAAAGCGCCTTTCATAATTTATCCCACTTAACATTAATGCAAAAACAACCAGCGACCAAACTGAACAAAAAATTAAAAAGGGTGGCGCTTTTTTAATCCTTCCTAAAATAAATAAAGCCATGGCAACACCAATCATAAAAATACCATAACTTAAAACTAGAACTGAAAAAGAAGAAACCGTTGTTATGTTTACAGAATCTCGAGCTCTAATAACTGGTTCAGAAACAGACATCCAAACATGGTAAAGGACAGCAGGTACAGAGATCAAAAAAAAGACAAATCCATGACCAAGTCCGCGCCAAACATTAATTCTTTTAAGCGCAATCCAGACAAAAATCACTGACCACAATATCGCAAATAACGATATAGAATGATAAGGATGAAAATTAAACAAACATAATCCCAAAAGACCAGCCAGCAAACTAAACTTAAATTTATCTTTTTCTAAAGAACAATACGTGAGCCACATAATACTAACAAACAAAATTAGAGCAGAAATAAAATGCGGTGAATGGTAAAAAACAAGATAAGGAAAACCATCAGCCACATTAATATCAAGCGGCGGTTCTTGGCTGGTTAGTAGTACAATATAAATACCAAAACCGGATCCAAAAATAGCCAAAGTTGTTGCGACTGCTTTTTTCCAAAAATCAAAAAAAGCATTTTGAATAAATTTATAAATTAAAATAACTGCCGGCGGAATCAGTACTAAACGCGATAAATGAAAAACTGTTGCCGGCTCAAGATGGGCAACTTTGGCAATTAAACCTAAACCAAGCCAAACAATATTTAATACACCGTGAGTTTGTGACTCAAGGGTATAAAAATTCATTAAAGTGTAATGCCCTTTAATAATTTCTTGCAAATAACTATAATAAACATTAATATCATTGGGTGAATACACGCCAAGCCAGGTGAAAAAAAATCCGGGTGGACATTTTATGTAGCCATATAAAAAAGGAAGAAAAGCAATGCCGGTGGCAATTAAAATAACAACAACGAGAAACCAACGTTCTCTCTTTTCAAGTTCTTTTACAAATTTAAACATAATAAATTAGTGGAGTGTGGTTAAATTACCGAAAATATATTATACTGTTATTATTCTGACAACGCCTTTCTTCGATTTATTATAACATATAAGCACGCTATTACATCAATCTTTATTCGAAAATTATGGAACCACAGGCGTATAAACAACTCGTAGAATTGCAACGTAACCGCCATTGGTGGTTTGTGGGCAGATCATCCCTCATAAGAAGTTTGCTTAGTCATCATTTAAAAAAATCTAATGAGCAAACTCTTCTTGACATTGGATGCGGCATGGGGGGAAACGCGGAACTGCTTCAAAATTTTGGTGAGACCACGGGTCTTGATCCGCAAAAACAGGCAGTGGAAACTTGTTCCAAAAAATACGATCATGTTATCCTCGGAACAGTTTATAACATTCCAAAAGAAAAAAAATTTAATGCCATTACCCTTCTCGATGTTTTGGAACACATAACAGATGATCAGGAAACGCTTAATACTATTTATGAACAAACCAAACCCGGCGGCATTGTTTTAATTACCGTACCGGCATTTCCATTCTTATGGAGTAATCATGATGTTTTATTACACCACAAAAGGAGATATACCAAAACTGAATTAAAACAAAAAACAAAACAAGCCGGATTTGAAATTTTAACAATAAGTCATTTTATGTTTACAACCTTTCCATTTTTTCTGATATTCAGATTATGCGGTCGTGTCTGGAGGAAACTCGCAAAAATACAAACCTACTTTGATCCGATTTTTTTATTACCCCGTCCATTAAACAGCTTTTTGATAAAAATAATAAATCTTGAAGGAAAAATAATAAAACACAAACCATTACCCTTCGGATCTTCGCTCGTCTGTTGCGCACAAAAACCAAAAAAATAAACATCCAATAAAAAATATTGTCTACCCGACAATATTTTTAATTTTTTATTTCAAAAACAACACTCTCGAAATCTTTGTAAACTTGTTTTGATTTTGGGTTAATATCCAACTGCCGCCCCAGAATTTCATGGTCATTATCCAAGAGCACATATTGCGCGCCGAATTTTTCTTTGATTACCAAAACCACATCATCAGCAAATTCACCTTTTATTATTTTAAGCCATGTTTTATATCTCTCTTTATCATGAACATACAAAAGCGTGGCGTCCAGACCGATAATATAACGAGCCTCGTCATTATGATAAAGCAAAAACGGAAAATCATCCCAATCACTATGAAAAACAATGGCGTCCTTTGGGGCATTTTTTTGAATCCATTTTGAAGCACCTTCGAGATATCGAGGAGAATAACCATCTGCCAAAGCTGCTCGATGTTTATAAAGAATGCCACCCTGATAAAAAATTAAAGAAAAAATAATCACAACGACCGGCAAAGCAATCAACCACTTTAAAACTTGACTAAGCTGCAAAAAAATCGCCTTAAAAAATGGTTTGATTGAATCAGCTGAAAATGTAACGAGCATTGAAGTCGCAATAATTGCCAAAGGCATAAAAAAATCAATATGCCGGCGCGAACGCACCAATAAAACAAAAAATACAAGCGCCACGGAAAGCATGGCAAAAACATCAGCCGATTCTTCTTTTTTTATTATCGAACCGGCGTTGCGCAAACGATAAGCATTAAACAAAAATAAACTTATGGCAAAAATAAAGGTTAAAAAGAAAGGCCCATTATAACCCAAAATACTTTTAAAACTTGAAACATACCACTCGGCACCAACACTAATTTCTCCGCCCGCGCTCAAAATGCCAATTTGGATATTATGAAACCAGAGAAATAAAAAATTATTTGGAAAATAAGGATTTATCACCATTCCGGCAAAACAACCGACAACAACCGCGGCCAGAGGATAAAAATGTTCTTTTTTCTTAAAACTGTCCCAAAGTCGGGCAATACTTTTTTCCTTTAAAACATTATCAATAAATGTTTTGAAAGCTACGCGGGCAAAAACCCAAATACTTATTATCAACGGCAAAACCAACCAAGCTCCGTGGGCCCACACAAAAAGAGCGGATAACAATCCAAGAAGTTTGTATCTTTTTTTAATAAGAAAAAAAATACCTAATAAAACAATTATCACTGAAAGACCAGGCGCTTTTGCCAAATGCATTCGAAATACAAAAGTCGGAGAAATGATTAAAAACAAAACCCAAATTTCTGTCCAAATAGCTTTGATCTGTTTTAAAAGAAAATACAAAAATGTCGCGCCGAGAGCAAAAATAATCTGAGTAAAAATTTTAATACCCACAAAAGAACCAAGTAGTTTTACAAAAGGATAAGCCAAAACATGATACAAAAAATGATGATCAATAAAAAAATCCCCCAAACTCGTAAAAGGCAACCAAGGGAATTCGCGTACAATTCCTTTATCCAACAACTCAATTAGTTTTAAATGATAAAAAGTATCCGGATCACCAAAAGTAAGTTCTGGCCAAAACCAGCGGGAAAAAAGAATTGCGACAATAAAAACAAGCAAGCATTCAAACCATGTTTTTTTAAACAGATTGGATATTTTTTGAAAATTTTTCACAAGTGTCCGTTCTACGAGGCTGAGCCTCGTAGAGTTATAACAAATCCGAAGCATAAAATTCGAAATATGAAACAAATTCAAATGACCTGTCCGCCGACAGGCGGGTCAAAAACAAATGTTCAAAACGGGTTTTGAATTTTAGTGATTTGAATTTTTGGTTTGTTTCGGATTTCGACCTACCTGTTCTACCGGCTGGCAGGCAGGTATTTGAATTTCGGATTTATCCCACGACAGTAAACACCATCAAAATAAATGTGCTGTTTTTGATGATGACGCATAGGCTACAACCCTTTTTATACTATTTAAAAAGGGTTTGTCGGCAAGCATGGCTCCGACAAACCCCACAGTCACAAGGCCAAAGACGGCCCCCACATTGCACAACCGGTTTCCAAGCCCGACACAACTATCTTTGCCTGAAGAACCAGGCACACGGCAATACGGTCAATTATTCCGGCATTCTTTCACTATCCACAGTCAAAGAATACCTTCATCTACTTTGCCAGATTATAAAAACAAGCGCAAGTGGATATCTATTTAGCAAGGTTAAAGATTAAAGATTTAAGATTAAAGAGAAGAAAAGAAAAAACACAAATGAGAATCGTGTAATTGAGTAATTAGGTAATTGAATAATTAATAAATCCAAAACACGAAACAAATTCAAATAGTAATTAAAAGTTAGTAGGTGGTGGGTGGTAAAATTCCATTCTCGAATTCTCGAGAATGCGAGATAAGGAAATAATTAAAAACAAACAATTAAAAATAAAAGTTTTCTTTAAAATTCTTATCTGAAATTCTTAAGATTTTCAGATAGCGTTTTAACTATTTATTATTCTCATGTTCTTAAGAACATGAGAATATATTTTTGTAATTTGAACATTTTAATTTGAGATTTATTTTGACCACAACTTGCAGTTTCGATGTTCAAATTTTTACAAGCTAATTCATAATTCCTCAATCCCAAGTCTTTACTCTTACATCTTAAATCTTTAATCTCACATCGTCTCCCATCTCTTTGATCTAAAATCTGAAATCTTAAATCCTACTCCCCACTCCCCACTCTCTATTCAAAATACTTTTCCCGATAAAATTTAATCAACTGTTCGATTTCCGGAATTGATTCCGGGTCGCCAATCCCAACTTTTAATCTTTTTTGAACACTTTCCAAATCTTTTGCCCCATCAAGCACTGCTTCCTCAATATCTTTATCTGTAATATTTAATTTTTTATCAATTATTTTTCCACCGGAAACAATGACTCGATCATGCTGGCCAGTTAAACGAAAATATTCGTTAATTGCTTTTTGAAAAGCCTTGTCTGCCAAAACCGAGCAATGAATTTTGCGATCCGGCAAACCATTTAAACGCTTGGTAATATCTTGCGGACGAATTGCCAAAGCCTCATCAATTTTCATACCGCCATTTTCTGTCACCATAACCGAAAAAATCGAAGTGGCGGCAATGGCTGATCCACAACCAAAAGTCCGCCATTTTAAATTTATAATTTTTTCAGTACCTTTATCCACCTTTACCCACATTACCATTACATCGCCGCAAGCCGGACTGCCGACAATACCTCGAACATCAAACTCGTCTTCTTTTGGCTCATCTAATTGAATATTTCGAGGATTAAAAAAATGATCCTTTACAGTATCAGAATAAACCCATTTTTCTCCAGTGTGTTCATTCACTACTTCAGAACATTCTAGATCTTTTTTGGTTATTTTTTTGATCATAAAAATTTGTAAAATCACAAATTCCAATATCCAAACGACTTCCGCAGGAAGTCGTTCTGAACTGTGAAAACGCATGTTAATACTGGGTGAAGGATCTCTAGTTCCTACCCAAACAATATCAAAATTCAAATGACCAAAATCACAAACCCAACGCAGAGATCCCTCACTCTCGTGGGAACATTCACCACAACAGTTCGGGATGACATTGGCGGGGTACAAGACCCCGCCCTACTTAACTAGGTAAATAATCTCGCAAGATTCTTCGCTGTGCTCAGAATGGCATTTGTTTTGTATTTTGAATTTGTGATTTTGGTATTGTTTGTGTGAGAACGAGAGATCCTTCACCCTCGTGGGAATATTCGTTAAAACGGTTCAGGACGACTTCCTGCGGAAGTCGTTTGGTGCTTGTGATCTGGAATTTCTACCCACCACCACCATCAGCTCCGCATTGGCGAAATTTTGCGCAACATTAAAACTATTTCCGGAAACACCTCCAATAAATAATCAATATCTTTCTTTGTTGTTCCGCGACCCAAAGTAAAACGCATGCTTGCGTGAGCGTGTTCATACGGACGACCAATTCCTAAAATTACATGCGATGGTTCAAGCGAAGAAGAATCACAGGCTGAACCGGTCGAAGCCGCAATGCCTTTCGCGTCCAAATAAAGCAACATTGCTTCTCCCTCAATATCTAAAATCGACATATTCACATTATTTGGAAGCCGCTCGGTTGGGTGTCCGTTTAAAACAACCCTTGGAATATTTTCTTCAATTCCTTTTATCAATCGATCACGCAAAGCCGAAACACGCAAAGATTCTTTTTCACGATCTTTTGAAGCAATTTTTAAAGCCTCGGCCAAACCAACGATTCCCGAAACATTTTCTGTTCCGCTTCTAAATTTAAATTCCTGGCCACCGCCAAAAACTAATGGTTCAAGCTTAATTCCACGACGGCGATAAAGCGCGCCAACTCCTTTTGGACCATAAACCTTGGAACCATTGATGGTCATTAAATCAACACCAAGTTTCTTAACGTCCAAATCCAAATATTCTGAAGCTTGGCAAGCATCCGTATGAAAAAATGGCGGTTCGGTTGGTCCGCGCTTCCATTCTTTTTTCTTTTTGGCAATCACTTTTCCTATTTCATGAATTGGATTGATTGTCCCAATTTCATTGTTGGCAAATATTAAAGATATCAAAACAGTTTCTTCTGTAATTGCCGTAGCAACCTGATTTGGATTAACCGTTCCATATTGATCTGGTTTTAAATAATCTGCTTTAAAACCTTCTTTTTTTTCAAGATGTTCCACTGCGCGCAAAGCCGCGTGGTGTTCAACTTTTGATGTTATAATATGTTTAAATTTTGAATCACGGCCATAACCGCGCGCCACACCAAGGATAGCGAGATTATCACTTTCCGTTCCACTGCCAGTAAAAATTATTTCATCAGCCGCTCCCCCAAAAATATTAGCTACGGTTTCTCTCGCATTATCAACTGCCTCGCGCGCCTTTCGCCCAATTTCATAAATTGCCGAAGGGTTTCCATATTCCTTGGACAAATATAAATTCATTTTTTCTTGTACCCGTGGATCAACCGGAGTGGTTGAAGCATGATCTAAATAAACTTTTTGCATAATATTGTCATTTTAGCAGTTTTTTATTTTATGTCAATGTTTGGGGAAGGGAGTAGGGAGTAGAGCCATAAGCCGTAAGCTATAAGCCATAAAAATTCCGAGCATCAGAACCAAGTAAGGCGGGGTCTTGCACCCCGCCAATGAACGGATAGTAAAATTCCAAATCCCAAATTCCAAACCGACTCCGAAGGAGTCGTCCTGAACTGGTGTAGCGCATATTTCCACGAGGGTGAGGGATCTCTGCGACCCGCCTAATGATTTGTCTGCCGACAGGCAGGCCAAAATTACAAACTTAACCACCAATGTCTTTTCGAACTGCTATCTCGCATATTGATACTGAGTGAGAAATCTCACGCAACGAAGAGATCCCTCACCCTCGCAGGAGTATTCGTTATAACAGTTCGGGACGACATTTTCTTTTTTCTGCCCCTCTGCTGACTCTTTTCTAATTTCTCTTTTCTCTTTTCTGCGTCCCTAAAACCTACAACCCACAACCTATAACCTATCATATTAAAAGAACCGCGGTACGAATACCGCGGTCCTGAGACTCCCCCTTTCTTTAGCGACGGTTGGTGAACCTGGACAAGAAATCGTCCAGCAACTTCTTGAGCTCGGTGAATGATTCCCGGCTCGTGAGAGCTTTCATGACTCCGTGAAAAACCTCGCGCTCAATCACCAGACGCTTCTCAAGCGACCTCGTCTCCTCCTTGCGTTGCGCGAGCTCTCTCATGAAAAAGTCCGTAGCCGCCTCGCCACTGTACACCTGGTAATTTTCAGCGGGGATACAACCATTGTGTTCCCCGCCCAGGTCAAGAATCATTGCTCGGCAGGAAACCTGGAAGTCGACCTCCTTGCCACGAGGAGAGTAAACACTGTTACCAACCTCAAGAAGTTGACCTTTCCAGATACCTGTCGGGCTGTTGACGCTGTCCACACGAATAACCACCAGTGTCCCCACCGGAGGCAGAAGATCTCCACGGAAATGCAACATTCCTCCCATGACTTTCTCCTTTTGCGCGATTCCCCGCTTCTAGCAAGGAATATGTGCGCGTTTTGCCAAGCCCCATAGAAAGGGCCCGTGTTACTGCACCTAATTGTGCATTAACCTTATATAATAGCATATTTTTGAGCTCTTGTCAACCGTCATTGGTCACTATTCTCATTTTTTGGCTTAAATTACAACATTCTCTTTTCCGGAGGTTAAACCTCCGGACTTTTCTATTTTCTACTCTCGTGGCAGGGTATCCTCCCTCATCAAAAACTATGCATCTATTTTGATGAGGTTCCCAGGGTTTTTCGGATCATACGCAATTTAACGGGACTTGATAAATAAGCTATAATGATAATTACTAATTTTTAAGGTTTTATTTCATGAATAACTAACTAAAATTAGCAAAAAAAATTTTAAAACATGCTAATTTGATGAATTTTTCAAAATTAGTGATAAAAT
>Ga0209211_10006468_pt1 | contig 16939 bp, 13 predicted proteins | sample RifGroA2_FD_183992 | JGI IMG/M metagenome (GOLD analysis project Ga0209211, IMG submission 183992) | Groundwater microbial communities from Rifle, Colorado, USA - Groundwater A2 (SPAdes) (version 2) | ecosystem: Environmental > Aquatic > Deep subsurface > Groundwater | place: Rifle, Colorado... | reverse complement strand
GAAGGGCGCTATGATATTTAGCTGGGTTGGCATACCGGCACTCCTTATTTTCGGGGTGGTAGCTCCGTTCGTAGTCCTGGGAATGATATTAGTCGTCCTAATGGCACTTCTGGCCGGCTTTTTGACTCTGCTTTTCCGCAAGATAATTATTATCCTAGCGCTAATACTTGTACCTGTTGCCTTAATTTCCTGGATGATGCCTAATGATGGGTTGCGTAAATATTGGAAGCTTTGGTGGGATAACTTTATTAAGGCCTTGATGATGTTCCCACTAATCATTGCCATTATAGCTGCCGGCCGGATATTCGCTAAAATTGGCAGTGCTCAGATAGATTTTGTTGGTTTCTTTATAGTATTAGTCGGCTTCTTTGGCCCGCTATTTATCTTGCCCAAAACCTTTAAATGGGGCGGCAGTGTTATGCAGATGGCCGGTAATGCGATGACAAAAGCACAAACTGCAACCCTGAAAAAACCCAAGGAATTCCTTGGCGAACGCCAAAAGGGCTGGACCGCTGAACGAACGCGCCAATCACAGGAACGTTTTGCTCAAAACGAAGGCTTTAACTGGAGACGACCTTGGAGACGGCCAATTGATTTAGTCAAATCGGGACGTGTAGACCCTACTCTGTGGGGGAGGCGACGGCAACAAGCCATGGATACCTATGTAAAAAAGGGGGAGGATTCTTATCAAGAAGATGTTACGGCAGCAGAGACACGTTTAGTCCGTGAAAGGCAAAGGATACGTGCACAAGGGGGCAACCATGACCATATGCTGCAGGCTGTTGCTGAGGGAGCTGAATATTATGACGATGATACTTTGGGGAGAGTCCAGCTTGGTAGACGTAGCGACATAGAGAGGGTGGCCGCTAGAAAACAGCTTGCCAAATTGGGAGCAGGAACAAACTGGCGTTATCTAGAACACTATTATGAAGAGTCAAGGCGTCAAGGCGGCGCAATGGCGGCTGAGGCGCGCAAATTCTTTGACGACAACGTAGAGACAATAATGCCTCGATTGCCACATATATATAAAGGGATTGGCAATGCAGCCGATGCCAGCCCCGATGCTATCGCCCAAATGCACGGCGTTGAGATTGAATCTATTTTGGCTAATCTAACCCACCAAATAAATACAGGCACCACTGTACATGGCAACCCGGCAGATATCGCTAAATCTCAAACCTCACTAACTACATTTCTACAAAATTACCAAAGGGCCGCTGAAAACCCCCAAACTAGGGTTCAGCTCGAAAATGGCGGTTTACGGGCAGTTAAAGCCTTCTTGGACGACGACACTACAGGTATCGCGACTAGGTTATTAGAGACAAGCCGAGATGCCATAAATACTAACCCGCGTGATGGCCGGAGAATTCCCAGCCGTAATATCCCGACGTTGGAACGTTCTGCCGCTGTAGCTGTTGATCCCGCCCATAGGGCGGCATTAGACGGCCTAAGAACTTCGTTAGCCGATCAAATTAACGAGGATGGTTTCTATACACCACCATAGGCGTTAAACTAAAATAGTAGTTATATTATGGCAACTTATAAAGTAATCCAAGACATCGAAGCTGAGGACAAATTATTAGGGCCGCTGACGCTTAAGGGTTTCATTTATGCCATTATCGCGGTGTTTTGCGCCTTTATTAATTTTAAGCTCGTCACAAGTACCGGCCTAGGGCCAATTCGTTGGTTATTTGTAATAGTTTTCCTGCTGCCGATGTTACTGTTCGGTGTCCTAGCTTCACCTCTAGGTCGGCACCAGCCGACCGAGGTCTGGCTACTGGCCCGGATACGCTTTTTACTCAAGCCCCGCAAAAGGTTATGGAGCCAGACAGGACTACTGCATCTAGTAACCATAACGGCACCGAAAAAAGCTGAAAAACAGCGGACCAAGGGCTTAAGCGAAACCGAGGTCAAAAGCCGTTTGCAAACACTGGCCAGCACTCTCGATAGCCGCGGTTGGGCGGTGAAAAACCTAACTGTTGCGCCGGACCTACTTGAGAGGGAAACCGAGTCTGACCGCTTGGTGGCCCCAACAACATTAGCTGCCACTAGTCCTGGTATTGATATTCATCCGGCCGATGACATCATGGACGAGCAAAACAACCCGACGGCCCAGTATTTGGCCGGACTGATGCAACAGGCCGACGCTGATAGAAAAGTTAATGTCGCTAACCGACTGAGCGTAGCCCGCGAGGCAGTCAGCTCGGCAGAATCGGGTGGTGCAGTAAAAACAGATGGAAAGACTGTCGCCAACCCCGTGACAGCTACCCGCCAGGCTGATACACTGGAGCTAGCCCAAAGCGGTAATGATTTTAGTGTGGCGACACTTTCTAAGTTAGCCAACCGCAGGGGCCAGTTCCAGCAAGTTTCGCCAAGCGAAGTGCTGCTGCAGCTACACTAAGAATTACTTTTAAGCCAAAACCTGGGTGGAGAAATAAAGAAGCATGAACCCTAATCAGCCCGACATCATAACGCCTGGGGCCAGCCCCGGAACAGTTTCGGCAGCGCCGCAGATGCCGGCCGGCAAGGCCGAGAAAGCTTCGGCGACCAGTGCCAACAGCACTCAAAATACCCTGCACATCAGCGAAATCCGCGACGGTATTGTAATTATGAATGATGGCACCTTCCGGGCTGTCATTATGGGCAAATCGATTAACTTTGATCTGATGAGTCCTCAGGAACGTGAAGCCGTGGAGTTTGCCTACCAGGGTTTCTTAAATTCGCTATATTTCCCGATCCAGATATTTATCCGCAGCCAAAAAGTCGATATTGGACCTTACCTGGATAAACTGGATAAAATCCGCTCTGAACAAGAGAGCATGCTGCTAGCCCTTCTAATGGAAGACTATGTGGCCTTTTTAGCCGATATCGCCCAGCAGACCAATATCATGGACAAGAAGTTTTACATAGTCATCGGTTATCCCGATGCCAATGCTGACATCCGCCGCACGCTAAAAACCAGCACTGGCTTTTTCACCGGTATAGTTGACCTTTTTGGTGGCAGTAAGACGCCGCATGTAGTGATTGATGAACAAATTCTGGAAAACGCTAAAACCGAGCTTAAGAACCGTGTTCAAGCCGTTATGCAAGGTTTGTTACAATGCGGCGTGCAGAGCGTACCGCTGGATACCCAGGAGCTGATCGAACTCTATTACGAAGCTTACAACCCCGACACAGCCACCCGGCAGCAACTAGGCAGTGCCGACAGTTTAACCGCAGAAGTAGTTAGCAAAGGCCAAGGCAACGCCCCCCAGCCCAGCTTAGACAGAGGTGCAAGCTAATGCTTGGTTTTGGCAAAAAGCAGGGCCAGCCGCTAGACCCGGCGGCCCAGGCCCAGCTGCGCGAAAAACAGGAAGTCTCCAGCGCTTTCGCCAAAGGTGTCACCGCTCTGCGCGATTTTATCGCCCCCAGTTCGCTGGAATTCAATGGCAACCACTTCCGCATCGGCACGCGCTTTGCCCGAACTTACTACGTTTACGGTTATCCGCGCCAGGTATACACCGGCTGGCTGTCGGGGATGATTAACCTTGATGAGGTTATAGACCTATCGATGGTCATTCAACCAGTTGACAGCCAGGTGGTTTTAAATAACCTGCGCAAGAAAGTCTCGCAACTAGAAGCCGGCATCCAAATCGACACTGAGAAAGGCCGGGTACGCGACCCGGGCAAGGAAGCCTCAGTCCAGGATGCTGAAGAAATGCGCGACAAGCTGCAAGTCGGCGAGGAGCGCTTTTTCCGCTTCGGCTTTTACTTCACTATTTACGCCGGCTCTATGGAGGAGCTGGAGTTCGTCAGCCACAAAGTTGAATCATTACTGGGACAACAGTTAATTTATTCAAAACCAGCCACTGCTCAACAAGAGCAGGGATTAAATAGCACCATCCCCCAGTTCGTTGACCAACTACAAATTTACCGCAATCTCGATACCGGCGCCCTATCTACCAGCTTCCCCTTTACCAGTGCCGACCTGACCCAGGAAAACGGTATCTTATATGGCATTAACATGCATAATTCGGGCTTAGTCATTTTTGACCGGTTCAGCCTGGAAAACAGCAACAGCGTAGTCTTTGCCAAATCCGGGGCTGGCAAGAGCTTTACGGTCAAGCTAGAAGCTCTGCGCTCAATGATGTTCGGCACTGAAGTCTTTATTATTGACCCGGAGAACGAATACCAGCGGATGAGCGATGCTGTTGGCGGTGCTTATGTGCGCCTCAGTCTGGCTAGCGCTACCCGCATAAACCCTTTCGACTTGCCACGTGTCGTTGACAACGAAGAAGCCGACAACGCTTTGCGATCGAACCTTATCACTCTGCACGGACTGCTGCGGCTAATGATGGGTGGCGCCCAGGCCCAGATGGCTCAAGGGACTGGCGCAATGACCATAGCCCCGGCCCTTACTCCGGCAGAAGAGGCAGACCTTGACGCTGCCCTAATAGAAACCTATGCCAAGGCCGGCATAACTAATGACCCGCTGACCCACGGTTCGCCACCACCAACCATCAATGACCTTTATGACACGCTGCTACATATGGGTGGCAGTGGCCCACAATTAGCGCAACGCTTACGTAAATACACTGCCGGGACTTTTGCTGGTATTTTTTCCCAGCAAAGCAATGTCAATGTTAATAACCCGATGGTGGTTTTTAACATTCGCGACCTGGAGGATGAGCTGCGTCCGGTAGCCATGTATATAGTGCTGAACTATATTTGGAACAAAACTAAAGCCGAGCGCAAAAAACGGTTGCTAATAGTTGACGAGGCCTGGCAGTTAATGCGCTATGAAGACAGCGCTAACTTTATGTTCTCACTCGCCAAACGGGCCAGGAAATATAACCTGGGGTTAACGACTATCACCCAGGACGTTGAAGACTTTATGGCTTCACGCATGGGCCGGGCAATTGTAGCCAATGCCAGCATGCAGATACTGCTTAAACAAAGTCCTAGTGCGGTGGATGTACTAGCCGATGTCTTTAAGTTAACCAGCGAGGAGAAAAAGCGGCTTAGCCAGTTCCCGATCGGCCAAGGCCTTTTCTTCGCCGGCCAAAATCATGTACATATCCAGGTTATTGCCAGCCCGACTGAAACCAGTCTAATTACCAACAACCCGGGAGAAGCGCCGGCTCAGGAAATTGATTTACAAACTTTAGCCCGACCAACAATGGCGGATGTACCAATCCCTGCCGGACTGCCCGTAGAACCAGCGGCTGCACCACCGAGTCCAATTCCTCCGTCGCCCGCAGCCCCGACCCCAGCGCCCCTAGCTAAAACCCAAAATATACCTCAGACGCCGCTGCCAAAGCCTGAGCCCCAGACCACAACTTCAGGCGAAGTACGTCTGAGCCACGAAGGTTAGTAGCTCATGGCCGACCCAATTTATGACGAAGAGAAGAAGCCGGCTGCGCCAGTGCCAGGAGATTTAAAACAACAAGAACAAGCAGCCAATGACGACCCCTATAAAACAGACTACGGTTCCGACGAACAGCGCGATGAAGGTCCGCAAGACCAAGTAGCCCAAGAACATCCCAGCCAAGTTGGCAGAGGTTATAGACCAAACAAAATTAACGGGCAGGGCAGATTTAAATCCCTGTCCAAGAGAAAAGGCTTGCTCCTTGCCGCGGGGGGATCTAGCCTATTACTGGTAGTCGTCGGCTTTTTGGCTTTTTTTCTCCCAGCATTAAAAATCCCCCAGCTGGCTTATCATATTGAACAATACAGGCTCGTAAGATTAACCAGGACTTTTTATAAACAATCCGCGATCTTGATAGCAGACAAGGCAGCCATTGACGCTGCCGGGGGTAAGGCGCAGTCCCTGCTTGAAAAGAATAAAACCGGAGTCAAGATGGCAAGCCTTCGGCCGCAGGCCGTAATCAATAATATGAAGGCCACTGGTATATTAAGTTTTGAAACAACTAAAGGTATCCTAGGTGCTGAAAAAATCACGGCTGTGAAGTTAAATATAAACGGCCAGCAGCGGGTGATTGAAGCACCGAAGCCCCAGTTTGGTAGACCAATTGCCAACTATAAAGATCGGCTAAGGTTTGCCTCCCAACTCAACCAGGGCATGCATGACGTTCTACGCGGCAATAATTATTTTGTCCGGAGCCAAACGTCTAAAAAGCTCCTCAGCGCGTGGGGTATACAGCTGCGGTGGTATGAATTAAAAGGTGCTAAATTTTTCGGTCTAAGCCAGGAAAAGGCAGACCAGTTGGCCTTGCAGGAAACCAGAAAAAAAATATCTACAACGCCAAAAGAAGGGGCAAAAATTAGCGGTGTTAGCACTGCCGCCAAAGAAGCCAACCAGGCTATTGATGATTGCCTCGCAAAAGCTGATTGCAACAGGAAGTTCCGAGCTACCGGTGAGCTACCGCCAGAAGTAACGGGTAAAATCGATGGCATAGTCAAGACCTTAACTGGTAAAACTGCATATAGCGGGCTACTTAGCGCGCTAAATACTATATACGCGATCGGTTTGCCGGTCTGCATTGTTTATGATGGCTCAGTCCAAGCTTCGAAAGCGTTTGTTAACAGCCAGAACGAAGCGGCTATTAAAACCTTCCTGGCTATAGCTTCAGCCGATAGCCAGCAAAAAAAGGGCGACGTTACTGCCCAGGCGGTTGGTGCCTTCAACCGGCGCATCGGCGATATTACTGATTCGATTCCAGAAAAAACTGCCCGCGGCCAAGCTGTCGACACCTCATTTGAAGTTTCCCCTCAAGCTGCAAGGTCGGGGGAATTCAGTATTTTTGATGTCTTGTTCCCAAAAGGTCCTATCGGCAGCGCAGCCAATTTCCTTGCCGATAATCTTTGCCCAACTATAACAAATACAGGCCTTGTCGCCGGGATTGCCGCCGCGAACTTGGTAGCTACAATTTTTATAGGTCCTGCTGAAAAAAGTGCCGAGATTGCAGCAAAAAGTTTTATTGGCCGCGTTACCGCTAAAATTTCTGAGAAATTTACTACTCCTACGGGACGTGCGGCTATAAAAAACACCTCGAAAAAATTCGCCGCCGGGACAGGTAAGTTCGCGGTAGCTACTGAAGGGGCAACTTACCTTGCCCGAATGTTAGTACTTGCAGAGATGGGCGCTTTTTATAACGGTTTAGGCAATGACACGCTCGCCAACCAAGCCGACGCCGGCGGCGTAGCCTATGCCCAGGAAATGCAGCGCCAGCAACTATATGGCCGACCCCTGACTAATGAAGAAGTTAATCTAGCCCGTATAAAAGATAACGCGTTTATCGCTCAGCAAAAGGCTAAGCAAAGCAATTTTGAAAAGTTTTTTGCGCTTAATAACCCCGATTCAGTCGCCGCGAGTTTAGCCATGGAAATCTCCGAACTAAATATGACTAAAATCGCCAGCTTCTTTATGAACATACCAAAAGTACTAGCTACGATCTTTTCACCTCTTACTAACTATCTGCGCCCGGCGGTTGCCGCCGACGCGGCAGATGACAACACTAATTATAAAATTGTGCAGTGGGGTTGGAGTGCTGAAGAAGAAAAGCTTATTGATAACGAATCGTTTGGTTCCATAGAAAATGCCCAGATTTTGGCTGACAGCGGCCAAGCTGACGCTATATTGGAGGAATATGGTAAGTGTTTTAGTAGCGATATTGGCGAGCTATTAACTGACGGCAGTGTTAAACGTGACTCTGATGGTAATTTGCAAGACGAAGGACTTTGCTCGCCTAAGAATCTGGGACCGAATAACTCAAAATACGGAGATTTAGTCTTCCGTTGGCGCCTAGATCAAAGCTACCAGAACGTTCTAGACGAACTCCTCGGCATCCAAAACCCAGAAAGTAGTGTTGATCAAAATAGTTCAGAGCCAACTGGTACCCCGGGCGCCGTAGCGAGCGGCACGACCCAGGAACTAGCCCAAAAGGTTCTAAGCTATAAAGGCACGAAATATTCCTGCGACAATTCCGGTGACTGTTACGATCTCGAGCAGGCGGCTGCCGGAAAATCAATCCAGGGAGGAATGCCAGGCAGTTACCAGCAGTGTTTTGTTGATAAATTTGACGAGCGCGTCTTGAAATTAATGCTTTACATTATCGAAAATGGCGGCTTTTCAATAGGCACCTATGCGTTATGCGGCGATCACAGAGTAACGGGCGGTGTTCACAATTACGGGAAAGCCTTTGATATTAGTAGTGTAAATGGTCAAACTTTAGCAGCTCCTCCTACGCCCGAAAAAAGATCAGATAACCTACGCTTAGTCCAGTTTTTGAATAAGTTACCCGCAGAGCTGGTCCCCCAGCAGTTAATAAGTGATGGCTATGGGGATATACACGATCAAGCTTTCACTGACTTAGAGATAAATGGTGGTAAATCTTGCCCGGGGTGTTACCCAGAAAGCACCCACGCAGACCATAGAAACCATGTACACATCGGATTTTAAAATGAAGTTACTTAAACTAAAAAGCCTCCTTGCTTCCTCCATTGCATCGTCACTTTTAATAATTAACGTTGGTAATGCCCTTGCTTTAACTAGCAACGATCTAGAGAGTATTATCAAACAACATCCTTATTATGATGCTGGGTCATCCGGCGCTTGCACTTCTAGCGCCAATCTTGTTGGCTCTGATAACCCCAAAAAGGTCTGGAATAATCTAATAGGAAGGGGATTAACCCCGGTTGCAGTGGCAGCTCTAATGGGAAACTTTGAAGCTGAGACAGCAGGAACATGGGATCCTCGGGTAAATAATGGGGGTGAGTTGAGCGATTCTCCTGTTTCACGGTTTCGTGCATATGGGCTAGTGCAATGGTTAGATATCCAAGGTGACTCTGGCGGGAGGCAAACAAACTTAGTTAATAAAGCTGCCAAAGCAGGTGTCATCCCCGGTGATTTAGGTATTCAGCTGGAGTATATGTGGGACGAACTTTCCGGCGGTTATAAGTCATCCGTCACAGATAAAATTAATGCGCCCAATGCAACCATTGAAGAGGCTACAGAGACTGTCTATAACTACTACGAAGGTCTGTTGGGTAGCGGACAAGGGTCTGTGGCATCTAGAACTCAAGCCGCCATTAACTATAAAGACAAGTTTGGGGCGAGCACCGGAGGAACGGGAGGTACTTCGAGCTGTTCGTGCACAGTTAACTCTGGCACAGGAAACGGAGTTGGCTTAGATATTGCGCCTATTATTAGCAAATACAGCTTACAATCAGTCCTAGTAAAACAGGTGGGAGGCCAAGTAATAGCATCCCATAATTCCGACCAGTCGCCAGATAGGACAGCTTCTGTTTTGAAGCTAATTATCGCCCACGCCTTCTTGGAAACCAATCCTGATTTGTCTAAGTCCTGGATAATTACCCCTCAGGAACTATACGGACCGAATAATGAGGGTCTAGCGGCGGGCCAAAGCATAACCCTCAGTGACGCCCTGAATAGCACACTTAATATTAATTCATCTAATGTTCGGGCAAATGTCCTAATAGATGCAGCTGGTGGCTTATCCGCCATTAACTCAGCGGCACACTCGCTGGGCTATAACTCTACTGATATCGTAGCTTATTACCATGACCCTCCTACATCGATTAATAAGACCGCCGTTTCTGATCTAACCAAGGCGATGGAGGCCATTTATACTTCTTCCGGTAGCGGCTACCTGGCGGCTCAAACCGCATTACATGAAAATTATTTCAACATAAACCCAGGACCGGAAGCGGCCAAGTGGGGCATGAACGGTAACGTAACTGGCAATAGTGGTGTCTTTGACATCAACGGCAACAAAGTTATTATTACTCTTTATATAAATAAAACTGGGCAGCAAAGCGCTGTAAAGGGCGCTACCGAAGATATTATTGCAGCTATAAAAGCAGGTTCGTCCTCCAACCAGACCAATGGCATATCGGGACAGTGTAGTGATACCAGTGAAATATTCAATATAATCAAAGAATACGCCTGGTCTTCGCCGCATACTCCGGAAGTAGAACCAACCCAAGCCTATCTGGATGCCACTAATAAAGCTAAGGCTAATGGCGAGTTTGTAGGTGGTTCCGGAGGAGGTTATCCGGGTATCGACTGCGGAGCTTTTGTAACGCGAGTTATGCTTAATAGCGGAGCCGACCCGGGATACAATTTTGGCGGTAAGTTGAGTAACGGGGCTGGTAATACTATCGCTCAGCAAAAATATTTGGACCAAGCGGTTAGTCAGGGGAAATACATAAAGGTAAATCCTATCACTATTCAAGATCTCCAGCCCGGCGATATTGCTATAAGAAACGGCGAAAGCGCGCACTCATTTATATATGTCGGTAGTTTGGGCGGTTTTAACGGGAATATCGCATCTTCTTCTTTCCCAACCAAAGCGCCAGCTGCCGCCACAGTTGCGGTAAGTTATCTAAAAGAGTTTGATTGGTATAGGTTAAAGTAGGTGTAGAAATGGGTAGAAAAACTAAATATTCTTTTCTGGCTTTTAGTCTCCTAGCTATAGTCTTGCTAGGAATAGTTGCATTCAATTTCTTTAGTCATAGAAATAAAGGCCAATTAATTATTCGTGTTTCTCCGAGCGATTCCGCTATTCAAATTAATGATAGGGCCATCAAGCCAGGTAAATATTACTTACCGCCCGGTACTTATAAGATTCAGGCCAGCAGAAGCGGTTTTCTATCGGATACTCAGACTGTTCAAGTCGAGTTAGGAAAGCCGGCTAATGTCTTCCTGCTGCCAGTACCAAATTCCGAAGAAGCGAAGGATTATTTGAAAAATAATCCCAAAGAGCAAAGCCAGCGGGAGGTTGTTGGCGGCGAGAAGTTTAATACGGAACAAGATAATCTGCGGGCTAGCTACCCGATTTTAGCTAAACTACCGTTCGAGCTCCGATATGCATCTATCGGTTATGGGCAATCCGTAAAATATCCTAGCGACACAGCGAAGATCGCGATTACTATTAAAGCCGGTACGGAGGTTGGTCGAAGACAAGGGATCGCCTACATCCGCGATCAGGGCTATGACCCGACAGATTATGAAATAACCTTCATTGGCTTTAACAATCCATTTATTTACGGACTTGGAGAATAGTATGAGACGTAGAATTGTACTTCTCATTCCACTAGTGGCGTTGATGTTAGCAGTTGCTTTTTTATTGATACGCTCGGGTTCTACGGACGTAAAAATTCAAATAAACGCTCCGCTCGAAGCAAAAATCATTAAGGCTGGTGAGCTAGCCAATGACAGTCTTTACGGTCAACCGACTGTAGCCAGCTTTACCTCTAATTACAGTGCAAAGCTTAAAAAGGGTAGTTATGTTCTTTTAGCCGAAGGTGGAAACGATTACGAGGATATAAGCAGTCAATTCGAGGTTGGCTCAAAGCCTATAAATGTTAGTGTTAGTCCTAGTTATTCAAAAGAAAAACTTTCGGTTTTGCTTAAGGAGCAAGAACCAATAATTGAGACCGCAATTAGAGATAAATACGATAGACAGTATTGGCTACCGCCCGGTTATAGCTACAAGCTGGCCAGCGGCACTCTTTTCCAGCGTGGTGATTGGTATGGTGGGCTTATCGTTCCTGCCCATGAAGGCGAAGATACTCTTCGGATAATAATAAAGAAAACTGATGGGCAGTGGAGCGTGGCAACTGATCCTCCAGACATAATTTTAAGCTCGGTAGTTTATCCGGATATACCGCAAGGAATACTTCGGAAAGTAAATTCATTATAAAATACTTGACCTGTTAAGTATTTTTAATGAGAGGGATAAGCTTAGTATTCTTGGAAAAATATTCCAAGACGGCTTCGGCGTCGGTGGTAGTAATAATCGTCTGGTAACCCTTCAGGTGCGCAACCAACTGCTTGCGGCGCTTGCCATCAAGCTCGGAAAAGACATCGTCTAACAAAAATATAGGCTTCTTGTTTCTAGTTTCCTCTAGTAACTGCAGCTCATATATCTTCAGTGCTAGCAGTAAACTACGCATCTCACCTCTTGAGGCACTTATACCAGCCGGCTGCTCATCCAGATAAATTGTGATGTCTTCTCTATGAGGCCCGTAGGCTGTAAAGCCGCGCTTAAAATCCTTCTCTGCGCTAGATTCTAACTTAGACAGCAGTCTTGAAGAATAGTGCTGGGTATTTATGGGTGTTTCATAGCCAAGCTTAACTACAGACTTCTTGCCTGAAATATCGCTATAAATATCACTAATCTGAGCATTAATATTCTCGATAAGAGTAAGCCGGGCAGCCACTATTTGCGATCCCAGCTCACAAAGGCGGACATCCCAGGCAAACAACTGTTTATCGGCCCTGGTCCTGTTTTGTTTAAGCAGGGAATTGCGTTGAGCCAGTGTGCGGCGGTAACTAACTCTAAGGCTCTTAAAGCCAGCTTTAGTGCGCTGCAGGATATCGTCAAAGTATTCGCGCCGCTGCTCGGGCCCCCGTATAACTAATTGCAGATGGTTAGGCTCAAACAGGACCGCCGGTATAGTTCGCTCCAGGCTTAAGCGTTTGTAGGCTGTACTACCGAGTTCGTAAGTCTTTTGAGCTTTGTTATCTTGAACAACCATTTTAAGTATGCGGTTTTGTTTATCAAACATAGCGTCCAGGCGGGCCCAGGGTTCATCAAACTGCACAAGATCAATATCTCGGGCCCGGTAAGAGCTACCGCTAGCGATTACCAAGATAGCCTCAAGTAAATTAGTCTTACCGCTGCCATTGGGGCCAACTATAATATTAACCCCCGGCTCAAACTCAAAAGAGTCGTCCTTATATGAACGAAAGTGTTGCAAACGAAGGTTACTTATCACATTTATTAGGTTACAGGACTTTTAGCTTCGAAGGGGCATAACCAAATGAAGGTAGTTAGCGTCATCTGCACTTCTAAGAATGCAAGGCTCTAGTTTACCGTTGAAGCAAAAATCTATCTGCTCGCCGGAAAAAGCATTTAAAGCTTCGATCAGATAGCGTGAATTTAGCGTAACTTCACCACCGCCTTTAACTTCAGCATCGGCTTCAGCCGTATTTTCTCCCAGCTGTGAGGCTATGGCGTTAATACTGACCCTTTTCTCCTGGGCGTTAATGGTAATGCTGCCGGCGCTCTCCCGGGCAAATAAGCTGGAGACTTTGGCAATGTTAATAAAATCTTCACGGGCTAGGCGGGTAACGGTTGTGAACTTGGTAGGAATTAGTTTGCGGTAATCCGGGTAATTACCTTCAATTAACCGGGCTACTAGTATTACATCACCAACCTTGTACATCACTTGCTGGTCGTCATGGGTGATAGTTACTTCGTCGATGCTATCACCAATAATACGCAGCAGGTCAGAAGCGGCTGAAGCTGGTACCAAGAAATTAAGTTTGCCCCTGTGCTTACCCAGCTTATGCTCAGCCAGACGGTAGCTATCGGTGGCGACCATTACGGCTTCTCCAGCCAGATCAGTGAAGTATATTCCTGTTAAAACCGGCCGGGCATCATCATTGCTGGCAGCGAAAACTACTTTAGATAAACCCCTCTTCAGCTCAAGTGACGGGATTTTCCAGGTTGGGCCACCTTTGATGGCCGGCATGACCGGGAAGTCTTCAGAACTAATACCGTTAATGGTGGAGTGGTATTTATCGGTGCTGATACTCAGTTTGTTATCTTTAAGTTCCAGATCTAACACACTATCAGGCAAGCTAGTCACAAAATCCTGCATCAACCTGGCAGGCACGGTAATGGCCCCAGTTTTTTGGATTTTGCTACCGATCTGGTGGGTGATAGCAATATCTAAGTTGGTAGCGGCAATACTTAAACGATTGTCAACAGTTTTAATGAGAACGTTAGATAAAATTGGCAGGGTGTTTCGGGTATTAGCTACCCGGGCAACAGTATTTAGGGCGCGGGCTAGATTTTCCTGGGTGACTTGTAGCTTCATACTAATAACTTTCTATAATTTATTTGTATCCATAGGGCCTGTGGGTAGTGAGTATAACTATATTTAACTGATGAGAATAAATCGGGGGCCTGTGTAAAAACTCGGGCTGGGCTGTGTTTATGTATAGCCACCCTGCGCATAAGTTTTCGGGTATTGTAATAGCGGTCTGTGGATTGTGGGTATAAAGCCGTGTTTTGTGCATGACCTATGCTCCTCACACCCACAGCTCCTGCACAACTAGGCATACAATCTTTCCTTCAACTCTAATACGTATTGCTTAATAGAACCCTCATAACCAAGTTCTTTTTCAATCTTATCGATTGAATGGATGGCTGTGGTGTGGTCCTTGCGACCTAGCTCATGGGCAATTTTAGGGAAGGACAAGTGCAGCTCACTTCTAAGCATATACATGGCGATCTGGCGCGGGACGACAATGTCTTTGTCGCGCTTAGGCCCTAGTATGTCTTCCATGGAAACGTGGAAATGCTTAGCTGTACGTTCAATAATCTGGCGGGCACTGATGTGTTTGGGGCGGGCCTGGTTGCTTTCAAACATAGCCGCCACAACCTGCATGTCTGGTTCAACCCGGCGCATTTCGCACCAAGCTAACAGCTGGTTAAGGGTGCCTTCCAGCTCACGGACATTACTGCTGGCGCGGCTGGCCAGTGCTTCGGTCACCGCCTGGTTGAGGCTTACCCCCTGGCCGGCAGCTTTGCTTTGCAAAATTGCACAGCGGGTTTCAAAATCCGGTGTCTGCATATCGATAGTCATTCCCCAAGCAAAGCGGCTTCTGAGGCGCTCTTCCAAAGTCGGGATATCTTTAGGCGGTTTATCCGAGCTGATAATAATCTGCTTATTGGCTTGGTAAAGGGTATTGAAGGTATGGAAGAATTCATCCTGGACCCTCTCCTTGCCGGCTAAGAACTGCACATCATCAACGATTAAAACATCGGCGCTGCGGTAGAAGCTGGCAAAGTCACTGGTATTTTTTTTAATCCGCAGACTATCGACAAACTCCTGCACGAACTGTTCGGTTGAGGCATAAACTACCCGGGCACCTGGTTTTTTAGCCGTGATTTCATTGCCTACGGCTTGGATTAAGTGGGTTTTACCAATGCCCACACCACCATATAAAAAGAGCGGGTTGTATTTAGTGCCGGGTTTTGAAGCAATAGCTTGGCAGGCGGCATAAGCTAACTCATTGCCGGCGCCGACTACGAAGTTTTCAAAGCTGTAGCGTTCATTTAAGCCCTGGCGGTAACTGTGGGTCACACCGCCAATGGTGGCTTTTGGCCGGGCCGCTTCTCTGGCAGCCGACGGCGCTGGCTGGTTTCTTAAAACTTCGCTGTCGCGGTGTTTAATTTGCGGTGAGATGCCGGTATGTATCTTATACTCAACCTTAAGAGGCCTGATACCGTTTTTACCTAGAGTCTCAACCACTAAGGTATTAAACTTTTTTTCCAGTTGGTTTTTGACAAAAATGTTGGCGACACCGACCACAGCGACATCGTCTTTATAGCGGATCAGCTGGGTGTTTTTGAACCATGTTACAAAGTTACCTCGGCTCACACTAAGCTCAATTTCGCCTAGTACTGCCTGCCAGAGAGTGCTCTCCTGCATGTGGTTGTAACGTCCCCCTTATCGCTCTTGTACAAATAAATATACGCCTAGCGCAGTAGTTTTTCCACAGCCTTGGCAGAAATTACTACAGTCTGCATCAATGCGGCAGCTTTAAGAGATAAGTTATGCACACCTAGAAAGCACCCCTGTTAAAATGTGGATAAAACTGACGCAGTAGTGGATAACTGCCGTTTTTTTGTGGCTTAATGTAGTCAATTTCACGCCAGGTAAGCTTTGGTGCTAAAGTAGGGGCATGCCCAAAAGAACTTATCAGCCTAAAAAGAAACAACGCAGCCGTGAACACGGTTTTATGAAGCGTATGGCTACCAAAGCCGGGCGCAACGTTCTAAAGCACCGACGAGCCAAAGGCCGGGCCCGACTTAGTCATTAATCTAAACTGGATAAGACCGTTTAACGTATTGACAGGCGTTGAACACCTTGCTATTATTTAAGCATGCAAGTAACCTTATCAGATAAATATCAGGTGGTCATCCCTAAGCAGCTTCGTAAAGGACTCCAGCTTAAACCCGGTCAAAAGATTCGCCTTAGCCGGCAAAAGAGCGGCAAGATTGTTATTGACGCCGCTTCTTTAGTTGACAGATTAGCCGGCAGCTTAACTGGTGTCTGGGGTAAGGATCCGGACCGTTATATTCGCGAGCTACGTGATGAGTGGGTAGAAAAAAGCCAAAATAGCTAATGCTTTGCGCTATCGATACCAACCTACTGATCTATTTCTTTGACAGCCAAAGTCGGCTAAACCACATCGTTGTTGATATGCTCAAAACAGCGGAGATGGGCGAGATTAAAATAACCGCCTCTGATTTTATCTTTGCTGAGATGCTGGCTTATTCTAAGCTCAGTGACAAGGTAGCGATAGACATCGAGAACAGATTGAAGCTTTTACCAATAAACTACCGCCGTGCTGATCAAGAAACATTTATCCAAGCGGCTGCTTTGTATCGTCGGCACTCATCGCTGAAACTTAATGACGCGATTCATCTAGCTGCGGCCGTTGAGGCCAAGGCCGACCGTTTTATTACTAATGATAGAGGAATTATCGGCCTTAAAAAGATAGACGGTGTAAGCATTGTCCCCCTGGACGCTTAGTCCCGAACACTCTACGCTATATCTATGATTTCCCGCCAGCATCGTTTCCGTGGCTATGGCAGCTTGAAGTACGTTTATAAGAACGGTGCCACTGTTCGCGGACCGTTATTTGCCGTTAAAGCCATAGAAAATCCCAAGCGCGATAGCTATCGCCTAGCAGTAGTTGTCAGCCGCAAGGTTAATAAGTCGGCTGTAGCCAGAAACCGCATCCGGCGGCGTCTGTATGAGGCTGTACGGCAACTAGAGGTCGACATTATACGTCCTTATGACATAGTTCTAACAGTTTTTCACAGCTCGGTTCTGGAAGAGCCGGCACAGACTTTGGCGGCTCAAGTTAAAAAGCAGTTATCTGAGGCTGGCG
>Ga0209211_10006465_pt1 | contig 16942 bp, 19 predicted proteins | sample RifGroA2_FD_183992 | JGI IMG/M metagenome (GOLD analysis project Ga0209211, IMG submission 183992) | Groundwater microbial communities from Rifle, Colorado, USA - Groundwater A2 (SPAdes) (version 2) | ecosystem: Environmental > Aquatic > Deep subsurface > Groundwater | place: Rifle, Colorado... | reverse complement strand
TTAGGCTGGAAGGAAAAGCAGAAAGTGACCGTCAAACGCGTCCGTGGCGGGGTGTTGATTAAGGATTGGAAAAAGTAAAAGGTTTACCCCGTTAAATCGAGAAGTGTTATTTAACTGGGGGCGACTTTACGGTACGGGATTATCGGAGTAAGTAATGTGCAGAAAATCGCTTCCTAAAGCGGTTTTTTTTGTTTCTATATTCTTGTTTTGTATAATATAGCATGTTTTTACTAACATATGAAAACATATGAAAATATATAGAAACTTGACAAAAAAATAATGGCATGTTAGGGTAGGGGGTATGAGTAATGCAAAACTACAAAAGAAACTCCTTTCCATTGGCGAAGTCGCCGGAATTTTTGGCGTTGATAAGGATACTCTGCGCAATTGGGAAAAGAAGGGTCTTATTATGCCTCTCAGGGTTGGCCCGCGTAAAGATCGGAAATATCGCCCTGAAGATATCGAACGAATCGCAAACGACAAAAGTCTCGTAAAAGACCTCGGAATGCCATCAACTGACGATGAGGGAAAAATGAATCTTACCCAGCTCAAGCAATTTCTCTGGAGAAGCGCCGATATACTGCGTGGGAAAATCGACAGCTCGGACTACAAGAAATATATTTTTGGGCTCCTTTTCTACAAGCGCATCAGCGACGTGTGGTATGAGGAGTATAAAAAAGTGCTTGAAGAATATCACGACGAAGAAATTGCGAAGGCAGATCACAATCACCGTTTTCAGGTTCCCAAAGATTGTCGTTGGGAAGTGATTCAAAAGCAAGCCGAGGGAATCGGCCATAAGCTCAATGAGGTTTTTGATAAGCTTACCAATGCCAACAGCCCAAGGCTGGACAAAATTTTTGACGATCTAGATTTTGCGAACAAAGACAAGTTTCCCAACGAAACAATTCAGCGTCTCATCAATCACTTTTCTCAGCACAATTTTGGAGACAACTATATTAGCTCCGATTTGCTAGGGGACGCCTATGAATACCTTATTGAACAGTTCGCGGCGGACGCAGGGAAAAAAGGGGGCGAGTTCTACACCCCGCGTGAAGTTGAGCGCGTCATCATAAATATTTTGAAGCCACACGAGAAAGACCATATTTATGACATGGCGGTTGGCTCGGGTGGGTTCCTGTTGGAGGCATATCACCACCTCAAAAACGAGGCGGGAGAAAAGAAAGCCCGTTCGCTCTATCTCTATGGACAGGAAATAAATATTGGAACATATGCAATCGCGAAGATTAATATGTTTCTCCACGGACTTGATAGCGCTGATATTCAACGCGGAGACACGCTTGCCGATCCGAAGTTTTTGAATCCAGATGGTTCGCTCAAAACATTCGACATCTGCGTGGCAAATCCGCCGTACTCAATCAGTGAGTGGGAATACGAAATATTCAAGCATGACAAATATGGACGAGTGACTGACTACGAAATGCCTCCGGCTAAAAAAGCCGATTACGCCTTTGTTCTTCACATGGTGAAATCAATGAATGAAAATGGGCGCGCTGGCATCGTGCTTCCGCACGGCGTTCTTTTCCGTGGTGGTGCAGAAGGTCGTATCCGTGAAGGACTTATCAAGAACGACCTAATTGAAGCCATTATTGCGCTCCCTGCAAAGCTTTTCTACGGCACAGGCATTCCCGCGGCGATTGTGATATTCAACAAAAATAAGCCAGAGAGCCACAAGAATAGAATCCTCATCATTGATGCAGAGCAAGATTACGAAGAAGGTAAAAATCAGAATCGTTTACGCAAGAAGGATATTGAAAAAATAGTTTTAGCGTTTGAAGGCTACCACGATATTGAGAAATACGCTCGCGTGATTCCCGTGAAGGAGCTAGAAGAAAACGAATTCAATCTCAATGTGCGCCGCTATATCGAGAATGGCGAAGACGAAGTGGTGGTGGACGTAAAAACCGTGTGGAGCGAGGTGAAAGAAATTGAAAAAGACCGCGAAGTGATTGATAAAAAAGTTGAAGGTTATCTAAAAGAATTGAAATACTAGATATGGATCTACAAGATTTGAAAAGGAAATTTATTCGGGAAGAATTACAGATTACCGATGATTACGGAAAGACATTTTCTTTTATTGATTTTTCCAATGTAAATAAATGGTTTGACAACGATAATCAGGATTGGGACAATAAACTACTCACGAGTGACGAAAAGTTGACAATAGATCTAGAAAAATTGAAATTATTTGCAGATATTTTTAGCGAGCGGTCTAGAATATATTATGGCGAAAATCCTGAAAATCCAAAATCTTTAAGCTTTACTTATGTGATGAGAAAGATATTTGGTAAGCGAGAGGTAATGACAAAAGATTTACAAAAAATTAAGCATTATTTTGAAGCGGGCGAACAAATGCCTGAAAAATATATTGAATCCGATGCGGATGGTAAAAAATACATAGAAATTCGAAAATCAAACTTTGATGTGGAAATTTCTGTCGATGCGATTAAAATGCTGGAACACTATAGCACATTCTGTATTTTTTCTGGCGATGCTGATTTTGTATATCTCAACAATTATTTAAGAAAAAAAGGTAAAAAAATTATTATTATAAAAGGAGGATATATTCTCACTGAATTAAGAGAGTCGGCTGATTTGGTTATTAACGCACAGAATATCAAGAAGCATATAGCCAAAGTGACAAAACAAAAACCTGACTAAGTCAGGTTTTTGTGGATGGTTCTCCCGAATTAACCTCGGGCAGGTATAAATAAAGTATATAGAATTCGCCACCAAAAGTCAAGAGTTGTCCACAACCATTCCGTCAGTTCCGACGAAATGGTCAGGGGGATAAAAAAGTAATTTATTAGGATTAAATATTAATATTATGGCAAAAGTAAAAAATCCAATAATAGAAAATAGTAAAGAGATTCCCATTGTCTACAGCGAAAGGACTGTCGGTGATGGTTATACTCACAATGCGAGGTCTAAAGGTTTAAAAAAGAAAGATCGAAAAATTAAAAGTAAGGATAACAAAAAATAAAAATGACAATGATGAAAGAAATTGAAAAAGATCGCGAAGCGATTGATAAAAAGGTCGAGGAGTATTTAAAGGAATTGAAATATTGATTATGTTCGACATTCAGAAAAGGCAACAACATACGTTTGAAGCAGCCGTTGAGAATGCAAAGATTGCAAATGACGCAATTAAATCTTCCCAAAATTGGTTGCTAGTCTTAGGTCTTGCCGAGATGTCTTTTCTTGGTGCTCTTCTTTTCAGAAACGGCTTACTTAATGCTGATTGTTTCTCTAAGTCACTACTCATTGCTTTACTCGTAGCATTTGTCCTATTTATTGTTGGTAGTGTTGTTCAATACAAGCATGCTCTAGGAATGGCAAGAGAGTATGAACATATATCTAATACTGCCCTAAAATATTTGCAAGAGGGGAGGCAGTCAGTAGAAAAGATGCCGGAGGAGCTTGAACTACCTGAAAAACAAATCGAGAGCAACGTAAGCGCGAATTACTTGATCTTCTCTTCTTATATTCTGGTAATACTTGTCACGATCGGCATAGCTATCTTGATAATTAAAATATGAACGAAGTAGCAACACAAAAAAATATTCCGAAAGGATGGCAAGAAAAAAAGCTTGGTGATGTTTGCGATATCGTAAATGGCTCAACTCCAAAAAGATCTGTCTCAGAATACTGGGAGAACGGCAACATTCCTTGGTTTACTGTAGATGACATTCGTAGCAATGGAAGAATTATCAGTAAGACAAATCAGAGCATCACGGACAAAGCATTGAAAGGTACTTCTGTAAAATTATTGCCGGAGGACTCAGTCCTTCTGTGCTGCACTGCCTCGCTTGGAGAAGTCGCACTCACAAAAATACCACTTACGACCAATCAACAATTTAATGGTTTAGTTAGTAAAGACAAGAAAAACCTTTTTCCTTATTATCTTTTTTACTCCGCACAAAAATTTGGTGAAAATCTCAAAAGTAAATCTGGAAAGACAACAATTAACTTTTTGAGCGTTGGTAGCTTGTCAAAAGAAAAAGTTTTGATTCCTCCAATAAAAGAACAGCAAAAAATCGCTGAGATTTTAGGGACGGTGGATGAGGATGTTGCGAGAACACAGGAAGTGATTGAGACGACAGAAAAACTCAAGCGCGGGCTGATGCAGAGTATCCTAAGTTTTGGGAATAAGGAAAACGTGAAATATTTGGCTTTTGGCGATATTGGTAAAGTATCTATGTGTAAAAGGATTTTCAAAAAAGAAACATCAGATAATGGCGATATACCCTTTTACAAAATTGGCACTTTCGGAAAAGAACCAGATTCTTTTATATCTCAAGAAATATTTGATAATTATCGCAATAAATTTTCTTTTCCAAAAATTGGTGACATTCTTCTGTCAGCGTCGGGTACTATCGGCAGAAAGGTTATATATGATGGTAGGCCAGCATACTTTCAAGATTCCAATATTATTTGGTTAGAGCACGATGAAAGTAAGATTCTAAATAGTTTTCTTTTTCATTTATACGACACGATAAAGTGGCAAACAGAAGGAAGTACAATTAAAAGATTGTACAACGACATTTTTTTAAAAAAAATAATTCCTGTGCCTCCTATAGATAAACAAAAGCAAATCGTGGAGGTCTTGTCTGCCGTCGATGAAAAAATTTTGATCAATAAAAAGTTAAAAGCAAAACTTACCCTTCTCAAGAAAGGTCTAATGCAGGATTTATTGAGTGGGGAAGTAAGAGTAAAAATATGATTTACGAAGAAATAAAAAATACTTTTAAGGATATGTTTGGAGATTATGACGCTTATCTTTTGAGTTGCTTGAATGAAGGGCGTGATATTTCGGATGATTCTGGGTTTGATGCAAAAAAAGTTGGATCAAACTTTCTATCCTCAAAACTCTGTTTTTTGCATAATACAAATTTCAAAAAGACAATTGTGAAAGCTTTTCATATTGGTGATAGTAAGGGGAAAATCCATCACTACGATATTCACTTTGTCAGATTTCAGAGAAATAAAGTTTCAGAAGCTTGGCAACGAGTAGAGATTAAAGACTTAAAAGATAAGGAGGTCGAAAATTTGAATAGTTTCTTAGCTGAGCAAAATAAGTTAGTTGGCAAAGACAATAGTCATAAATACTGGAGGCTTATTGGCTCTGATGAACCTATAAGTATTGGTGATCTTTCCACAGCTATAAATCTTGCCTTAAAAAATAAAGATGTTGATTTTTCAAAGTTGACAGAGGGAGAAATAACCAATATCTCTGATTTAGTGGGAAAGATTATTGATGGTGGGAATGTTTTAGTAGAGAATAAGTTATATCAGAATCTGATTTCATCAAGGACTAGTCCTAAATCGATTACTGTCTACGAGAAGGATTTGATGGACTTTAAAAAACTTATAGCGGACAAAAAAACACTAGAAACTGATATGCAGGATTTTTTAAAAACCCGTGTTTGGTTTTTCGGTTTAAATTATTATCAGACACATCAGAAAAGTAAGCCAAAGTTCTCAACAACCTTAGGCAGTGAATACGATTTTCTCTTAGAAGGATTTAATCAAGTCTATGATATCGCAGAATTAAAAGGTCCTAATGATTTAATGTTTGACGAATATTCAAGTGGGGAAAGGAAGAATGCCTTCGATAAGAGAGTTGATTATAAATTTTCTGATAAGTTTAGTAGGGCTCTGCATCAAGTTATTTCTTACATGGACGAATTTGAAGAACATTTTGGGTTAATTAAGGAACATCAACCCTCAATTCAAGAATTTTTATACCCAAAGGGTGTGATTGTAATCTCAAAGCGAGATCTGTTCCCTAAGGATGGAAAGGATTCACAAAAATACTTGCATTTGACAAATAGACAATTTGCAAATATAGACATACTTACATACGACGATCTTGCTGATAGAGCAGAAATAATAATTAATTTCATGAAAGAGATACAGAATTGATTTATGAAATTTAACGAACAACACACGGTAGAAAATTACATCATCAAGTTTGCTAAAGACAAGCTTAATTATGAATACATAAAGCCGGAAGAATTCGCAAGACTCCGCGATCTTGAGAGTGAATACATCATAACTCCTCTTTTGGAGCGCGCGATTTCTGCCCTCAACCCCATTGCAAACGAGAGCGAGATCAAGAATGTGATTCGCGAAGTCAGGAAGATTGATAATAACGAGGCATTTTTGAAAGCACTGCGAGACGGCATTAATCTTAAGAACTCTGTGACGGGGAAAAAGCACGACTATAAACTGCTTGATTTTGATAACCCAGAGAATAACCAATTTGTCGTTACCAACCAATTCTATTTTGAAGGAGATACAGAGAATATCCGTCCTGATATTTTGATTTTTGTGAACGGACTGCCGCTCGTGGATATTGAAGCTAAAAGTCCGACTGCTTCAGAAAGCGTAAGTTTCGAAAATGGTATTGATCAGCTTAAGCGTTATGAAAAGGTCGCTCGCAAACTCTTCATTCCGAACTGCTTCAATATCTCAAGCGATGGGCTAAAAACGGTCTACGGTACGACAGGTGCGCCCAAACAATATTTTCTTCAGTGGCGGGACGAAGAAATCGAGAAAGAACTTGGTGGCGAGCTTGAGATGACGCTTTATTCTCTATTGTCAAAAGGAAACTTCTTGGATATTGTGCAGAACTTTATCTTGTTTGAGAAAGAAAAAGAAAAATTGGTAAAAAAAATGGCGCGTTATCAGCAAATGCGGGCAACGAATAAGATCGTGGAGCGAGTACTGTCGAAAGAGAAGCGGCAGGGGCTTATTTGGCACACCCAAGGGTCAGGCAAAACACTCACGATGTATTTTACGGCATGGAAATTGCGCTTCAATAAACAGCTGGCTAATCCAAAAATATTTATTTTGGTTGATCGAGTGGATTTGGACGACCAGATATTTGAGACATTTACCAATGCTGGAGGCAAAAACATCATCCGTGTTACTTCTCGCAAGGATTTGGAGGAAAAAATCCAATCACCAGAAAAAGGTATCTTTATCACGACTATTCAGAAGTTTTCCGAACTTGGCGAAAAAGTAGAGAGTCTTGATGAGAATGTGATTATTCTCTCGGACGAAGCGCACCGAGGCAACGAAGGTGTGTCGGGTATCAATATGCGCAATGCATTCAAAAAGGCATTCTTCTTTGGTTTCACCGGAACGCCAGTAGATAAGACGCATACGAACACGTTTCGAAATTATGAGGGCGAAGGACGGCGTTATCTTGATTATTACTCTATTCAGCAGTCTATTGATGACGGAGCGACAATTCCAGTGACGTACGAAGCCCGACTTTCCAAGTTTTCTATTGATGAGGAAAAGCTGGATCAGCAGTTTGAGGAAATTGCTGGAGATTTACCGGAGAAGCAAAAAACTGAACTGATAAAGAGATATGGCAAGAAAGCGGCGCTTGTGAAGCTCCCAAAACGCATGGAAGCTGTCGCCAGGGATATTGTAGAGCATTACAAACTTTATGTAGAGCCAAACGGATTTAAGGCACAAATTGTTGCATATGATCGTGAAGCGGTAGCGAATTATAAGAATCTGCTTGATAAACTTATACCTGCCGAATGGTCAGCGGTGGTATATTCGCCTGGAGACCCCAATAGTGATGCCGATGATTTGAAAGTGTACAATACAAGCAAACGCGAGCGTGAGCAGATTATCGAGAAATTCAAAGATCCAAAATCGTCTTTGAAATTCCTTTTGGTGTGCGACATGTTACTTACTGGTTTTGATGCGCCGATTGAACAAGTGATGTATCTCGATAAAGCACTCCGTGATCATAATCTTTTGCAGGCGATTGCGCGTACGAACCGCGTCTATAAAAACAAGGAAGCAGGAAAGATTATTGACTACTATGGAATCACACGGAACCTCTACGATGCGCTTGATTTTGATGAGGATGTTGTTGATTCGGCGATGATTGATATTGAACGAGTGAAAGAAAGATTTACGGATGTTTTGAATGACGTGATGAAAATATTTACTGGGGTAAATATTGAAGACCCATCAATGGATAATCTTCGTCGATGCTTGAAGATTTTTATTGATAATCAAGATAAGCAAAAATACTTTGTTGAGAAGTATACGAAGTTGAGAAGTTTGTTTGAGTTTCTTTCTCCCGACCCTTTCTTGAAACAATCTATACGGCCTTTTGAGTGGGTGACGAGTTTCTATTTGGCATATCTGAAGGAGTTTCGGAGTGAAGATGACCGTTACCTTTTAGAAGAGTATGGAGAGAAAGTCCGCGAGCTGATTCAAAAAAGCAATATTATTGATTACGAAGGCATTACCAAAAACTTTCGCGAACTTCGTGTGAATGACTTGTATACGCTTGAGCGTTTGAAGGGGATGGATGAGGAAGAGAAAGCACTGAATCTAGAGAAGATGCTCAAACAAGAGATTTCAATCAATCTTGATGAGAATCCGGCGTATCAAAAGTTTAGTGAGCGACTGAGTGCTATTCGTCGGGAATTTGAGCAGAATCAAATTGATCTTGCCGAACGTATTCGAAGGTATGAAGAACTGATGAAAGATATCAGGACAAAGGGAGATGAAGCCAAAGATTTAGGTTTTGATTTGAAAGAATACGCGCTCTATATTATTTCACAGGAATTTGTTGGTGGCGGAAAAGAAGGAATTATCAAGGAGTTTGTGAAGGAATTGCGAGTTCGTATTGAGGATGATCTCGATGCCGGGTGGCAGGAGTCTTCTAAACGAGATGTATTCATAAAGGATATCAAACAAACTTTGCAAGAGCTTATTTTGCGGGATTATAAAGGTCGTTTTGCTGTGAAAGATTTTCCGAAATTCTTGAATAGGTTGGTGGACATCATTGTCAAAAAATTCTAGAAGCTATGGAAAAGAAAATCTCTTATAAACTCAAAAGAAGCAGACGAGCGAAAAGGATGAGACTTGCGGTGTATTGCGATGGAACTGTGGTAGTGACGAGCCCATACGGTATTCAGCAATCAATTATTGAAAAGTTTATTGCTGACAAAAAGCAGTGGGTGTTGAGTAAAATACAATTTTTCAAAAGTGTGGACAGCAAGGCTATTTGCTCTTATTCACACGAAGACTATCTTGAGAACAAGGATAAGGCTTTTTCTCTTGTGTTTGAACGAGTTACATATTATAACAGAGTGTATGGCTTCTCGTTCAACAAAATCTTTATTAAAAATCAAAAGACTCGCTGGGGGAGTTGTTCTGGTAAGCAGAATCTAAATTTGAACTACAAGATCGTATTCTTACCACAGAAACATCAAGACTATATTATTGTGCATGAAATGTGTCATCTGAAAGAGTTCAACCATTCAAGAAAATTCTGGGTGCTGATTGAAAAGGCTCTTCCTAATTACTTAGATATCAAGAAAGAACTTCGTAATCACGAATTATTTTATAAGTAATTTTTTGGAAATGGATATTTCTTTACGGTTACGTAACAAATTACGTAATTCTGAAACTTTATTTTGACATTGAAAAGAAAAGGGGTCCCTCCAGAGGCGGGCGAGCAAAAAAGAAAAGAGGTCAGGTACCTTTTCAGAGAAAATTGATAGCCTTCTCTCCAAACACATTCCACAATAACAACATCCTTAAACATCATCCTTACATACTGGAGTATGTTGGTATGAGGATAAAAAAATATGAGATTGAAAAATTTTTTCAAATTGGTGACATCGATTGTCATTTCCGAGATGGCGGGAGTGATAGGCGCTTTTTTCACGTCCCCGTCCATTGCCGGCTGGTATGCAGGAATTGTGAAGCCGGCTCTCAATCCTCCGGCGTGGGTATTCGGGCCGGTCTGGACGACGCTGTTTGCGCTTATGGGCATTGCGGCGTTTTTAATTTGGCGTGAATACGACGGATTAACCCTGAGCGAAGTCGAAGGGCTGGCCATACAACGTAAAAAGCAAATTAAAATCGCCCTCGGCATATTCCTCGGCCAGCTGGTCTTGAATACGCTTTGGTCGATTATCTTTTTCGGTCTGCACAGTCCCGGCGGTGCGCTTATTGAGATCGTATTCCTCTGGTTCGCTATTCTTGCCACAATTATTGCGTTCGCAAAAATCTCTAAGCTCGCCGCATGGTTGCTTTTACCGTACATCCTTTGGGTAAGTTTTGCGATGTACTTAAACTATGCACTCTGGGCATTAAATTAAAATAGTGGAATCGTCTTCGCTCTACAACCTCATCCTTACATACTTGCCTGTCCGCCTCCAGAGGAAGAATGTTTGTGTGTTGCGTGGGGGGTACTGGTATTTCTGTTGCTTGACGTAGGTTCGTGGTATGTTGTATTATTGTATATGTAAGTTACGCAAACAAGTAATACTATGAAAAAAATAACAGCGAGAGGGTTGCAGGTATATACATTCCAACTGAACAAAAACGACTATATTTCACTTACCGATATCGCGAAATACAAAGATAGCGCGCGAACGGACTATATTATACAGAACTGGATGAGGACAAGGGATACGATAGAGTTTTTGGGTATTTGGGAGCAGATTAACAATCCCAATTTTAAACCCGTCGAATTCGATGGGTTTAGAAAAATGGCTGGTTCTAACAGTTTTTCTTTAACCCCGAAACGTTGGATTGAAGCGGTAAAAGCTGTTGGGATGATAAATAAGGCAGGACGGTACGGAGGGGGAACCTTTGCCCACAAGGACATTGCTTTTGAGTTTGCGTCTTGGATTAGTGCGGAGTTCAAACTGTACTTGATCAAAGAATTTCAGAGGCTAAAAGCTGAAGAAAACGAAAGGCTGGCTGTCGGTTGGGACGCAAAGCGCATGCTGACAAAGATTAATTATAAAATTCATACGGATGCAATAAAAGAAAGCATTATAGTTCCTCAGAAATTATCCCAGAAAGATGCGAACGTAACCTATGCCAATGAGGCGGACGTTTTGAATGTTGCACTCTTTGGAACGACGGCAAAAAACTGGAAAGACAAAAATAAGAAGAGTGAGGGCAATATGAGAGATTACGCTGATGTGTATCAGTTGGTGTGTTTGGCAAATCTTGAAAGTTTGAATGCGGAGTTTATCAAAATGGGGATGTCTCAGAAGGATAGGCTAGTGAAACTCAACGAAACTGCTATTACCCAGATGAAGTCGCTGACGGTAAATAAGAATGTTCAAAAGCTTTTTGAGGCAAAAAAAGAAAATGGCTCCTTAGGTAATTAGCCGTTCGGGTCCCTTTTTGTCTGAATATAGGCTATACTGCTGATGAACTAAAAAAACGTCTATGAAAAGCATTTTTGGTCTATTTAAGAAGAAAGAGGTAAAATCTGATAAGGTATCGGATTTCTTTTACCGTGCCTCGAGAGAAGAAAAAAAGGCAGTTTTTCTAGAGGTGGCAAAAAAGGCCAGTGAAGATCAACGAGAACTCTTGAAAAAATATGATGAACAATTATCTCATGCGAGATAAGATACTTTGAATCAACAAGCCAGCCTTCGGGCTGGTTTTTGTTTTGGTGTATAATCATGTAACGAATTACGTACATGACGAAATGGTATTTTGATATCGATGGGGTGGGTGTAGAATAGGGGTATGAAACGTATTTTCTACATCATCGCCTTTATGTTCCTCGGGCTCCTCGTGACACAGCTCGTTCATGCGGCGCTCGAAATTCCGACTTTGTACCTGGTTACCAACCACTATGACGTCTATGGGGATAGTTTCGTCTGGCAGAACTGGCGAGTCATCCATGGTGTCGGGGGGAAACTCCTCTCGCTCGCCGGTCTCCTCACTGGATTTTTTCTGGGGCGGAAATTCTGGCAGATCCTCTATGTCGAGAAGCGCTCTGGCCAGCCGTACTGGTAAAACCGAATTTGAATCTCGTGTTTGTCCTTTGGGCCATTACAAAAGAAGGGGCGGGGGTGATTAGTCCCTTCACATCAATAACGACATCCTTACATACTTGCCTGTCCGCCTCCGGAGGAAGTATGTTGGTATGTTCTTAAAACGTATACTCACTATTTCGCTCAATCTCGTCTTACTCTCAAGTTCTTGAGAACATTGGAGTAGAAAAGAAAAGAGGTCTACCCTTCGCCACCTCCTTCGCACCCTCCTACGCACAAGGCTACGAAAGGGCAATGCCAGGCTCCGGAAGGTCAAAGAAAGCTACTGACTAGCAATGCAGGTACATTTTTTGATATGGATTTCACGGGGTGTATAATTACGTAATTCCTTATGTACATTACGAAATCATCAATTATCATAATTGGTATTCTCTTTCTCGGTATTGTCGGCGTGGCCGGTTTTTTGCTGTTCGGAAAGAAACAGCCAAAGCAGGTCGGATGCACGATGGAGGCGAAGATCTGTCCGGATGGGTCGGCAGTCGGAAGGAGCGAACCCTTGTGCGAATTCGCGCCGTGTCCTGATGAAAGTGACCGTTACTGCGTCTGAGACGAGTACCGTTGATTTTGATATTGATACGGGAATACGCTAGCTTGAAAGGAACAACGGTATCCCTCCATGCAGGCTACATATTGGTCGGATCGCAATTCGTTCTGATAGCCTTTCTCGCGTGGTACGGGGGAGTGTTCGGGAATCCTTTCTTCCTTGACATGTTTTTGTGACCTGCTGTATTATTGTATATGTAAGTGATGCAAACAATATGTTATGACTAAAAAAGAACAAAATACTGTACATCCGATAATCTTCGAAGAAAAAGAAGTGCGCAGAACCTGGCATAATGATCAGTGGTATTTCTCTCTATCAGACGTGGTGCAAGCTTTGACTGACTCAAATGATGTAAAACAGTATATCAAAAAGATGCGTACACGTGATGCAGAGCTTTCTGCCAACTGGGGTACACTTTGTACCCCCCTTCAAATAATCTCAAAAGATGGTAAGCGGCGTGAAGAAAATATGGCGAAAATACAGGGCATCCTCCGTATTATTCAATCAATTCCATCCCCGAAAGCAGAACCATTCAAGCAGTGGCTGGCACGAGTCGGACAGGAACGTATTGAGGAAATCCAAGATCCCGAGCGGGCAATTGTGCGCGCCAAGAAAATATACGAACAAAAGGGCTACCAGGATGACTGGATAGCCAAGCGAATGCGCGGTATCAACGTTCGCAATACGCTCACGGATGAGTGGCAAGGACGGGGTGCCAGAGAAGGCTTTGATTTTGCAATTCTCACCAATGAAATCTATAGAGGTGCTTTTGAAATGGATGCAAAACAAATTAAGGAATTCAAATCACTCAGTAACCCAGATAATCCTCGAGACCATATGTCCGAACTTGAGCTTATTCTCACTATGCTGGGTGAAGCGACCACGACAGAAATTACCGTTACCAGGAATTCCAAAGGTTTGCCAGAACTTTCTCAAGATGCAAAGAAGGGTGGACAAGTCGCGGGGAGAACTCGAAAGGATATTGAAAAACAAACAGGGAAAAAGGTAATTTCAAAAGATAATTTTAAAAACAAAAGAAAAGGGCTCCTGAGGCAGTGAGCCGTTCGGATCCCTTTTCGTCTGAATATTTATAGTCTAGCAGAATGGGCGCCTGTGTCAAGGGGATGATAATCATGTGAATATAGGCTATACTGCCGATGAACTAGAAAAACGTCTATGAAAAGCATTTTCGGCTTATTTAAGAAGAAAGAGGCAAAATCTGATAAGGTATCGGATTTCTTTTACCGTGCCTCGAAAGAAGAAAAAAAGCAGTTTTTCTAGAGGTGGCAAAAAAAAGCCAGTGGAGACCAACGGGAACTTTTGAAGAGATACGATGAACAATTATCTCATGCCAGATAAGATGTTTTTGAGCGAATAAGGCCAGCCCTCTGCTCCCTCCATATCCGCCGGCTGGCGGAGGGCAGGGGTTTTTTCATCCACAAAAGAGAAAATAAATTTTTGGATTGGATTATTGCGATATAAAGCAGGGGGGCTGGCTTCTTTCCACTCATCTCGTGTTACTCTCAAATTCTTGAGAACATTGGAGTAGAAAAGAAAAGGGGTCTATCCTTCGCCACCTCCTTCGCACCCTCCTACGCACAAGGCTATGGAAGGGCAATGCCAGGCTCCGGAAGGTCAAAGAAAGCTACTGACTAGCAATGCAGGTACCTTTTTGAATCGACTGAGTGCCCGCTAGCGGGATTTCACGGGGTGAACCTGGTGGAAATTGCGAAGTACTATTTGATAGGGTGTATAATTGAAAAATGAAAAAACTTTCCATTATCTTTTCCGGTGTTTTAGTCTTGCTTATCGGCATGGGAATCGGGTTTGAGCTGGGGAAACGGGCTCCACTGCCGCCAAGCCCAAACGTGCCAAGCGAGAATAACAGCGTGCAAGAGACAGGCGACGACAGGCAATCTTTCGTCGGTGAGTTCAAGGTTACCCGCGTCGTTGACGGCGATACGATCGAAATCGAGGGCGGGGAGCGGGTGCGCTACATCGGCATCGATACGCCGGAAACCGTGGATCCCAGGAAGCCTGTCCAATGCTTCGGTGTGGAAGCTTCCAATAAGAACAAGAAACTGGTAATGGGGAAAACCATCCGGCTGGAAAAAGATACGACCGACCGTGACAAATACAAAAGACTTTTGCGCTATGTGTATGTCGGCGATACGTTCATTAATCTGGAACTGGTGCGACAAGGGTTCGCGTATTCTTATTCCTATCCGCCAGACATACATTATCAGGAGCAAATCGTGGCGGCTCAGCGGGAAGCGGAAGAATCAAAAAACGGCCTGTGGGCGGCCTGTCCTCTCGGCGCGACTCAAGCCGCTACTGTTTCCCAGGAGGCTATTGCCAAAGAAAATACGTCCGGTGATTGCGCCATCAAGGGCAACATCAGTACCACTGGCGAAAAAATTTATCATCTGGTCGGCTGCGGTTCGTATGCCAAAACAACTGTCGAAGAAAGCCGCGGTGAACAGTGGTTCTGTTCGGAAGCTGAAGCACAAGCCGCTGGTTGGCGCAAAGCCCTGAATTGCCAGTAGGGGGAAAAGCATCAAGTGTCTCTTCGGTTATTACGTAACTAATTACGTAATTCCAAAAGGAGGGCTGAAACAGTAATAAAAAAGTATGCCGCTTCTTATCGATGTGCGGACACAAGAAGAATTTGAGGAACGTCACGCTTCAGGTGCTTTGAATATTCCTGTCGATGAAATATGCGCCGGGGAGTTGGGCATATTGAAAGGTATGCCAAAAAGTACCGCCATAGAGCTGTACTGTCGCTCAGGCCACCGTTCTGAAACAGCCAAGGAGGCGCTCACTCTTCTTGGGTTTACCGATGTTACCAATCTTGGGGGGCTAGGTGAAGTAATAAGCGTGTAGCGTGTTTTCTAATCGGTGGTTGATCCCGCACTAACTTTGCTTTGTATATAAGGATATCTTCTATTATTTCTGTCTCATGCTATGTAAAAACTTGCCAATTTTTATCACTTTTTAAAGAAAAATTAAGCAAAGTTAGTGCGGGATTGACAAAAAGTAGCTTCTGCGCTATAGTACTCAGGTGTAGTAGACACAGAAAACAGAGTCGAGTTTTCCCGGTATTAAGCAATCGTAATAGAATCAATATGAACGGAGTTATCAAGACTCTTACGGACAGAGGATTTGGATTCATTTCTCGCGAAGGCGAAGAGAAGGATCTTTTCTTTCATTCCAAAGAATTGGTTGGTGTTACCTATGACGAATTGAAGGTCGGCGATGCCGTTACCTTTGAAGTCGTTCAGGGTGAAAAAGGCCCGGCCGCAGTCGGCGTGTCACGTGCCTAAAGCTAACCAAGCTTTACAGAAAGCGCTCTCATTGAGGGCGTTTTTTGTATGCATTGACCATTGACCGGTAGTATCAGGCGTGCTATCTTAACCTTTTCTTTGACAACATTTATTTGGCTAACCAAAGGAGGGCATCATGGGAATGAGTTATCTCGGCATCTTCCGGCATGGAGAATATGGAGCAGAAGCGACTTCACCGCTGAACAAGTATGGTGAGAGACAGGTAATCCTTCTTCGAAAGGGCATAAACGACATTTTGAGGCATCACCAGAATCCGCGTATAATGATGGCCTGCGGGCAATACCCACGCGCATATCAATCAGCGTGGATGATTAATTCAGATGCTACTCGTATTGTGATGACCGTTCTTACGAAAGGAAATTGGACGCCTCCCGACGAAGAACAGGCATTGGATCTTCTGGAAAGACTGGAAAGGCACACTTTAGCTGAGAGCGCCTCCTGTGTCATTATCGTGGGGCATGGCAATTCACCAGCTTTCTTGGCACGGGCGGCTTTGCGCAGACAGGGGCACCCTATTCCCCAGATGCTAGAGAAAACAGATGTTTCCAAGACCGCCTGTGGCTACTTCGTGAATATCATTCAAGGGAAAGTATCCGCGGTAGAGGTGGACACGCAGCAGGAAACATGGAATGTAAACCCCGGTTCGTGAGAAACTAAAGGCCATTTCGATGAAGCGGAAATGACGACCCGAGCGCTCAAAAAAGTGCAGAGGTCGTTTTTATTTTTACAAGCAAAAAGCCCTCAACCCCGTCAGATATCTTGTGGTAAATAATGCATCCTAAAAACTAAAAAAGCCCATCCCCGTTAGGGAATCTCATACCGAAGTATAAAATATCTAACGGGGTCAATGCGGGAGAGCGGCTGAATCCCTTGAAAAAGATTAACGGAAAAAATATATTTTTCCCTGCAATCCAGGTGGGTTTCAATTTATCGCAGTCCTTTCTGAAGGCTTTTCATATCGAGTATAGCATTCATCGGCAAAGTTTCATAATTGCCATAAATGAAAAAATGTAGTACAGTGTAGTCGCAATGAAATCTCTGAAAAAAATCGTTACGGGAAGCCTGATCGTCGCTCTGGCATCGTTTGCGGGAAGCTTTTGTCTGTATCCGATGGCGGCGCAAGCGGAGGGTGGAGACTCCATGGATATGTCTGTCATGTACATGAATGAGCAGGGAGCGGA
>Ga0209211_10006464_pt1 | contig 16947 bp, 19 predicted proteins | sample RifGroA2_FD_183992 | JGI IMG/M metagenome (GOLD analysis project Ga0209211, IMG submission 183992) | Groundwater microbial communities from Rifle, Colorado, USA - Groundwater A2 (SPAdes) (version 2) | ecosystem: Environmental > Aquatic > Deep subsurface > Groundwater | place: Rifle, Colorado... | reverse complement strand
CCAGGTCAGCATGAAGGGTCACGGCACCTGCCGCTTTGACCTCAATGAGTTCGAGCAGATCGAAAAAATGCCGCAAGCCCTGCTCCGCCACAAGAAACAGTCGGATTGCCTGGTTCGCATGTGGGAGCAGGGTCCAAAAGTAACGATTGCATTCAACAGTTGTCCCAAGTCCTGCGACGGGCAGGCCTTCGAGTATCTCTGGCCGATCATGGTCGAGGCGAAGAGCGGACATTGTTTCTGAAACGGATGAAGCCATGAATCAGTGGGAAGTAGTGATCGGTATCGAAACGCACGCACAACTGGCGACGGTTTCGAAGATTTTCTCGGGCGCCTCGACGGCCTTCGGCGCTGCACCGAATACCCAGGCGTGTGCGGTTGATCTCGCCTTGCCGGGCGTTTTGCCGGTGCTCAACAAGAAGGCGGTCGAGTGCGCCATTCGCTTCGGCCTGGCCATCGGCGCCGAAGTCGCCCAGAAGTCGGTCTTTGCCCGCAAGAACTACTTTTATCCGGACCTGCCCAAGGGTTACCAGATCAGTCAGATGGACCTGCCCGTCGTCGTTGGCGGCAACATCACGGTGCAGGTCGGTCAGGGTGACAAGGCTTACGAGAAGGTTGTTCGCCTGACCCGTGCGCATCTGGAAGAAGATGCCGGCAAGTCGCTGCATGAAGATTTTCAGGGCAAGTCGGGCATTGACCTCAACCGCGCCGGCACGCCGCTGCTCGAAATCGTTTCCGAGCCGGACATGCGCTCGTCCGACGAAGCGGTCGCCTACGCCAAGGCGCTGCATGCACTGGTGCGCTGGATCGGCATCTGCGACGGCAACATGCAGGAAGGCTCCTTCCGTTGCGACGCCAACGTTTCGGTGCGGCCGAAAGGTCAGGCCGAATTCGGTACCCGGCGCGAGATCAAAAACCTCAACTCCTTCCGTTTCCTCAAGGAAGCCATCGACTTCGAAGTCCAGTGGCAGATCAACGAAATCGAAGAAGGCCGCCGGATTCAGCAGGCCACCGTGCTGTTCGACCCGGATAGCGGCGAAACCCGCATGATGCGCAGCAAGGAAGACGCGCACGACTACCGCTATTTCCCCGATCCTGATCTGCTGCCGCTGGTCATTTCGAGCGAGTGGATTGCCCGCGTCCAGAGCGAACTGCCGGAACTGCCGGTGCAGATGCGCGAGCGCTTCATCAGCGAGTTCGGGCTTTCGAACTACGACGCAACGGCGCTGACGGCAAATTCCGAAATTGCCTCTTTTTTCCAGTCGACCGTGGCAATCGCCGGCAAGCAGAATGCCAAGCCCTGCGCCAACTGGGTCATGGTTGATCTCGCCGCCCGCCTCAACAAGGATGGCAAGGAAATCGCCGAATCACCGGTATCGGCGGCACAACTGGCCGGCTTGATCCTGCGCATCGCTGACAACACCATCTCCAACAACATTGCCAAGAAGGTTTTCGAGGCTTTGTGGAATGGCGAGGGGATGACAGCTGACGAAGTCATCGACAAGCAGGGTCTCAAGCAGATTACCGACAGCGGCGCCATCGAATCATTGGTTGACGAAGTTCTGGCAGCCAATCCCGCCAATGTTGCCGAGTTCAAGGCCGGCAAGGAGAAGGCGTTCAACGCCTTGGTCGGTCAGGTCATGAAGGCGGCCAAGGGCAAGGCCAATCCGCAGCAGGTCAATGACCTGCTCAAGCAAAAACTGGCCAGCTGATCAGCGGGCAGGTTGAGCTGTGCCGCTCGGCGCTGGCGGCGAGCGGCGGGTCAGTTCGTAGTAGCGCTTGCGGTCGGCGTCGTACTTGGCCTTGATAACGGCGAAGTCCCGCTTCTTGATGTCGAGCAACTCCTGCTGGAGCTTGATCTCGTGGTCAATGGCGCGCAAATCCCGCTCCAGGTCTGGGGGCAAGGCTTTCTTCTTGTAGAACTCGGCCTCGTTTTCAAACTTTTTGCGCTTGGTTTGTGCTTGGTCTATGCGTGTAATGGTCGCCAGAATGGCCAGGTTCACGTCTGCCTCGGCTTTGCGCTGAGCCAAATCGATGTCTTCTGGCATCGCGTAGGTATCGAGCAATGCCTGATCACGTCGCCGCTGCTCGCGGCTGGCGTTTTCAAGCTGCTTGCGCCGAAGGTTTTCTTGAGCCTGTTCGGCTTTTTGCTCCGGCGTCAGCGCCGCGCCCACTTCCTTGACGATGTTGCCACCGCTGTCCAGAACCCGATAGGCGCGTCCCCGGCACTGCTCCGGCAACATGTCGCCGCAGACCCGGCGACCCGTGCTTGGATCATGGCAGCAGTAAAACTCCCCCGCCGCTTGCGCCGAGCCAAGCGAAATCAACAACAGAGGGGCAATGAGCAGCGTTTTACGCATGGATGCCGTACTGCTCCCGGTAGCGGGTAACGGCGTCGCGGTGGGCAGCAAATTCCGGATGGTGGGCCAGGAAGGACATCAGGTCGCTCAGCCCGGCAACGGCGATGACCGGGATGCCATAGTCGCGCTGGACTTCCTGTACCGCCGACAGTTCACCCTGGCCGCGTTCCTGGCGGTCGAGCGCAATCAATACGCCAGCCGGGGTGGCGCCGGCAGCGCGGATCAGTTCGACTGACTCGCGGACCGAGGTGCCGGCTGAAATCACGTCATCGACAATCAGCACCCGGCCGGTCAGTGGTGCGCCAACAATGTTGCCACCTTCGCCGTGATCCTTGGCTTCCTTGCGATTGTAGGCGAAGGGATAATTTTGGCCGCGCTGGGCCATGGCCATGGTGATCGTGGCGACCAGCGGAATGCCCTTGTAGGCCGGGCCAAACAGCATGTCGAACTGGACACCGCCGGCTTCAGCAGCTTTCGCGTAGAATTCGGCGAGACGGCCGAGTGAGTTGCCGTCATTGAACAAACCAGCATTGAAGAAGTAGGGCGAGAGCCTTCCCGCCTTGGTTTTGAATTCACCAAAGCGCAGTACTTGGCAGCTCAGCGCAAATTCAATAAATTCCTGACGAAAATCCATATTTTTCCATTCTATCCGACCGGGAAAACCGGGCCGATCATTGCACAATGTTACGCATCATCTCCCTGAATCTCAATGGTATCCGCTCTGCCTGGAGCAAAAATGTCTTGCCCTGGGCGGCCTCTCAACACGCTGACATTTTTTGCTTACAGGAACTGAAGGCACAATTACCCGACTTGACGTCCGAGATGATGGCTCCGGATGGCATGCACGCGTTCTATCACTGCGCCGAGAAAAAAGGTTACAGCGGCGTCGGGATCTGGAGCAGACAGAAGCCTGACCGTGTAGTCGAGGGTTTCGACGGAGGTGAGTTCGACACCGAGGGGCGCTATATCCGGGCCGATTTCGGGAATCTGTCGGTGATTTCGCTTTACCTGCCTTCGGGCTCTTCTTCGCCTGAGCGGCAAGAAGCCAAATTCCGCTTTCTCGATGTGTTTCTGCCGCACATGCTCGCATTACGGGCGGAAGGGCGGGAAATAGTCCTGTGTGGCGACTGGAATATTGCGCATCAGGCCATTGATCTGAAAAACTGGAAATCGAACCAAAAAAACTCCGGTTTCCTGCCAGAGGAGCGTGCCTGGCTCAGCCGGGTGTTTGATGAACAAGGCTGGGTCGATGTTTATCGATCTCTTTACCCCGATGCCGGTGAGGCTTGTTATACCTGGTGGAGCAATCGCGGCCAGGCTTGGGCCAAAAATGTGGGGTGGCGGATCGATTACCAGATTGCCACGCCGGGTATTGCCGCTTCTGCCCGGCAGGCTGAAGTCTACAAGGCCGAGCGTTTTTCCGACCATGCCCCGCTGGTAATCGATTACGACTTCAAATAAGCATTCATGCGAATTGATTTCGCTGCGCCGTAGGGATAATCTGTATCTCTGCCTAACTCACTAACGAGGTTAAAAATGTCCGAAGAAATGACTGCTGCCAACAAGGAAAAGTTGGTTACCGATTTGAAGGTAGTGATCTCCGACACCGAAGAGTTGCTGCGTGCCACCGCCGGTGCTGCTGGTGAAAAAGTGAGCGAACTGCGTGAACGTCTGAGTGTTCGTCTGCGCGATACCAAGGAGCGTGTTCTCGATCTGGAAGCTGCGTTGGTCGACAAAACCAAGGCCGCTGCGCGTGCCACCGACGATTTCGTACACGAAGAGCCTTGGAAAGCCGTCGGTGTTGCCGCGGCACTGGGACTTGCCCTTGGTGTGCTGATCGGCCGTCGCTAAGCGAATGACCGAACAAGCAGGCGGTGAAGCGGGCCGCGAAGGCCTCTTCGCCGCGCTGAAAGGTAGCGTTGCGACGCTGATCGCGATTGTCAAAACGCGGGCCGAACTCCTCGTTACAGAGCTTGAGGAAGAAAAACTTCGTCTCATGTCGCTCTGGTCGAAGGCGATTGGCGCCGCGTTTTTGCTCGCGGTTGGCGTTGTCTTGGCGATTTTTTGTCTGTCGCTGGCTTTCTGGGAGCACCGGGTTTTGGTGTTGGGCATCTTTGCCGTGCTATTCATAGGTGGTGCCTTGTATCTGATTGCTTCACTGAAGCGGCAAACCTCTCAACCAAGCAAAATGTTTCGGGCGAGCCTGTCTGAACTCGAAGCGGACATGGCGCTATTGCGTCGTTATCGCAACAAGTCTGAATGAACCCGAAATTACTGGAGCTGGCTACCCGGCATGGTGCCCTCAAGGCGCGCATCGATGAACAGCGCCGTGTTCTGGCGCGTCATTCGGTGCCACTTGAAGCGGCGCTTGCGCGTGGCGATACGGTTCTCAAGGGCGTCGACTGGCTCAAACACCATCCAGCCGCTGTTGGCATAGCTGTTTTGGTTGCCGTCGTCGCCCGCCCGCGGCGGGCAATACGCTGGGCTCGGCGCGGCTTCTTTCTGTGGCGCGGCTGGCGCGCCATCCGGACTTCCCTGATCGGTGCGCGTTAACCATGGGTGAGTCGGTCGGTGATGAAGCCATACTGCCCACCTGGTGGCGGCAGATGGTTTCTTCTCAGCGACGGCAGGTGCGCAGGGTGCTGGCCGAGTTGATCGCGACGCGCGGCATGATGCCGCTGTTGATGAAGGTGCGTAATGGTGGCCACTGGACGCCGGATGAAAAGCTGGAGCTTATCCGGCATTTGCGCCGTTTGGTCCGCCTGTCGCCCTATCTGATAGCCTTGCTATTGCCTGGCTCCATACTGCTTTTGCCCGTGTATGCCTGGTGGCTGGACAGGCGCAGGATCAAACGGGGCGACTAGTATTTGCTGCGCTTTCGTTCCATGGCGCCACTTTCAGCAATAGAACCATTCCCGGAACGGCCAGCCCCGCACATAGCCAGTAAAAGCTGCTCCAGCCCAGCGTTTCAACAAGCCATCCGGCAGAGGCGTTGATGAAAGTGCGTGGCACGGCCGCCAGACTGGTGAAGAGCGCCATCTGGGTGGCCGTGTAGGCCGGATGAGTCGAGCGCGCGATGTAGGCGACGAAGGCTGCCGTTCCCAAGCCGACGCCCAGTGCTTCGAGGCTGATGACGAAGGCCAGCGCGATGCGCTCTTCTGCGCCGATGCTGGCATAGTGGCCCTGCGACGCCAGCCAGGCAAAGCCGAAAATGGATACCAGCTGGACAACGCCGAACAGCCATAGTGCCCGGTTGATCCCCAGCCGTATCATCCACAAACCGCCGAGCAGGGCGCCGATTACCGCTGGCCAGAGGCCGGCATGTTTGGCGATGAGACCGATGTCAGTCTTGGTAAACCCCATGTCGAGATAAAACGGAGTAGCCAGTGCCGTGCATAGGCTGTCCCCGAGTTTGTAGAGGAAGATGAAGCCGAGAACCATCAGGGCTCCGCGCCAGCCTTGTCGGCCGATGAATTCGTGAAACGGCTCTGTTACTGCCTGGCGCAGCGTTTTTGGCACACCCTTGATGAGTGGTTCACTGACCAACCAAGCCATCACCATGCCGGGGATCATGAAGGCGCCGGTTATCCAGAACACTTCATTCCACGGAAGGCGATCTGCCAGGATCAACGATAGCGAACCAGGGATCAGGCCGGCGATACGATAGGCATTGACGTGGACAGCATTGCCAAGGCCCAGTTCGTTGTCATTCAAAATCTCGCGCCTGAAGGCGTCGACCGCAATATCCTGCGTTCCCGACAGAAAGGCGAGCAGGGCGGCGAGCCACAAGATGGGCCAGATACTTTCTTTGGGATCGAGGCCGCCGAGCGAACCAATGACCAACAGCAAGCCGAGTTGAGTCAGCAACATCCATCCCCGGCGCCGGCCAAATCCGGGAACGCTGAAGCGATCAAGGAGTGGCGACCAAAGAAATTTCCAAGTATATGGAAACTGGATCAGGGCAAAAAAACCGATGGTCTTGAGATCTACCCCCTCGCTACGTAGCCAGGCGGGCAGAAGGTTGAGCAAGAGGTAGAGGGGCAGGCCCGAACTGAAACCGGTAAAGATGCAGATCAGCATCTTCCGGCTGAGCAGGGCGGCAAGCCAGACCGGCATCAACGGGTTTGCGTCAGGCGATAGACCGCCAGGCTGCCGAGAAAGTTGACCTCGCTGGTGACGGGGTTGCCTTCTTCATCAAGAACGCTGCGCTCACGGATGATCAGTCCCATTTTGTTGCACAAGTCCTCGAAATCGAGCAGGGTGAAGAAGCGCACATTGGGCGAGTCATACCACTGGTAGGGAAGATCCTCGGAAACCGGCATGCGGCCATCAATTACTGAACGCAGGTTCTTCCAGTAGGCGAAGTTGGGGAAGGAGACCACTGCCTCCCGCCCGACGCGTAGCATTTCACGCAGGATGCCCTCGGTGTGACGAACGGTTTGCAGTGTGCGGGACAGCACAACGTGGTCGAAAGCCTGGTCGGCAAATTCGTCGAGGCCACGCTCCAGATTGCCCTGAATAACATTGATGCCGTTCTTGATGGCCGCGAGCACGTTGGCATCATCGATTTCGACCCCGACCCCCTGTACGCCACGAAGGTCGATCAGGTGTTTCAGTAGCGTGCCGTCGCCACAGCCGAGGTCGAGCACGCGATGGCCTGGCTCAATCCAGCCGGCGATCAATTCAAAATCAGGGCGGCCCAGAGTGTGCGTCATAGCTTGATGTTCCGCAGATAGGCATCGACCACGGCGTGATAGTGAGCATCTTCCATCAGGAATGAGTCGTGCCCGAAATTGAGGTCGATTTCCGCGTAGGACACATTGCGTCCGTTGGCCAGCAGGGCAGCGACAATCTCTTTCGAACGCGCCGGGGTGAAGCGCCAGTCAGTGGTAAACGAGGCAATCAGGAAGTTGGCTTTACTGCGTGCCATGGTGGCATTCAGGTTGCCGTCGTCCTCGCGCGACGGGTCGAAATAGTCGAGTGCTTTGGTCATCAGCAGGTAGGTGTTGGCATCGAAATAGCCAGCGAACTTGTCACCTTGATAGCGCAGGTAGGACTCGACCTCGAATTCGACATCGAAACCGAAGGAGAAGGCGCTGTTGCGAAGTTCGCGGCCGAATTTCGCACCCATTTGGTCGTCCGACAGGTAGGTTATGTGGCCGAGCATGCGCGCCAGGCGCAGGCCGCGTAGCGGACGGGTGTTGTGTTCGTAGTAGTTGCCACCGTGGAAGTCCGGGTCGGTGAGTATGGCCTGGCGGGCAACGTCGTTGAAGGCGATGTTTTGCGCTGACAGCTTGGGGGCTGCGGCGATGACGATAGCGTTGCGCACCCGCTCCGGGTAGGTGATGCTCCAGCGCAGCGCCTGCATGCCGCCCAGGCTGCCACCCATGACGGCCGCCCAGCTATCGATACCGAGTATGTCGGCCAGCCTGGCCTGGGCGTGCACCCAGTCGTTCACAGCAACAATCGGAAATTCGGCACCCCACGGCTTGCCGGTGGCCGGGTTGGTCGACGATGGTCCGGTCGAGCCGTGGCAACCGCCCAGATTGTTCAGGCCAACAATAAAGAATCTGTCGGTATCCAGTGGTCGCCCGGGGCCGACGATGTTGTCCCACCAGCCGATATTTTGCGGCTGGTCCGCGTAATGGCCAGCGACATGATGATGGCCGGAGAGCGCGTGGCAGACCAGAATGGCATTCGACTTTGCCACATTTAGCGTGCCATACGTCTCATATACCAAGTCGTAGGCCGGCAAAACTCCACCGCTACGCAAATGCAACGGCTGATCGAAGTGAGCGCGCTGTGATTCGACGGCGCCGACGGATTGTCCTGGCATGCTGTTCCTGAATACAAAAACCCAGTTGGCCTTAAACGTGAACTCGTCGGGCGAACTGGGTGGTTCCCGTTTTAGCTGAATTTATTTGGCGCCCGCAATCAGAGCTCAAATCGGCGCGGCTGGAGTGTTTCCAGCGTCGGGAGACGATACCGAGCAGGGCGCAAAAAGTCAATGTGGTGATCTACTTATGCAATAGGTGGTAGCGTGCTCAACATTTGATAAAATCCCGACAAAACAAATTTCTAGAAAGCTTCGGCCACAATGCTGGATCAACGGCGGCATCAACGGATTCGTTTCGGCAACTTGCCTAAAGTCAGAATTGGCTTCGGGGGGGCGATTGGCGAAGGGCTAATCGAGAATCTATCCTTGTCCGGGCTGATGGTGCGGACGGAGATGCCGCTCGAAATTTCGCACAACATCGGTTGTGAATTTCGGGTTTTTGGCTCGCCGTTGATTGACGTTCCGGCAGCGGTTGTCAGCCGGGTCGGCAATATGTTCGGCGTTCGCTTCCAAACCGGGCCGATCAATCAGATTCTTATAGATGATGCCATCAACGCCGCCCTGGCATCCGGGAATGCCTCGATTCTCGGCGTTCGCGAGTTAGGGGGGAAAAAAATCATGCGCATTACTGGCGGCCTTGGCAACTCCTTGCGCAATGATTTCATGCATGCCTTGACGAGGGTGGGGGTCGACGAAATTGATCTCGAGGGCGTTACCGTGGTCGATCAGGCAGGGTTGGCCCTGTGTCTGGTGGCTTGTAACAGGCATGGAGTGAAGCTCGGCGCGCAGTCAGAGTGTTTTTCTGAGGCCTGGAAGCTGGCCTTGGCGGTGCCCGGTGAGATCGAAAAAATGGAGACACCGGGCTTGTGACCCGTAAAACAGGCAATTTACCAAGCGCCTCGTTGGCTATCGTGCTGGCAGGGGTGTGGATGACCGGCAATGCCTGGTCGGCGGATGAGGATGCTTATTTCAGCGAGTTGCCGATCGTGGCTTCGGTCAGCCGTTTGCCACAGAGACTGGCGGATGTCCCCGCTGCGGTCACGGTGGTCGACCGCGACATGATCAAGGCATCCGGAGTCCGTGATCTGAATGATGTTTTCCGCTTGGTGCCTGGTTTCCAGACCTATCCGAACAATACCGAGTCGGCGCGGGCTACCTACCACGGAATGGGTGATGGGGATTACTCGTCGCGGGTCCAGGTGCTGATTGATGGACGCTCGATGTATTCGCCGCTATTTGGCGGAGGTGTTAACTGGGCAACGTTACCGGTGGCTCTTGAGGACATCGAGCGAATTGAGGTAGTGCGAGGGACAAATGCTGTGTCATATGGCAGTAACGCCTTTATCGGGGTAGTCAACATTGTGACTGTCGATCCCGCTCTAGTGCGTGGCTTCTCGGTGGCAACCAGCTATGGTAATCAGAATGTTCGCGACTACGGATTTCGGGTGGGCGGGCGAATCGGTGAAGTCGGTGATTTCCGTTTTACCTACAAGCAGCAGAATGACGATGGTTTGACCAATCGCTATGACTGGATCGATTCATACTTTTCCAGACTTTTCGATTTTCGCGCGGACTTGATGTTGAGTGAGAGAGATAGCCTCCAGTTGAGTGCAGGACGAACTGATGGCGTGGTTCAGAACGGCCGGCTAAAATTACAGGCTGGTTTGTGGTTGCCGAATCCGGAAAACCCCATACGACCTATGCGGCAGTCCGACAGCTACGCCCAACTCATCTGGCGCCGTGCGTTGTCCCCCGATTCTGATTTCCAGTTTCGTTATTCTTACGTGCTCGACCGTTCAGATGATCCATTTACGTTCTCGAATCTGCAGATCAATCAATCTGGCGATGAAGGCGTACGACATGAGGTCGAGGTACAGCACAGTTTCAAGATGGATAACGCCGTTCGGGTGGTTTGGGGCGGAGGGTGGCGTGAAGACTCCATGCGCTCCGACTGGTCATTGCCCGGCATGGGGGAGGTCCATCGCAGCGTTGGTCGCGTCTTTGGAAATCTGGAGTGGCGTCCAATTCATTGGTTCACCGGAAATGCCGGTTTGGCGCTCGAGGATGATTCTCTGGCAGGTATGCACATTTCGCCACGGGTCAGCAGCAATTTTCATTTGAATCCGGAGAACACAATCCGCCTTGGCTATTCACGTGCTTATCACACCGGTAGTACGGTCGACTATCGAGGTCAGCAAAGGGCCTTCGGCGTTTCCTTCTTCAGTGCACGCCCTGAATTAATGGCAACCGAGGGTCTGGATACTATCGAGGTAGGATATCTTGGCGACTGGCGAGATTGGCGGGCCAGCCTTGATGTCCGGGTGTTCAACGAGCGCATCCGGAATCGCCTGTACAAGATCGATATGAATACAGCCAGCCCTCTGATCGGATTGTCGACGGTGCCGATTCAGGATGTCGAAATTCAGGGTGTTGAATACCAGTTCAAGTGGCAGCCATTCGATGCGACAAGGCTGGTGTTCACTCAGACTTGGGCGAATATCTCCAGTGACTACCTTTCTTCTGCTTTGGCACTTAGCAATTCGACCATGGCTACCGTCAAAACAGTTCAGATTCGGGAGTTGACCGAGCGCTCGATGCCTGCTCTGGTAACGTCGGCGCTGTTGATACAGAAATTGCCGTTAGGCCTCGAGTTTTCAACTGCCGGTTATTGGCAGGAGTCGATGAAGTGGAGCACAAATACAACGGCTCAACGCTATCGCAGGTTTGACCTACGGCTTGGTTATCCCTTTCGCTCGGGCGGCTTGGCAGGAGAAATTGCCTTGACCGTACAAAGCCTCAATGGCGCGCACAACGAGTACAAAGGCCCCAATCCCGACGATACAACTCCGAATCCGGATGCACGCATCGTCGAGCGTCGTCAGTGGGTCAGCCTGCGCCTCGATTTTTGATTGAATTTCCGGGCTAGGCAGAGCGCATGACTGCGCCCTCGAGCCAGACGTCAAACGGTTCGCTGGGGGCGATGGCCTTGCCTTCGGCAAAATCCACTCCCAGACTGCGAAGTTGTTCCAGCGTCTCCAGATCGTCAACACCGTCGGCGATCGTGTGGATGTTCTGATCTGTGGTGATTTCTTGAACGGCCCTTAAAAGTGCCGTGGAGGCTCGATTTCCACCCAGTTCGCGGGTCAGGCTCCGGCTGAGTTTGACGTAGCTCGGCGTGATGCTGCGCAAGTGGGTGAATGATGACAAGCCACCACCGAAATCGTCCAGGCCAATCTGGCAGCCGAGGGCACGCATCTGGCGGGAAAACTCCATGGCGTGGCTGGTCTGGAGCGTCAGCGTGTCCTCGGAAAATATGAAGCACAGCCGGTTTCCCGGCAGGTTGCGGCTGCTCAGGCTGCGCGTGATGAACTCGACCGTTTCGCGGTTACCAACTGAGGCGCGGGAAAGAGGGACAAGGCAGTGCAGCAATTTATGCTGATTCTTGGCGCGCGACAGTGCTGCGATGGCAGTTTCGATCAGGCGTTGGTCAATGGCTGGTGCTAAATCGTAGCGCTCTGCCGCATCGCTTAGTGCAGAGAGTGTCACCGGCGGTTGACCGGGCTCGTTGAGCCGTGCTGTCAATTCGACGAGATGGTTGACTGATGGATGTTGCAGGGCGCGCAAGGGCATGGCTTCGACAAGGAGTCTGTCATCGGCCAGGGCGCTGGCAATGCGGCTGGCCCAGTTGGCAGTTTCCTGGCGGCGATCCGGGGTGAGTTGTGCCTCCTGCTCGCAAACGCGGTTACGACCGCTTTCCTTGGCTCGATGGCAGGCGGCGTCGCCGGCAGCGAGCACTTCATTGATGTTGCGAACCTTGCGGTTGACTGTGGTCAGCCCGATACTGGCGCCGATCGCGAAGACCTTGTCTTGCCATATAAAGCGATAGGCAGCGGCGAGGCCACAGATATCCTCTGCCACCTGGTTGGCGCGTGGGCCGCTGCAGTTGGCCAGCATGATGCTGAATTCGTCGCCGCCGAGGCGGGCCAGGGTATCTTCTTCGCGCAAACGACCCTGGAAGAGCAGGGCCATCTGACGTAGCAATTCGTCACCGGCCAGATAGCCGCAATTGTCGTTGACCTGCTTGAAGCGGTCGAGGTCGATGAAAAGTACGGCGAATTCATCGCCGCCGGCCTGAACACTGGCCAGTGCCTTCTCCAACCGATGTTCGAATTCACGACGGTTGAGCAAGCCGGTAAGCGCATCGTGCCGCGCCTGGAAGGCAAGCTGGGCCGTCGCTTCCTCGATGCGGGATTGCATCGAAAAATGAACTTCCTCGATATGCGTAGCCATTTCGTTGAAACCGTTTTCGAGAATGCCGATTTCGCCGCTTGATGTTGCGGGAACGCGGATATCCAGTCGGCCTGAGGACATTCCGTGAATGGCCTGGACCAGACGCATCACTGGCCGGGCGAGATTGTCGGCCATGGCGATGGCAAGTGCGGCCAGTATGAGCAGTCCGGATAGTACGATCATCAACCCGCGCAGCAGCAGTTGGCGTTGCCGGTTGGCCAGTTCGGTCTTGTCGAATTCGACAAAAACGTGGCCGATGATTTCCGGAGAAATGACCTTGCTATCGGCACTTGACTCGAACAGTACGTCGGATTCGCTGATCGAGCGTTTGACTGGGGCGCCAAAGGCAATCCAGAGGTCGTTTTCACCGACCTGCATGGGTTCGCTCATGGTTCGCCGCAGTTCCTCGGCGGCCAGCGAAACGCGTCCGCTGACGGCAATGGTGCGGCCTTTCTGGTTGACGATGACGGCGGCCTTGACCCCCGACTCCTGGACGGTGGCCTGGGCGAGCCCGTGCAGGCTTTCGAGCTGCCCGGCGATAATCCCGTATTCGCTGACTGGCGCCAGATAGCGGACCGTGGCCATGCCTTTGGCACGCAATTCGCCTTCCAGCGTGCGGATGCCGCTGTAGGTGAAATAACCGACCAGCACGATGGCGATCAGCATGCTGGGCAGTAGCGTCAGCAGCAGCAGGCGATGGCGGAGGGTAAGGTGACTCATCGGCCCTCCCTGTCGGCGACCATGGCGCGCCGGATGGCGGCCTCATCGGTAATGTTGAGACCAAGTGACTGAGCGACATTGCTGTTGATGGCAATGGCGAACTGACTCGGTCCACTGGGGGTGGGCAGACTGGTGCCGTGCGCCACGATCATCTCTGCCGTCTGGCGGGCAATCTGGGCAGGTGTGCTGTGCAGCGCGGCGAGGGCGCCAGCGTTGACGAAGGCCGGGGAGTAGCCGATGACCGGTCGCTGGTAACGGAAGGCGGTAATCAGAATCGGTTTGATGTTGTTGCGATGGTAAATCTTGCTGTCGGGAACCGCGATCAGGACATTGGTGCGGCTGAGCAGGGAGTTCAATGCTGGCAGCAACGTGCTGTCGGTATCGGCGTCTTCGCTATCCAGAATCAGTCCGGCGCTGCTGAGCGCTTGGCGGTACTGTCCGGCGACATTTCTCGTTTCGCTGCTGAACAGCATTCCGACACGTTTCTGGCCGGGGAGCAGATGATTGATAAAGGCTGCCTGGCGGGCTGGCGGCTGGTCAAGATAGATCGCTGTGCTGCGGCCGGGCCGGCGAAATTCGGCAAGAATCTTTTCGTAGCTTTGCCGCGGCAGCAGGGTGGCGATGATCGGCGGGTTGTCGCTGCGGCCGAGCGTCTTGCGCAAGGCTTCGCTGCCGACCGTAACGACCAGATCTACCTGTCCGGCCAGTATCGGGAGAAGATTGGCCTGATGTCGGGCCGAAATGCTCCAGTTTGTCCCGGCTAGTGCCTCTTCCAGCGTACCGGAAAAATCGGAATAGGCGCCTCCCTGATCGCTCAGGACGAGCGCAACAGTTCCGCCCCAAGCCGGCAGGGCAAGGGAAAACAGGGAAATGAGGGCAAGCAGGAAAAACCTTGGCATTGCCCGAATATTGCCTTAGCGACTATGCCAAAGCAATTGTGGTTTTGCACAATTCAGTGATTTTTGATGAAATTTCGCAGCTCCTCCGTGATATTTGTCACGGGCATGGCAAAAGCGAATTTCTTGACGACTGCGCCATCCGGTCCGAGCAGGATCATGCCGGCGGAATGGTCGACCGCGTAGCGATCGGGTGGGGTGCCCGGTTCGCGAACTTTTGCGTAGCGGATCTTGAAATTGTCGGCGGCGCGGCGGACCAGGGCCGGTGAGGCGGTCAGGCCAAGAATGCGCTGGTCGAAGAACTCGGTGTAGGTTTTCAGTATCTTGCCGGTGTCGCGTTCCGGGTCAACCGAGATGAAGATGGGCTGGACACGGCTGGCGTCCTCACCCAGTTGTTTGAGGATTTCAGCCATCTCGACAAGCGTGGTCGGGCAGATGTCCGGGCAGTAGGTGTAGCCGAAGGCGATGAGCTGGAAGCGGCCGCGGAAATCCTCGCTGGTGACGGAGCGGCCGTTCGGATCCTGCAACAGGTAGCGCGGGTTGATTTCCTGATTCGCGTCATTGAGCAGTTCGAGGCTATGGCTGGCTTGGGCGAAAGCCGGACTGGCACAAAGCAGGGCGAGGAGTAATACGCCGCGGCGGATCATTTGGCTGTGGTGAAACTCGCCTGAAGTCTCTTTTCGGCGGCGGCCATATTGCTGGCCAGTGATGCCGCATCGGGACAGGTGGCGCCCTTGCCTTGTTCCAGATAGGCCGCGTTGGTGGCGTTTTCGAAAGCTTCGCCGTAGCCGCGGGTCTTCGGGGCAATGGTGATCACGGCGTTGCGGGCGCGGGCGACCAGGGCAGGTTGCTGGCAGGCGAGGGCGATGCCGTTGAGGCGGCCGATGGCTTCGACGGCGGCAGTGCCTTCGTCGGCGGCCTGGCCGATGTTGGCGATGGCGCACAGGGTCAGGGCGAGTAGCGGGGCGGCGATCTTCATGGCGCGAATCCTCAAGGTTGAAGGACGATTATAGGGAAGGCGCCGCGGACGACCTTTTCACAGATCAAAAATGGCGAGTAATTGTGGCAGGCCTTCGCTGATCGCCACCGGACCGGGGGTCAGGATGATGGCCGATTTGATTTCATGCATGTTTTTCCGGTTGACCGCAGGAATGGCGTCCCAGCCTGGCCGCGCGGCGACGCGTTCGGGGCGGAAGTGCTTGCCGCACCAGGAGCCGATGATGATGTCCGGGGCGCCGGCGATGACGTCTTCCGGCGTTGGCCGCCGGTCCTTGGCGAGTGGTGAGCGGGCCTGCTCGGCGAAAATGTCTTCGCCGCCGGCAATTTCGATCAGTTCGGAGGCCCAGCGGATGCCGCTAATCAGCGGTTCGTCCCATTCCTCGAAATAGACGCGCGGCTTTTTGCCGGTTTTGGCGTAGCGCTCGGCCGCGATGGCGCGGGCTTGCTCGATCTGCGCTTCCAGCCCGGCAACGATTTCCAGCGCCTTGGCTTCGGCACCGACCAGTCGGCCGACGGTTTCAACCATGCCGAGGATGTCCTCGACGCTGCGCGTGTTGAAGGCGTAAACCGGCACGCCGGCCTTGATCAGATCGCGTGAAATCTCGCTTTGCAGGTCGGAGAAGGTCAGCACGAGATCGGGCTGGGTCGCCAGAATCTTGTCGATGTCGCCGCTCGTGAAGGCGAAGACCTTGGGCTTTTCCTTGCGCGCTTCGGGCGGGCGCACGGTGTAACCGGAAATGCCGACGATGCGGTCCTGCTCGCCGAGGGCGTAGAGCACTTCAACCGTTTCGGTGGTCAGGCAGACGATGCGTTGCGGCGTGCGGCTCATTTGGCCGGCCTCCGGCTGCGCGCGACATCGAGGTGGGCGCAGAGCCTTTCGGTGCCGTCGAGGATGCGTGGCGTGTGGCGTTGCATGATGTCCGGGTTGATGTGGAACAGGTTGCCGCGTTTGACGGCGGTCATTCGCGTCCATTTGTCCCAGTCGTGCAGCCATTCCGGCCTGGCGTCGCCCATGCCGGTGGCGATGATGGCTTCCGGGTCGGCTTCAAGCACGGCTTCGACGGTGACGTTGGGGGCCATTTGCTTGAGGTGGCCGAAGACGTTGTCGCCACCGCAGATCTTGATCGCATCGCTGATGATTTGCGGGCCGCCGACGGTGATCAGCGGCGTTTTCCAGATCTGGTAGAAGACGCGCACTTGCGGCTTGCCGGCATTGGTTGTGCGCAGGCTGTCGAGGCGCTTGCGGAAGCGCTCGGCCGTGGCGTTGGCGGCGCTCTCAGTGCCAGCCAGCTGACCTATGCGCTCGATCTGGTTGGCGATGTTGTCGATGGTGTTCGGCTGCGAAACATAGACCGTCAGGCCGAGCGCCCGGAGTTTGTCGACCTGCGTCATGTTGTTGCCGCTTTCCCAGGCCAGCACGAGATCGGGCTTGAGGGCGGCGACGGCTTCGAGGTCGATGCGCGAATAGCCGCCGACGCGCGGCACTTTCTTCGCCTCAGGCGGGTAGTCGCTGTAATCGACGGTGCCCACCAGCTTGTCGCCGGCGCCGGCTGCGTAGAGGCTTTCGGCGGCATGCGGGGCGAGGGTGACGATGCGTTTGGCCGGCGCCTTGAGGCGGACTTCCTGGCCGGTGTCATCCTTGACGACAAGATCGGCGTGGACTGCGGTGGAAACGAGCATTGCTACGGTCAACCGGAAAAATAGGCCAAATTTCAAATTTCTCTCCAGGCAGAAAGGGCGTCGCTCAGGCGCTGCCAGCCGGCTTCGTCGCCGGGCAGGCCGAAGCGCAGCAAGGGTTGCTGGTCGTAATGGCGGGTCAGGATGCCTTGGCGGGCAAGGCATCCTGACC
>Ga0209211_10006463_pt1 | contig 16950 bp, 16 predicted proteins | sample RifGroA2_FD_183992 | JGI IMG/M metagenome (GOLD analysis project Ga0209211, IMG submission 183992) | Groundwater microbial communities from Rifle, Colorado, USA - Groundwater A2 (SPAdes) (version 2) | ecosystem: Environmental > Aquatic > Deep subsurface > Groundwater | place: Rifle, Colorado... | reverse complement strand
ACATCTGGAGTGTGCAGGCTGTCATCAGCAATATTCCTGAAGGAACAACAATTGCACCCCAGGATGTGAAAATTAAAGTAGGTGACAATCAAGCTTCCTTTTCATCCTGCTCGAGTGCTGATGCACTGGGTGTGAATTGCCAGTACCTAAGTTCCCTGCCAGATGGCATCGAACCGGGAACCTATCCCTTTACGGTAACCTATACTGGAATTATCGATGAGGCTTCCGATAATGCAGTTATCAATGCTGATGCCACTGCTCCTGTAATTACGTTCACACCTCCCAAAGTCTGGCAGGAAGGCGGGAAAATAAAATTGTCCTTTACCGCCTCGGATGAACAGCCCGGCAAACCCTGCGTGGGCATTGCCCAACTTGAAATTATCGATGCAAATACCAACCAAGTGCTCTACACTATTCCCCATAGTGGGTCGTGCACCTATGATGTTGCTGTCGATCCCTTGATGAACGGCGCTCTTCCTGTCGCTTTAACTGGGGAAGGAGTTCGGCATCTCAAAATAAAAGCAGAAGATCGTCTGGGTCATGCCAAGACCAGTGAGGTAGTTTCTTTTGACAGTGATTTTGTCGAGCCAGATATTAAAGATGCCTTGAATCTACCTGATTTGGGAAAATTCATCGGTGCTAAAGTTATTGCAACCGATATCAACGTGAGTATTCTCGAATCGCACTTTGATCCAACTAAAGTAAAAGCCTTTTCCGCGCAGATGAATGGCATCGATGGTAAAAATCCCGATGAATGTAATGATGATCCCAATATAGATAATCTCTGGCATTGCCTCTGGAAGAATATCGAAGTACAGCCTGATGCATCCATTTCCATGATAGTGGAAGTGGAAGATACCTTTGGCAATAAAGCCCAAAAGACCTTGACGTCAGCTCCATTAGTGAAAGATACTGATGCTCCCATCATCGACTACTTCGGCACGCAGCAGCAGTATAATGGGGTGAGTTACATCAAAAAAGGAGTAAATCGAATCCTGCTGAAAGTTCACGATGACGGTGCTGGTATTGATGCGCACAATATTCGTGCCAATCTCGGAGCTTTGGGAAAAACTAATAGTGAAGAACCAAAATGTGAACAAGTTGAATCATCTTTGAATTGTTATTGGGAAACCTCCAAAGTACCCTCTGGTGTATCGGCAAGGATTGGGCTAACCATGTTTCAAGACCGGGTTGGCAATGAAGGCGATTTGAAAGAGGTTGAAATGGTAGTTGACAATTCTGGTCCCTTGATTCAAGATCTGCAAATTCTCGGCCGATCTCTGAGCGGCGATAAAGATTACTTCCAGAGCAATGATAAATTAATTATTAAATTCACTGCGGTGGAAAGCAGCGGGATACTCTTATTACTGAATCTCAACGACGTCGTTCAAGATGCTCCCACGAAATATCCTCAAGGGTATAAAAGTGATAATTTGCCGGCAGAAGATGGCTGGGAAATATTAACCGCAGAAGATATGGGCTGTGAGCGCCAGGATGGAATATGGTCCTGCACTGCTGAAACTGATACAATTAAATCTGGGTTTGCCTCTTCCGTACATTTTACTATGGACATTCAAGATACTGCCGGTAATTCTGCGCAAGAGAAAGACGTATGGATTAAAGAAGTGAAAAACCTCAAAGGTACCAAAGGAAAGTATACCTTTGAATTACTCGGTGTTGCAACAGAAGAACAGCCCGATTTCTGGGAAATGGCTGGGAAAACAGATATGCTAATTCCTTTTGTCGATCTCGACGTGGTGAATCTCATTCCCGTTCGCGTGCCTTTCACCTTTACCTTAAAATCCGACAATCCGCAAGTGAAAGTTTTATCCATGGAAATAGCACCCGAAGGCTGTACCACCACGAGCAAAGGCCCAGAGGTACAACGTGCTTTGGTTTTAGGCAGTGTGAGTGCCAGCGAACAATTGCGTCCAAAATCAACTTTGATATTAGAATTATCACCCTTCAATCCCGCCGATACTTTAGATATTCTCCAAGAAGGAACTTTTGACCAAGTAACAGTTGACTACACCTGCAAACTTCGCGTCTTTAGCAAAGTCGGCACCAGCGCCTTAAGTTCTGCTGAAATACAAGACGTTCCAGTCGAAGTTTCCTTTTCCTACAGCGAGTTGGGAAGCGTTGATGAGAATTTAGCGAAGAAGATTAAGGATGTAAGGGAAAGCGGATTTATGCAATTTGCCGATGCCTTGGCGACCGTTGATATTGCCTTGAAGTGGATCAATTATGTGGTAAATATTGCTCAAATTTTGGTCTCAGTCAACGAATTTATCAATATCTGGAGTGAGCTGGATAAAGCGAAAGCAGATATAGTTGAGAAACTGCCTTTGGGCCAGGCTGCAGGAATAGCGCTTCGCGGCGGTTGTTTTGCGAAAGTAACGAACACTAAATATACTTGGGATTGGCTTAAATATATTCAGGTTCCCGCCGAGATTTTGAATTGCAATCCTAATGAAAATAGTGCTCTTGGAAATTTAGGTTGGTATGGCAAATGGCAGCGAACAGTATTGGAATCATACAATCTCGCTTCTGGAAGGGGTGTTCTTGGAATTCCTGCCACTAATCTCTATGAAAATTTATATGCTTCTTCCATTGGATTATGTGTTCCTGGCATAATTTATAATATTAATAAAGCACGAGAAATACATTGCCGTAAAATTATCTGTTATGGACGAGAAGTTCCAGCAGGTATTGCCACCGTAGATGCTTGTGATAAATTATATGATCTACAAATGTGTGAGTTTGTCTATGGTCCACTCTTAGATCTTAGTCCACTTGGGGGAATAGCTGCTATTGGAAAAATGGTTCAAAGCGCCTTCACTTCGCCACTGGGATTGATTAGCGTGACGGAAGTTGTTGCCTGTGGAAGCCTTTGTTTTGTCCCTCTTAGTCCCGGGGCCTTAACCACTTGTCGAGTTACTACTGGCATAAATAAAGCTCTTACCATCATTAATTCGCTGGTCGAGACTTTTAAAGGCGACAATACCCCGCGGGTTCAAGGCTCCCCCTACTGCGACCAAGCAGAAAAGATTGATATTAATGAATTGGTGAAAACCAAGAGTGCTCCCGCAGACGAAAAACCAGCCGAGGTACAGCCAAGTGGATAAGAAAAATAAAGAAAAAATGTGAATAAATTCATCGGTGGGGCAGTAAATAGTTAGATCCAAAAATGGGACAAGCGAACCAAAAATGGGACAGGATAATGAGTTTTTTCTTTAATTATCCTACCCTGGTGATTTCCATTCGTCAATTGGCAGCAAAAGTAAAAGTTCCTAAAAGCACACTTCAACGTGAACTTCAAGGTCTCATCAAAGAAAAATTAATTATGAAGATTTCTCAAGGTTATTCTCCTGGTTATAAAGCTAATGAGGCCAATTTTTGGTATAAATTTCACAAAAGAAACTTCTTGATTAGCCAGATTTATGATTGTGGTTTAATTGATTATTTAGAAGCGCAATTTCACCCTGCGGTCATTATGCTGTTTGGAAGCGGGGCAAAGGGGGAGTACCACCACCAGAGTGACTTAGATATTTTTCTGCTGGCATCTGAAAAAGATGTAAAAATACAAAAATATGAAAAAAAACTTCGGCGAAAAATTAATTATGTAACAAAAGAAAACTATACTCAATTAAGCCCAGAGCTGTTCAATAATATTATCAATGGCTACAAATTAAGCGGATACCTTAAATTACGATGAAACGAGAACCAATGAGTTGGGAAGAGTGTAGTGCCAAACATATTCGAAAAGTGGAAATAGATACTGATAAAGTTAATTCCATCCTTAAACTATGTGCTGTTCGCCTACGGGTGGTAAAGCTCATACCTTTAGATGCAGAGACCGCCTCAGTTATCGCGGAACATTTCTATGAAATAATGAAAGAGTTGCTCATCGCCTTATTGCTTCTTCATACCATCAAATCAGATAATCATGAATGCCTTATTGCTTTTTTTAAAAAAACGTATCCTGAGAAAGAGTACGAAACCAAGGTCATGTATGATCTAAAAGCTATTCGACATAAAATTGATTATGAGGGCCTCTTTGTGGGTAAGGGCTATATTGAGCGCAATAGGCTTGAATTTATTCATATAATCTCCTTTTTACAGGATGAAATTCAGGGCACAATATGTTTTGTGAGTGATGGCTTGGCCAAGAGGTGAGCCGAGAACTGCTATTGTTTATGAGAATTGATTGGTGCTTTCTTTCCTACAAAACTAACTTTCTTTGGACGAGACCTTGAGCGAAAAAGCACGAGGTGAACGGCCTGCCATCACTCACTTTTTGGATAGTGCCAAATTCAGGAAAGGCTTAAAAACCATTAAATATTCATTATCTACCATGAAAAAAGCGGTGAGTATGTTGGTGCTGGTTTTACTACTTACCTCTATGCTCATAGCGCAAACTGATGAACAAACCTGCGGTTTCTGGTGCAAGGTAGCTAAGTTCATCGGTGGCGATTCGTCTAAAAGGGCGCTGGTGGGGGAGTAAAATGAGATCTTCACTAAGGAAGAAAAGCAGCGAATATAATATTTTGTTGGATCATGTTGGTGTTCTGCTTAATGAAGCACGAAAAGAAGTGTATTATCAAGTAAATCAAACTCTGGTTAAAACTTATTGGGGTGTTGGGAGGGAGATTATTGAATTTGAACAAAAAGGTGAAGAAAAAGCAGAGTATGGAAGCAAACTCCTTAGTTTTCTTTCAACCGATTTAACATCGAGATATGGAAAAGGATTTTCTGTAGATAATTTAGAGAAAATGCGAAAGTTTTACTCACTGAACCAAAATTCCGCGACACTGTCTCGGAAATTGTCTTGGAGTCACTATTGCCTTATTTTAAGACTTGAAGAAAAAAGGGCTAGGGATTTTTATACTATCGAATCAGAAAAGGAAAGGTGGAGCGTAAGGGAGCTTGAACGCCAGATTAATTCTATGCTTTTTGAGAGAATTGCATTAAGTAAAGAGAAAAAAAAGGTAATTGAACTTTCTAAAAAAGGGCAAGTCGTTGAAAAACCGCAGGATTTAGTTAAGGATCCTTACATATTAGAATTTTTAGGATTGGAAGAATTACCTCATTATTCAGAGACTGATTTAGAAGAGAGATTAATTGCTAATTTAAAACATTTTTTGTTGGAATTAGGTAAAGGATTTGCCTTTGTTGCCAGGCAGCAACGTATCACTCTAGAAGATGAACATTTCTATATTGATTTGGTCTTTTATAATCGCTTATTAAAATGTTTCGTGTTGTTAGAGTTAAAAGTAGGTAAGCTTACTCACAAAGATTTAGGACAGCTTCAGATGTATGTTAATTACTACAATAAAAACATTAAGCAAACAGATGAGCAGCCAACCATTGGAATATTGCTGTGTGCTGATAAGAAAGAGGCAATTGTAAGATATACTCTGCCAGAGCACAATAAGCAAATCTTTGCTTCAAAATATAAGTTATGTCTGCCCAATAAGGCAGAATTAGAAGAGAAAGTAAAGAAAATCTTAAATACACTTAGATAATCACTTTAAAGATGAAAAAGAGGTTCCTCGCACTAGTATTGATGTTTCTGCTAGTTGCGTCGCTCTTGGTTTCAGCCGCTCCCGAAACAACTTCTTCCACCTGCGGCTTCTGGTGCAAGATTGGCAAATTCATCGGTGGCGATTCGTCTAAAAGGGCGCTGGTGGCGTAAAACATGAAAAGATTATTACCAGATACTAATATTTATGGAGAACTCATCTTAGATAAAGATTATGAACTTCTAAAAAATAAAATACTAGCTTTATGTGTCATCCATGGATTTGAGATTGTACGAGGAGAGTTACGGGATGTTCCTAGAAATGTCCTTCTTGAGGGTAAAAAGCTGGGCCTGAGTTTACTTCATATTTATGATGAACTTATTAAAAAAAGTTATCCACTCACTCCGGAAATAGAAGAATTAAGCACAAAATACTTTCAAGAATATAAATCATTAGGGGGGTCTAAGTCCTTTGATAAGCTCCATAATGATTTCTGTGTAGTTGCCTGCGCAACTATTCATCAAATAGATATTGTAGTATCCGAAGATAATAAATCCATGCTGGTGGAGAGTGCTCTGCGTGCCTACGATATTATTAATTCCAAAGAAAAAAGAAGAACACCCTCTTTTCTTGGTTATTTAGAATTTAAGAGGTGGTTAGTCGAATGAATTCCCGCACTGCTCTAATAAAATCAGGATTTTTTTGCCATTCTTTAATCTGCTCACAAAGATCTTCTTTTTCCTTTTTAACTTTTACTACAGCCATAACTCTTTTAAAGGGCAACTTATATATAAACTTTAGTAATACAAAATGAAAAAAGCGGTGAGTATGTTGGTGCTGGTTTTACTACTTACTTCCCTGCTGGCCCTAGCGCAAACTGATGAACAAACCTGCGGCTTCTGGTGCAAAGTTGATACGTTCTTCTGGGGCGATCCAGCAAGAAAGGCGCTGGTGGGGGGGGCGGGAGAAACATTTACCTTAGGGGATACACAAAAAGGGTATGTTCAACAAGTATTAGGACTCAGCAGTCAGGATTTAAATCCAGTCATTGAACAATTACAGAAAGGTGAAAGAGTTGGAAGAGGTCACCAAAGTTTTCGTGTAAATGAGCAAGGAGAACTCATTCGAATCGACTTTGAACCAGAATCTCAAACTTATACCATAAATAAAGTTTTAGCCTCTGGTCAACTGGATCGAAGCAACACTGTGGAAGGTCAATCTTTTCGCAATCCCGCTGTCATTCCTCTGCTTGGCGAAAAACCAGTAATTCCTGTAGAAAATATTATTCAAGCTGGTGCTTCCGGAGAAGCTGAGGATGCAACTGAATCTGAAATTATTCCTTCCGGTGAATCTGCGCCAGTTCCTGCACCTTCATCAAGATCAGAAGAAAAAAGAATGCTTACTTTACCAGCGGATACGGAAGGCATTTTTTATAGAGATGGAAGTCTAATTGGAACATACGACACCTTGACAGGCACATTAATTGATTATGATGAACAAGGGAAGGCACGTTACCAGATAGACGAAGTCACTCCCGATGATTGGGAGGATTACAAAAATATTTTTATTGGATATACTGATTATATAATCGTTGAGTTACCAACTCCTATAAAAGAATCAAATGTCCCAGCAACTTCCCCAGTAAGTGGTTCAGGTTCTGGATCACCAGTTGCACCAACTACTAGTCAATCAGCATCAGATTCAGCTCCTTCAGAACCAATAAAATTAGACATTTTGATAAGTGGTACGAGTTATACCTTTGATTATACCTTTCTTACCACTCTTACAGAAACAGCTGGTAAGCCATATGCATATGCGTATGATGTTGAAACAAGTGAAGGAACGAAAAGGCTTTATTTTGATTCAGAAGGAAAAAATATAGCCTATTCAACAGATTATGGTCAAAATATAAGAAAAGAGAAAGATGAGATTTTTGGTTCTCTGGTTGAGAATGAAATTAAGAAATCTTTACCTTCTCCAGCTATTCAAGCTTTGGGTGGTGAACCTAGATCAGTAATTGCGACAACAGCTACAACTCCACCAGGATCCTCACAATCAGCCACTTCCACACCTCCCACAAATGTGAAAGATCTTACTGGAAATGTAGACGTTCATACTAACACCGCAACAGGTCAACTTATAGCACATACCAGTGATGGTTATTATTTAATTGATCCAAGTACAGGTAATTTAAGAAAATTAGATAACTCTGTTACTTTAGATAAAGCAATAATTGGTAATAGTAAAGGCTTGGCTGGCGTAATTAATAATGGTGTCTATGCAGCGACTGGTGAAGATAAAGCATTTGGTGATGGTTCTAAATCTGCTACTAGTGTTAAAGCATTAAGAGAGATAGCTGGTTCATCTTCTGTTCCATCCCCCACTCCACAAGACTCATTAAACAGAATAAATAACCGTTTATCAGAAATTCAAACACGTTTACAATCCATTCAACAAAATAGAGAAAATGTACCTGTAAAAGAAGCTGAACTCGCTGAACTTCAGGGTTATTTAGATACTCAGAGTAAAAATAATGCTAATCCAACGGGTTCTCAAGAGATCTACGAATGGAAAGATGAAGCACTAAGGACAAAATACAATGAGAAACCACTTAATGAACTGGTAGATGCTTCGAAAAGACTTGATTCTGAGATTAATTTCTATAAAGATAATGTAGAAGAAAAAGATTTAAAAATAGAACAAAGCAACCTCTTTGGACAGCAACAAGAAGAAACTCTCTATTTACAAAATGCTCAAAATTTAGGAGTTGATTCAAGTAGTAAAGATTCTATAAAAGCATATCAACAGAAGTGGATAGATAAATATTGTCCTAATGGTGTGTGTTCTGGAACAATAGAATGTATCGGAACAAAAGATAATTCAGGTTTCTGTGTTGCTGATGGTATTTTAGGGCCTAAAACTAAAGCAGATATTCTCACTTTTGGTGTGAATCCAGTTAAGTCTAGACCTGCTCCAGGGATACCTGGGACTATCACCGGCGTAGATGATCTTGAGAGCATTCCCTCCGGCACAGGATTAGAAGTAGATGGTAAATTATATGTACGTAAAGAAGGTAAATGGGTTGATAGTGAAGGAAGATATGTTGAATTATCAAGAATTGAAGGTTTGGAAGAGTCAATTAAACAACAAAAATTTACCGTATTTAATCAACAAAAGATTAAAAAAGATCTCGCCTGTTTTACTACCCAAAATTGTCCTAATGGTGCCAAACCCATCACCCACCGCGAGGCCTGGCAGAGATTAGATGCCTTAGCAGTAGGTGCTCAACAAGGTCTCTTACAAAATTTACCCGAAGGTACAACTGTGAGCTACGATGGCAAGGAGTATAAATTAGATAATAAAGATAATAAATGGAAGTCTGGTGATGAAGTAATTGAAGATTCTACTATCTTAGAAAAAGCATTGGCAGATGGTGATGCCACACCTGGAAGAGTTAAAGATCAAAACTACGATGATTTTAATGAAAAATTAAAAGAAGCTCAATCTCTTCGTAAAGACACCAACACCAGAGAATGGCAAGGCTCCTGGTTTGAAGTAATTGGCACTGATGCCTATCAAACTTTGGTTAAAGGCAATACTCAATTTGGCCAAATCGCAGGTGGAGTCGGCGCCCTGGCTCAGCGTCTGGGCAATTACCGCGCCTTATCCAACTTGCTGGTTCCTGATACAACTAAATCATGGATGGAAGTAGCTAATAGCGAAACATTAACCATGTGGGCCGACCTTCCCAACTTTGCCGCCCGTGAAGCTTGCGGTATTGATGAAGAAAAAAGTAGAGAGACTCCCGGCAAATCCGCCGTCTTCATCCACACCATCGGCAACACCTACCAATTCGTCGGCAGTATCCAAGCTGAAAAATCGCCCCAAACCCAGCCCATCCTCTGCCATAAAAATTCGGATCAAACTTCATCCCAAGAATGGATATGCGACAAGAAACAAGTGTGCGTCGATACTCAGTTCTGCTATAAGGATACTAATGAAGATGGAAAACCAGAAGGCGACCCACTCCAAGGCACCTTCTACAAAATCAGCTGGGGCGTTACCGCGCCAACCGATGAAAAATTCACCCCTTACATCGATGAGAATGGCGTAGCTGTCAAATTTAATATTGAATTGAGAGGAGATAATAATAAATGGCTGTACCAACGAGCTGGCACCGCCACCAACAGCGTTCTGCAGCTCAAAAACGGCGCCAGGGACGGCAAAACCATTGTCCAATACTCTCCCAATACCTACACCAGAGCCTGCATCAAATTTGCTGACGACGGCCAGGTCAAAGACTCCGAAGGAGATTCTGTCACAGAAATCTGCGCCAATTTCATCGAATCCAACGCTGGTAGTATTGAATACTCCAGCTCCTCACGAACAGAATCAACTACCTCTGATTCACCCGAGATTACTGAGAATAGCGATTGGTGAAACCGCAATACTTATAAATAGCAAGCACTAATCATATCATTTTTGATAAGATTGGTGTAACTATGAATGAAGCGATCAAAAAAGCTCTGAATAACTATCCCGTTTTCACTGTGAGGGATTTATCTAGCTTGCTTAATAAAAAAAGAAATTATGCTTACCTACAGGCCTATCGTTGGAAGAAAGCAAAGCTCATCTATGAAATTGAAAAAGGTAAGTACACCCTGGAAGAAGATCCTTTCATAATCTCCTCCTGGATAGTCTGGCCAAGCTATATCTCCGGCTGGGCAGCACTCCATTATTACCACTTAACGGAACAGTTGCCATTTACTATTCAAATTATTACTCCCCGAAGAAGGAAAAAAAAGATTCTTACCTATGGGAACTCCAAGATAGAGTTTACTACCGTCAAATCTCCATTTTCAATTGGTTTCCAGCGCATTATCTATCAGCAAAAAGAAATCTTCATTGCTGAGAAAGAAAAAGCATTAATCGATGCCTTAGCTACAAAAAAAATATCACTAGCAGAGGGTATAGAAATAATTAAAAACAATAAAAGAAAAATAAATTTTCGAAAGCTTTTTTCTTATGCTGCCATGGTAAGAGGATTAACTACCAAGCTAAAAGAGGGAGTTTTATGATTAAACGAGAAGAACTGCTGCGCATAGCTTCATTAAAAGGGCTTCCTCCTCGGTTGGCTGAACTAGATTATCTCCAGGATATTGCTCTGTTAGGAATTTATCGAGAATTTGGCAATAAGCTGATATTCAAAGGAGGAACTGGTTTGTATAAGTTATATCAGCTCAATCGTTTTAGTGAAGATTTAGATTTTACTGCAGAAAAAAAGTTTAAGCCAAAAGATTTTTTTGCCCGTTTACCTGCTCTCTTTTCACTTTTTAATATTAACTGCAGCGTTAAAGTAGAGCAATTCCCGCAGAGTATTAATGTTTACGTAGAAATCAATGGACCTTTATATGATGGTAGAAAAGAAAGCAGAAGCAGACTGATCATGAACATAAGTTTACGGGAAAAAGTATTTTCTCCTCTCACTCGCCTTCCCTATATTTCCCTATACCAAGAAGTACGCCCTTTTGATATTTATGCTATGGAAGAAAAAGAAATATTGGCAGAGAAAGTACGAGCAGTACACCAAAGAGAGAAAGCTCGAGATGTGTATGACCTTTGGTATCTGCTCACAGTAAAAAAAATTCCAGTTGATTTTAAGTTGGTGCAAAAGAAACTATCCTCTATTGGCCTGAAATTTAGCCAGGATATATTCCTTAAGAAAATAAAAGAGAAAAAAAATAGTTGGCAGATGGATTTATCTTCGCTTATCTCCGGGCAGCTTCTTCCTTTTCCTCAGGCAGAAGAAGAGATTAAAAAACATCTGGTAGATTTTGATTCCTCTAGTTGAATGAAGCACTGCAAGAAGTATAGTAAAGGACATAAATATTCATACATTTAGTTATGTCCTTTAGATACAAAAAGGCGTAGCTTTTTGTACAGAAGGGAGCTCCCTTCTTGTATAGTGGCGGTAAATTATTGTTCGATTATTTATGTCCGCCACTATATGAGCAAATTTATCCATCTCCAGCAGAACCGAATCAACCACCTCCTCCTCGTCGGAAATAACTGAGAATAGAGATTGATAGGTACAAAAGACAAATTATATAAACATTTATGCCTATTTGGTGTAGTACCATGAATGCAGCACTACAATTATATAAGCAAAAAAAAGTAAGCTTAGGGCTGGCCGCAAGAATAGCTGGGGTACCGCTAGGAGGATTCCTTGATTTTTTGAAGGAATACTATCTTACTCTTAATTTAGAATTAGAAGATGCTGTCGAATCTTTAGGTTATGCGGCTACTATGAAAGCCTCGCCAAATGGCCAGTGAGCACTGTACTATTCGTCAGACTGCCTTGCCCTCGCTCTCTGATCATAAAGTGATTCGTGAGCGATTTTCCGTAAAGCGAGGGTGCGAACGAGAGGGTTTCATAGTAGCCAAGCTATGCCAAAGATTTATTAAGGAAAAAGAAGTAGGGAGAAAATGTGTAAAATGGTGTTGCAAACCTACCTCAAATCGTGGAAACTCTCTTCCCTATTCTGGACCAGTTTCCTCGTTGAATCCCTAACTTTTACTCTCCTAACTCTCCTTTTCATCGGCTTTGGAAAATTACTAGAGCTCAAAGCATATGCCATCAGCGGCGGGCGTTCAGTTGAAGAACTCAAAACCGCACTCTTGAGCGGTACGGTCCAGAGCAATCAAGCCTTCCTGCAAGACATCCAGATATTCACTTTCCTGCTGATTGTCGGCAGTATTCTCACCATCAGCATAGCCATCCTGGTCTTTTCCTATGCCCAGTACTCCATTTGGAATGCGCTCCTCAACCGTAAGCATCGGCATTATTGGAAATGGAACTTTCTCACGCTGGTAACTCTCCTTTTAGGAGCAGTATATGTACTTTTCTTCATCATCATCAGGCTCATCCTTAACCTTCTCCTTTCCACCCTTCCTTCAGACGCTTTTACCCTTATCACCAATGTTCTTTCCCTCCTTTTCGTATTTGCTTTCCTTACTTTTCTCTTTTTGATTTACTACTCATTTACCCAGAAATATAAAGTCTGGGAATCCATCGGAGATGCTTTTCATCTCATTAAAACCAACTGGAGTTCTTTGTGGAAATTCTATTTATTAACAGTTCTCACCACCATCATTGTCAGCATGAGTGTCTCCTTCCTTGTTCGTTTTCTTCCCTTTCATCAGGAATGGGTAAGTACCAGTATCAGTCTCGGCATCTTTCTCCTCCTGCTCTCCTGGATGAGGCTTTATCTGCTCAAAACAATTCATCATGGAACTCAGTAAATACATTCATAATAATTGTATAACAGTGAAAGTAGTGCCCCATTCAAGTCAAACCAAGCTCATCGAAGAAAATAATAAACTTAAAATATATCTCACCTCCATTCCCGATAAAGAGAAAGCAAATAAAGAATTAATTAAATATAATGCGGGACTTAAATAATTGAGCATATTTCTCCCGCATTATATATGAAGGACACAACAATCCTGATCAATTATTTGTGTCCTTCAGTATTCTTCAAAAAAGAATTTCATCTGAAAGTAGAGATAAAATCAGGATTGCATAGTAGGGAGAAAGTACCTCATCTCATTTAACTTTTCCCTCCAACTGCTCGACCAGACCACATTCCCCGCACTTCATCCGGTAAACATTATCCTCATCGCTGTAGGAGCAGCTGATTTCAATCAATTCCGCTTTATCATGCCCGCACTTCTTGCAGATATGGTCATGAACTGCCAATAAATTCTTACTATCCATCACTTCAATTTTTTTACCAGGCTGTTGGTTTTTCATCACCAAAATATTTTGTTCTTGGTTTAATTCCTTCTGAATATGCCCCTCCGGGCAGGCCATCCATTTCCCATACGGGGTAGTCTTGGGCACCAGAAGCCCTCCGCAGGAAGTGCAGCATAACGATGACATACCCTCAGGGTCAGGGGCAATTTTATAAATCTTCTTCTCTCTTTTAGTAAAGGTTAATCTATCCCAGCACCCGTAAGCCAACTCCCGCCTCTTTCAACAGCTTTGTTCCCACATCATCAGGATACATGACTTTCGCAATAACTTCCGTCACCCCCGCATTGATGATCATTTTCGCGCAGGTGGTGCAGGGAGTGAAAGTCGTATACAGAGCCGATCCTTTGGTCGATGCCCCGTTATAGGCTGCCTGCACGATGGCATTTTCTTCGGCATGGCAACAGATGCACGGCTCAGAATAATCCCCTGATTTAAGTTTGCCCAAATGCCGGGAGGTGCATCGCACACAGCCGCCTTCGGTGCAGTGAGTAATCCCTTTAGGTGTTCCATTATAGCCAGTAGATAAGATAATTTTATCCCGTACCAGCACTGCCCCCTTCTTGGCCGATAAGCAGTTGCATCTCATCTTGACCTGCTCGGCAATGTTCATGAAGTAATGGTCCCAATCCGGGCGGCTGCTCTGAAGCTTGAACAGCCAATCCTTGACCAGCTGTTCTACTTTCCCCTGCAGCTTTTCTAAACTTCCATCGTTGGTAATCGTAACCCGTGCTAACTTTGCCACCGTATCGAGCTGCTGGGCATTGGGATTGGCAGTGTTTTCGAGTCCTTCCTTTTGCAAAAGATCTTTCATGGTTTTGGGGTCTTCTTCCCGGTTTCGTTTCTTCAGCCTTTCCAATCGTACTGCTGCCGGGGCCACAACTTTGATCAAGAGAAAATTGCCTTGTTCTTTGAGCCGATGCACTTCCGCCGGATTGCGGATAGAGGTAAAGACATAATTTTCCCCATCTTTGATTTTCTCTAAAGTAAGCCGGGCTAAGATATCTGGGCCATAGATTTCCCGCAATTCATTCCCAATGGCAATCAGGTTATCCCTGGTAACTGGATCCCGTCGGCGTTGCAGTTCCTCTCGCAGGATATCAGAGAATGAAAAATGATAGAAATTCATCTTTTTCAGAATCTCTGCTACTGTATCCTTGCCTGAAGCATAACTTCCCGTCACTCCAATAATCATATACTACCCCAAAAGGACGGGCTTTAAAATGATTGTGATGATAGAATAGAGAGGATTAAACTGATATGTAGGACAGTATAAAGGTATTTAAATGGTATCATTCTGAACCAGAGAAACAGCAGGTGGTGAAATCATGAAGCAATATCTTTCTATGCTGGAACATATTCTCAATCAGGGGGAAGAGAGAACTGACCGGACGGGAACTGGAACTATCAGTGTTTTTGGGTACCAGGCTCGCTTTAATCTTCAGGAAGGATTCCCCTTGCTGACCACTAAAAAACTTCACCTCAAATCAATTATTCATGAACTGTTATGGTTCTTGACCGGTGGCACCCATGTTTCCTATCTTCAAGAACGCGGGGTGACCATTTGGGATGAGTGGGCTACGCCGGAACAAACGGCCCGTTTTGGCCGTGAGCCGGGAGATTTAGGGCCGGTGTATGGCCACCAATGGCGGAACTTTGGCGCTACTCAGCTGCCTGACGGAAGGTATGCTCAGGATGGAGTTGACCAGATAAAGGAAGTGATTGATACCATTAAAAACAAGCCAGATAGCCGTAGAATTATTGTCTCTGGCTGGAATCCTCGGGAAGCTAACCTTGTTACTCTTCCCCCCTGCCATACCTTGTTCCAATTGTATGGGCACATGGACGGCCGGTTATCCTGCCAGCTCTACCAGCGCAGTGCTGATGTCTTTTTGGGTGTTCCATTTAATATTGCCTCGTATGCCCTGCTGACGCAGATGATAGCCCACGTTACTGGCCGTACTGTCGGTGATTTTGTGCATACCTTTGGCGATCTGCACCTGTATCGCAATCATGTCATGCAGGCACGATTGCAGTTATCGCGAGAACCCCGTCCCTTGCCAAAGATGCGCCTCAATCCCGAGGTAAAAGATATTTTTCAATTCCAATATTCCGATTTTCAGCTGGAAGGGTATGACCCTTATCCGGCTATCCCGGCGCCAATAGCGGTCTAACATGGAACTCATCCTCATTGCTGCCGTCGCCCAGAATAATGTCATTGGCAAGGACGGTCAGGTACCGTGGCGTATTCCTGAGGACCTGAAACGCTTTAAGGAAGGTACTCTCCATCATTCGGTCATTATGGGGCGGAAGACCTATGAATCAATTCCGGCAAAATATCGTCCCTTGCCGCAGCGAGTAAATATCATACTGACCAGACAGCCTGAATATCGCGCTGATGGTGCATTTGTAATGAGTTCGCTGGAGGAAGCCTTGCAGGCCGTGCAGCGTGCTGAGCCGGTTATGGAAGGCATTAAGTATGACGAAGCGTTTGTAATCGGCGGCGAGTCAGTGTATCGAAAAGCGCTTCCCTTTGCCGTTCAACTCCAGATTACCCAGGTACATGCACCTTATGAAGGAGATGTACATTTTCCAGAGATTGACCCAGCAATCTGGAGAGAAACTGCTTGTAGAAAGAGAGAAGGATATTCATTTGTAACGTATCAAAAGAAGTGAAACTATGTCCCGAGGAAAATTCATTGCTATAGATGGAACGGATGGTTCAGGAAAAGAAACCCAGGTGAATCTGTTGGTAGAAAGGCTGCAGCGTGATGGATATAATGTTGCTAAAGCTGATTTCCCCCGATACACCCATTGGTCCTCTGAATTTGTCAAGAAATATCTCCATGACGAGTTTGGTAAAGCCACCGACGTGCCGGCAAAAACCGCTTCTATTTTTTACGCGGTAGACCGCTATGCTGCTAGTTTTGATATCAGGCGCCTTCTGGAGGAAGGCAACTTGGTCATTGCCAACAGGTACACCGCCGCTAACAAAGGGCACCAGCTGGGGAAGATTAAAGAAGAGGCTGGCCGGCGGGAATTTTTAGCCTGGTTAAATGACTTAGAGTATCGTATCTTTGATATTCCCATTCCCGACTTAACTTTATTCCTGCACATGGACGCTGCCATTGGCCAGCGATTAGCTGCGGAACGGGACAGTAGAGAAGGAAAGAAGCTCGATAGCCATCAGAGGGATATCAACCATCTGCGCAAAGCAGAGGAAGCCTATTTATTTTGTCTGGAAAACGACACTGTTGAAAACTGGCGGAGGATTGTATGCTTTGCCGATGATGCGCCTTCTGCCATCCCGGTCATCCATGAAGAAGTGTATCGGGTAGTGAAAGAAATATTATAGGGGTGATGAAGCTAAACATAAAAGGAGAGGATGTAGTTAAAACACGAGAAGCACTGCAGTCTACATATAAACTAAAATAAATTATTCTTTTTCCTCTTTTTTCTCTTCGGTCGGAAAGAACGCATCCAGCTTCTTGCACTTCATCTGGGCCTGATATGAAATTTTAGTAGACATGGTAAACACCTATCACCCCTTTTTTATACTACATCTATCAATATCCATCAAACCAACCGAGCTATATAAATACTTGTAACCTTCAA
>Ga0209211_10006459_pt1 | contig 16956 bp, 15 predicted proteins | sample RifGroA2_FD_183992 | JGI IMG/M metagenome (GOLD analysis project Ga0209211, IMG submission 183992) | Groundwater microbial communities from Rifle, Colorado, USA - Groundwater A2 (SPAdes) (version 2) | ecosystem: Environmental > Aquatic > Deep subsurface > Groundwater | place: Rifle, Colorado... | reverse complement strand
AGAGGAGATTTTTCCCCACGTGAATTCATTATCTCAGTCTGCGGCAGAATTGGAGGAAGAGCGGCGCCTCTGTTATGTGGGCATGACCCGGGCCCGCGAAAAATTGCACTTGAGCTATGCCAGCTGCCGCAAGCTTTACGGTTTCAGAAATTTCAACTTGCCGTCCAGGTTTCTTAACGAGGTCCCTCATGAACTTTATGAACATATTGGATCAAACAGCCTGACCCGGGAATCAGATTTAGAGCGTGAAGATGAGGAGATGATCGAGTTCGATGAATAAGGTGCTTAAAATCATGAAAAGGCTGCGTGCCAAAGACGGATGCCCCTGGGACAGGAAGCAGACGCTCCGGTCGCTCAAACGCTGCGTGCTGGAAGAGGCGCATGAAGTGATTGACGCCATTGATTCCGGAAAACGCGAAAGAATGCAGGAAGAAATCGGCGATATGCTTTGCGTGGTCGCTTTGCTTATCACGGTCGGCGAGGATCAGGGCCTGCTCGGCAAGGGAACCGTGGTGAACGGCGCGGTGCGTAAAATGATTTCAAGACATCCCCATGTTTTCGGCAAAGAAAAGGCCCGTACCGCCGGACAGGCGCTTCAATTTTTTCAAAAAGTCAAAGAGGCGGAGCGCCGGCAGAAAAAAGAATCTTTATTCGCTGATTTAGGAAAAAGCCTTCCGGCTTTGATGGCCGCGGATAAAATCCAGCGCAAAGCGGCCCGAGTGGGCTTCGATTGGCCGAACTCCGCGGGCGTGATGAAAAAAATTGAAGAAGAGCTGGGAGAAATCCGCTTCGCCGTCCGGAAACGCGAAAAGCAGAAAATCAGGGAGGAATACGGAGATTTTCTTTTTTCCGCCGTTAATTTTGCCAGGAAACTGGGTGTTGAGCCGGAAACCTCGCTTTTGGAGGCCAATGCCAAATTTATCCGGCGTTTTAGAAAACTAGAAACCTTGCTTGAAAGGCAGGGATATTCTCTCTACAAAGACAAATTGTCGCTCAAAAAAATGGATTTTTTTTGGGACCAAGTCAAGAAAAAAGAAAAATAAAGTAATCTGTAACCCGTTTAAATATAGTAGGTTGTAGTTTTTTGCACTTTGCTTGCTCTTGAATCATGTAGCGCTTTGATAGTCCTTCCACCTCTTATCCCTTGCCAAACTTTTAGAATTCAATATAATAAATCCGTTTGACTCTATTTTTACAACTTCTTTTATCACAACAGGTTAAGCTTGAGCGTTTAGAGAATTCAAAAGTGAATTTATCCGCCAAAGAAAGCAAAGAAATTTCCGGGGGTGTTCTTAAAAGGGAGCGCGCTTCCATAAGCTGTTTACTTTCCCTCATTGAAGAAACTCACCCTGAATCTTTCAAGATCCTGAGCCAAATCTATCCGCATACCGGCAAAGCCTTCCGGATTGGCGTCACTGGTTTCCCTGGTGCGGGCAAGAGTTCGGTGATTAACCGTTTGGCAAAACAATTTTTGGACAAAAAGAGAAGCGTGGGCGTTATTTTGGTTGAGGCCGCGCATCCCGTTAATCACGGCGTGATGTTTTCGGATCGTATCCGCATGAAAGACATTCAAAATCATCCAGATGTTTTCATCCGCTCTATGGCGGCAAGGCATGGAAGAGCAAGCATGGCACAGACTTCCCGTCACGCGGCGGATGTTCTTGACGCGGCAGGTTATGAAATCATTTTGGTGGAAACGCTGGGTGTGGGACAAATGGAAATGGATATTGTCCGTGAGTCGCATGAAACGATCACGGTTCTGACTCCCGAATACGCTGATGAGGCGCATGCACTTCGTCAAGGCGTGATGGAAACCAGTTCCTTTGTTGTGGTTAATAAAATAGACCGGGACAAAGACAACCTCTGGTATAAAAGGCTTATGAGTGTTTTGAATAACGGCAATGGGGCTGGGGCTGACCATAAACCGCGGGTTTTCCCGGTTTCCGCTCTTACTGGAAGCGGAGTGGAAGATTTGTTTGCCGCCCTTTGTGAATCATTTAAAAAACAGGGACGCGCCGCGTCAGAAAATGGCAAAAACGGAACTTTGGACCGGGAAGTCGTTTCCACCCTGGGGGAGTTGTTTTTCAGCGAGCTTTTTCACCGCCACGATATCGCGAAAAAAATCGAGAATTCCCGCGAAGATTTGGCCAGCCGCAAAACATCCCCGTATGACGTGGCCCGTTCCATTTTGAGGACTTATCTGAAATGAAAACCAAAAAGAAAAGAAAAACAGTTAGCCGCGCGGAAAGTTTTCTCATGGATGTGCCGGAAGAAACTTCAGTGAAGCACAACGGGGCTTTACACCCGGAATCACGCGAAGAAGCTCTGATGGACACCAAACCTTTCTATAACCCGGACGATGCCGCGACCTTGAGCTACACGCAGGATCTCGGAAATCCGGGCGAATATCCGTATACCCGGGGCATTTATTCCAATATGTACCGCGCCAAACTCTGGACTCTGCGGCAATCCGCGGGCGGCGGAACCTCCCGTGAAACAAACCGGTATTTGAAACAGCTTTTGGCCCAGGGGCAGACAGGCGTGGCCTGCAATTTCGACCTTCCGACGCTGCTGGGCTATGATTCGGATCATCCCCGGTCCTTTGGAGAAGTGGGCAAGGCCGGAACTGCGGTGGATTCACTCCAGGACATGGAAGAGATTTTTAACGGCATACGCCTGGATCAAACTTCCGCCGCGCTCAACGCCAGCGGAACGGCGGCCATTTTGTACAGCATGTATCTGGCCACGGCCGAAAAACAGGGCGTGAAGATGAAGGATTTGCGAGGCACGGTGCAGAATGACGTGCTTATCGAATTCATGCTTCAGGACACTTGTCTGTTCCCGCCGGAATCCTCGCTCAGATTGTTCACGGATCTTTTAAAATTCGCGGGTGAGAAAACGCCGCATTTTCACTCCGTGGCTGTGAGCGGGTATCTGCTCCGTGAAGCGGGCGCCACGATTTCGCAGGAGCTCGCGTTCACCTTGGCGGCCGGATTCGCGTATGTGGACGAAGGCCTGCGCGCGGGGCTGGAAATAGACCAATTTGTTCCGTCTTTTTCGTTTTATTTCGGTGCCGGGCCGGATTTGCTGGAAGAAGTCGCGAAGTTCCGCGCCGCGCGCCGTGTGTGGGCCCGCTGGATGAAGGAAAAATTCAAGTCCCGGGATCCGCGCACATGGCAAATGAAATCGCATGCCAGAACTTTGCTGAATTCCGGCAAACAGCCGGCTGATCAAATCGCCGTGCGCTCCACGCTGGGCGCTTTAGCCGCGGTGCTGGGCGGGGTACAAAGCCTGCACGCGGGTGCCGAAAATTTTCAGGGACTGCGTTTGCAGCAAATCCTCGCGCATGAAAGCGGTACGGCAAAATATGCCGATCCCCTGGGAGGCTCTTATTTGCTGGAGTCAATGACCACCCGTCTGGAGGAAGAGGCCGAGGCTTATTTTAAAAAAATTGACGAAACGGGCGGCGTGCTTCGTGGTATTCAGTCCGGATTTTTTCAGAGAGAAATCCTGACTGGCGCGGCTTCACGCCAAAGGCCTCAGGAAAAACCCGTGCCTCCGGCGGCCAAAGCCGAACCCGTTTCGGACCGCGAGCAGGTCGAAAAACTTAAATTGCTCAAAAGAACCCGGTCCAAGAAGGAAACGGAAAAGGCCTTGAAGGAATTAAGAAAGGCGGCCGAGGGAAAGCGCAATCTGATTCCGGCCATTCTGGAATGCGTCCGTTCCTACGTGACGCTGGGCGAGATCGTTTATGAACTTAAGGGTTTTTTCGGCGAATACCAACCCCCTTCCGTATTCTGACATGAATAAATCACCGATGCGCGTGTTGCTGGCCAAGGCGGGACTTGAAGGTCATGATTCCGCGCTTATCGCCATGGCCCGGTCGCTGAAGTCCGCCGGCATGGAGGTGATTTATCTCGGCATCCATCAAACCGCGCAAAGCGTGGCGCGCGCCGCGGTGGAAGAAAACACGGACGCCGTGGTGCTCACTGTTTCTACGGGTTCTCACCGCTTGATTTTTCCGGCGGTGGTGCGTGAGCTGCGTTCGGCCGGGAGTAACGCGCTGGTCACGGGAGCTGCCGACATTGTTCAGGGAGAAAGGGAGTATCTCTTATCGGAAGGCGTGGGCGCGATCATGGATCCATCCCTGGCCGGCACCATGATTGTGGAATTTCTTGAATCGTGGCTTGCCGGTAAAAGGGAGGCGAGAAAGGGGCATTCTCCGAAACCTTTGGTGAACGCATGAAGCGTTTCTCCATTTTTCTGTTTTTATTTCTTTCTATTGCCGGTCCCGTGTCCGGAGAGGAAACGGGACAGCCAGTTCAGCTCGAAACCCCCGACCATATCACCCTTCAAGCCGTCTATTATCCGGCGCGTGACGTAAAGGCCTCTGTTTTATTACTGCATATGCTGGGCAGAGACAAAAGCGACTGGAAAGATTTTGCCGCAGCGCTTCGCGCGAACGGCTATGAAGCCCTGGCCCTGGATTTGCGAGGGCACGGCGAGAGCGCCAAACAAAAAGACCAAGTCTTCAGCTGGAAGAAATTCGAACCCGCGGACTTCAAGATGATGACCGAGGATGTCCGTACCGCCTATCAATGGCTGAAGCAAAAAAACGGTTCCCAGCCGGTTTTTATCGTAGGCGCCAGTTTGGGCGCCAATCTGGCCATTGTCCTGGCTTCGCAGAATCCCGAAATCGCGGGCGCAGCCTTGTTGTCACCGGGACTGGATTACCGGGGCATTCAGATCGCGCGCTACACCGCGCAGTACGCCGGCCGCCCTCTTTTTATGACCGCGGCGCGGGATGACGAATATTCCTGGGTCTCCGCCCACTACCTTATGGATTTGGCCAAAACCGACGATAAGACCCTTAAGGATTACCCTCCCGGGGCGGGGCATGGGACGCAGATTTTTAAATTCAAATCCCCGGAAAAAAATGAAACAGCCCTTCAGGATTTGCTGCTTGAGTGGATAGGCAAACACCTGGGCCGCGTTTCGCCCGTCAGCTAACATGGGGCTTATCCGCAGTGGGGTAGAGCCCGTCCTCCTTTTCTCTGGTTTTTTATTCCATGATGCCGATATTCTGAAACAAGCCTTGGAGTCTTTGACGGCGGCCTGGGGACCGGTGCTGCTTGAAAGCCCGTCTTTTGATTTCACGCATACGGATTACTACCGTAGGGAGATGGGGGAAGGATTGAAAAGAAAGTTCGTGGCGTTTGCCGATTTGATAGCTCCCACGGACCTGGCGAAAATCAAAGTGGCCTCTAACCGTATCGAAGACGGTTTGGCCGTTTCCGGGAAACGCCGTATCAATATTGATCCGGGTTACCTCGACTTTGCGAAACTTGTTTTGGCCAGCACCAAGGATTTTTCGCACCGGCTCTGTCTGGGCGAAAACATATTCGGAGAAGTGAGCATGCGGTACGCGAAGGGGCAATTTCAGCCGCTTGAATGGACCTACCCCGATTACCGTGAACCGCAAACCCTGGATTTTTTAAATCATGCCAGACAACTCTACGCGGCAAGAAGAAGCCAAACGGTATCAGGCGCTTAAAAATCGCCTGATGCTGATTTCCCTGGCACTGCAGGGGGCCCTGCTTTGCTTGGCCATCACCGCGGGCTGGACCTGGCGCTTTAAGGCCTGGGCCGGTTTCCTGGGCCCTGCTCCATCACCCTGGGCTCTTGTGTTTTTTTATTTCCTAGTTTTTTCGCTTTATCTCCTGCTCTTGGAATTTCCGCTGAATGTCTACTCCGGCTATGTCCTTGAAAAACGTTTTGGCCTTTCCTCGCAGGATTTTAAAGGCTGGCTTTGGCAGGATTCCAAAAAGCAGGTACTTTCGTTTTTATTTTCCGCCGTTCTGGTGGAGGCCCTTTATTTTCTGCTCAGGTCTTTTTCTGAGAACTGGTGGCTTTTTGCCTGGGCCGGCTGGTTCGCGGTCACGGTCCTTATCGGCAAATTCGCGGTGGTCCTGTTTCTCCCTTTGTTTTACAAAAGCACGCGGCTTGAAGATGCAAGTCTGAGGGGAAAAATCACGGGCCTGCTTGAAAAATATCATTTTCCCGTGAAAGATATCTATGTGATCAATTTAAGCAAAACGACGCGCAAGGCGAATGCCGCTTTCACCGGGATAGGCTCGACGAGGCGAGTGCTTTTGGCCGACACGCTTCTGGAACATTTTACGCACGGTGAAATCGAAACCGTGGTGGCCCATGAGCTGGGCCATTGCAAAAAGCGCCATCTGGTAAAAGGCGTTATCTACAATACGGCCGTGTCTCTCGTTGTTTTCTACGCCGCGTATCTCGCGCTTAAGCATTGGGCCGCGCCTTTGGGTTTTGAATCACCCGCGGATATAGCGGCCTTTCCGCTTTTGGGGCTGGTGGCCTTCGCCGCCGGATTTATCCTGATGCCGGCCGGGAACGCGTATTCGCGTTTTCACGAAACCGAGGCCGACGATTTCGCGCTCAAAGAATGTCCCGACCGCGGGGCTTTTATTTCAGCGCTCAAAAAGCTCGGCAGCCAGAATTTGGCGGATTTCGAACCCCATCCGTTGATAGAATTTTTTTTATACTCCCACCCGTCTCTCGGAAAAAGGATAAGCCGTGCTGAAAAAAGTTGAACGCGCCTGTTTCGCGCTGTGGATACTCGCCCTTTTATTTTTAGGGGCCTCCGCTTCGGCGTCTGCCGGGGCTAGCTCAAGGGAAAGCTACGAGGCCAATCAAAAGGGCGTGGAGTATATGGAGCGGGGCCGTCTGAAGGAGGCGGTGCAGTCTTTTGAAAAAGCCCTGCGCGCGGACCCGGCCAATAAAATCATCAAGGAAAATCTAAGCGTGGCTTACAATAATTTTTCTGTGGAACTCATGGAGGACAAAAGGTATCTGGAGGCCAGGGAATATCTGGAAAAAGCGGCGCGGTTAAGTCCCGGCGACAAAAGCATCAGCGATAACCTGGCCATGGTACGGCGCGAACTCGGAGGGATAAACTCTCCCGGCGTGAAGCCCGTTGAGTCGCGCAGTTTTGAAAGCGACAAGGCGATGGGCGACGTGGCCAATGATTTTTTGATGCAGGGGATCCAGTATTACGATAAAAAAGAATATGCCCTTGCCAAGGACGTGCTTCATGAGTCCATCAAGTTTTCCGAAACCAATCCTACGGCGTATGAGATTTTAGGCGATATCGCGTATTTCGAGCAGGACCTCAAGAAGGCTAAGGAGTATTACACCCGGGCGTTTCGCTTGCGCCGTTCCAAAACACTCGAGGAGAAACTGGAAAAACTGAGCCGCGAGGCGCAGGTTGAAAACAAGCTGGACCCTTACGCGGACGAACACTTCATCATCCGGTACAAGCAGGAGGAGTCGAAACAAATAGGCAGCGGTTTCGAAATACGCGAATACCTGCGTCAGGCCTGGCGCGCGGTGAGCCAGGAATTCGGCTATTATCCGGATCAAAAAGTGGTGGTGCTGCTTTATTCCGAAGACGAATACAGGGAATTATCGGAAACCCCGGCCTGGACAGCCGGTCATTTTGACGGAAAAATCCGGCTTCCCGCTTACAGGGACAAAACCAATGTCCGTGAGCTGAACAAGGTGGTTTGGCATGAATTGACGCATTTTTTTGTGCGCGATCTTTCGCGCGGCCAATGCCCCTCCTGGCTGAATGAAGGTCTGGCGCAGCATGAAGAAAACAAGGTCAAAAAAATCGACCTGGCTCTTTTCCGGGAAGTCGTTAGGAGCGGTTCGCTTCTGTCTATGGACGCGCTTGAAACCGGGCTGTCCGACTCGGCCGGCGGGGAAGAGGCGGCCCTTTTTTATCAGCAATCTTTTGTCTTCACGCAAAACCTGATCAGCCGTTACCGCATGTTCAAAATCAAGCAGCTGCTGGGCGCCTATGGAAAAGGCAAGACCACGGAAGAAGCGTTCAAACAAGTATTCGGTGTTTCCGCCCGGGTCTTTGACGCCAAATGGCGGAAATCGCTCGCCGGATGAAGTTTTTTTCAAAAATTCGTATGATTTAGTACAATACCCCTCTAACTTTAACAATCAATAGACTTCTATGAAAAAACTCGTTGGTTTTATTCTGGCCGCGCTTTTAAGCGGCGGTTTTGCCGGAAACGCCCTGGCGGAAAACCAGGTACGCGTCACGACGGTTTTTAACAAGCGTACGGCGAACGTTTCCGAAGAAATCAAATTAAATATCCGTATCGGAGGAGCCAAAGCCAATGTTTTGAGGCCGCGGATTCCTTCCGTCGACTTTCTGGATTCTTATTACACCGGCCGCACGAATCAGTTCACCTTTATCAACGGCCGCTCGGAAAACACCACCGCTTTCAGTTATTTGCTGGTGGCCAAGCGGCCGGGCAAATTCCAGCTTCCGCCCATTGAGGTGGAAGTGGACAATGAAATTTTCAGGACAGACCCCATCGATATTCAAATCCTGGATAATTCGCCGGGGGTCAATTCTCTCACCCCCGCCTCCGCTGCGGGGGCTCCGGTTTTGCCCCAGCCGGTGGTTCCCCTTACCGGTCCAATCCCCGCAAGTTCGGTTCAAAAACCCGTCACCCCCACGGTCACGGCTGATACGGACAAGGATATTTTCTTAAACGTTACGGCCGATAAGCGCGAAGCGTATCCCAATGAGCAGATTCTGCTGACTTATTCTGTTTACGCGCGTGTGCCGACCCGGCCCGAACAATTTGAGAAAGAGCCCAATATGAGCGGGTTATGGGTGGAAGAAATTCCGCTGGAAAAGGATTATCAGCCTGAGAGAGTCATTTTTGACGGGCTTCAATACATAAAAGGAGACGTGAAGAGGCTTGCCGTTTTTCCAACTTCTACCGGTACTTTTGATATTGACCCGGGTGTTTTTCGTGCCACGATTAAAAAGGAGCAGAATGCATCCAGCCTTTTCGACGATTATTTTGACGAAAGCTTTTTTGGGGGCTCTTTTTTCGCCCAGCGCGAGCCAAAACTGCTGACTGCCAAGCCGCTAAAACTCGTGGTGCGGCCTTTCCCGGAGCAGGGCAAGCCCGCGGATTTCAGCAACATGGCCGGCCAGTTTGAAATGATGTCGTCGGTGGATAAAAAAGTGGTCAAACAAAACGAACCGGTCAACCTTTCGCTGGTCATCAAAGGCGAGGGCAATATCGAAATGATAGAGCGGCCGCAGATTCCGGAATTGAGGGACGTGAAGGTTTACGACAGTGATTCCTCCACCGAGCTCACCAAATACCGGGGAGGTGTCAGGGGAAGAAAGTCCTTTGAGATGACCCTGATTCCGACCGCGGCCGGCGATTTGGAAATCCCTTCGCTTAAATTCAGCTATTTCGATCCCATCAAGGGCCGGTATCAGACGCTCAAAACCCCGGCTTATCAAATCAAGGTTTTGCCGGGTCCTGCCGTGCCTCTTTCCGAATCCCTGAAAAATCTCGGAGGGGGAGCCGATCTGAAGAAAAAAATCGAGCGCGAAAGCCGCGACATCCATTTTATCAAAGAAAATTTCAAGTTTCCGGAAGAAGGGCAGGGCCGCCGGAAAAAGGCCCTTATGCTTTTGTATCTGAACGCCGCGCTGTCGCTGGGGGGGGTGTTTTTATTTTTAAGAAGCCGCTATGAAGACAAATTGGACAAGAATGTGGCCCTGAAAAGGAGCCGGACCGCGGCACAATCGGCGCGCAAAGGAATCACGCTTTTGAAAAAGCTGAGTGCATCTTCGCGGGAGGAAGACCTCCGCAAGTTTTTTGAAGAGGCTCCGAAAATCATGAACGCTTATTTCGCGGATAAGTTTAATGTGTCCGCGCAGGGGCTTACCCTTTATGATATTGAAACCCGCCTTGAGGAACGTGACGCGGCAAAGGGGCAATTGGATGCCCTCCGTGCCTTTTATGACAGCTGCGACCGGGTGCGATTCACTTCTTCCGGGATTCCCGCTGTCCAGCGGGAGGATTTGATCCGGACCCTTCAGGGCATGATAGCTTTTTTGGAGAAAAAATGATGACGAGAAAAGGGGCACTGGCCGTGTTTTTTTTCTTTTTGACCTGCCTGCCGTTTGCCGCGGCCGAAGATGCTGCGCCGGGAGGTCCTTCACGGGAAGAGGCGGCCCAGGCATACAAACAGGGTGACTTTGAAAAAACGGCCGCCGCGTATGAAGCCCTTGCCGGAAAATATCCGGACTCCGCGGAATTGCATTACAATCTGGGGAACGTCTACTTTAAACTCAAGAAAACGGGCAAAGCCCTGGTGGAGTATTCAAGGGCCAAAAGGATTGATCCGCGGGATTACGATATCAATGAAAATTTGACCTATGCGCAGGGATTGATCGAATACAAAATGGACGATAAACGCAATTGGTACCTTATCCAGTGGGACCGTCTGATGGGGCTGGTGGCCTGGCAGGAAGCTGTTTTTTTGTCGCTGGGCCTTTATTTAGCCTGGATATTGTTATGGATCGCGCGTTTTACGGTGAGAAAAAATTTGAAGTTTTTATTTTTGATAAAACCGGTTTTTATTCTTTTCCTTTTGTCGCTGGCACCGGCCGGCTGGAAATACTGGGACGAGTCATGGCGCCGCGAGGCCGTGGTGGTGGTTCCTAAAGCGGAAGTCCGCTACGGCCCCTCGAACGCCGACAAGGTGGCTTTCCGCCTGGTCGAAGGGCTCAAGGTGCGGGTCCTGCAGGCCAGGGAAGACTGGTGCCTCGTGGGCTTGGTGAACGGCGACAGCGGCTGGAGTGAAAAAAAGAATTTGGAAGTCATTTAAATTAGGCGGGGAATAACATGAGCGTTTATCCGGACAAAAAAGGTCATTTTCTCGAATACGGCGGTAAATTCGTTCCCGAAACCTTAATGACGGCCTTGAAGGAGCTTGAGGATGCGTATCGCTGCTTCAAGAAAGACAAGAAATTCCAGGAAGAGCTGCGTTATCACTGGACCACTTACGCAGGACGGCCCACGCCGCTTTATTTCGCGCGTAATCTGACGGAATATTTCGGCAAGGCGCGCATTTATCTGAAACGCGAAGATCTTTGCCACACCGGCGCGCATAAAATCAATAACACCATAGGCCAGGCACTGCTAGCCCGGCGTCTCGGTAAAAAACGGGTGGTGGCGGAAACCGGAGCGGGGCAGCACGGTGTTGCCACGGCCACGGCCGCGCGGCTATTCGGACTTTCCTGCGACGTTTACATGGGCAAAAAAGACGTGGAGCGTCAGGCTCTTAATGTTTACAAAATGAAATTGCTGGGAGCAAAGGTGATTCCCGTGCTCTCCGGCTCGCAAACCCTGAAAGATGCCACGAATGAGGCCATTCGCGACTGGGTCACCAATGTGGGCGACACCCATTATTTGCTGGGATCGGTGGTGGGCCCGCATCCGTATCCCATGATTGTGCGTGACTTTCAATCCGTGATCGGGCGTGAAACGAGACAGCAAAGCCTGCGTTTGTTAGGTCGTTTGCCTGATTATCTCGTGGCCTGCGTGGGCGGCGGGAGCAATGCCATGGGGTTTTTCTATCCCTTTCTTAAAACCAAGGTAAAACTGATCGGAGTGGAAGCCGCGGGACTCGGCCTGAATACCGGGCATCATTCCGCCTCTCTTTGCAAAGGCACGCCCGGCGTTTTGCACGGCATGAAAAGCCTTTTGCTGCAGGATAAAAACGGCCAGGTCCAGCTCGCTCACTCGGTGTCGGCCGGACTCGATTACCCTTCGGTGGGGCCGGAACATGCTTTTCTCAAGAAAACCGGCCGGGTCACTTACACGGCGGTCAATGACAGGGACGCGCTTCACGCCTTTCATTTTCTGACGCGCATGGAAGGGATTATGCCGGCCCTGGAATCCTCGCATGCCGTGGCCCATGTTTTGAAATTCGTGAAAACGAGAAAAAAATCAGAAACGATTGCCATATGCCTGTCCGGCCGTGGCGACAAAGATATTCACATCGTTCAAACCCACTCTCATCTATCATGAAAAACAATCGAATCACTCGCACCCTGGGCAGAGCAGCCCGCAACCGGCGCAAATTGTTTTGTGCTTTTCTCACGCTGGGCTATCCCAATCTGGCCTTCACGAAACGTTTGATCAAAGAAATGGAAACGGCCGGCGTGGACCTGGTCGAGCTCGGCTTCCCGTTCTCCGACCCTCTTGCGGACGGGCCGGTGATTCAGAAAGCTTCGGAACACGCCCTGCGAAAAAAGGTGTCTTTGAACGATGCCTTCCGCCTGGCGCGCGAATTACGCAAAGAAGGCTGCGGCATCCCGCTGATTTTTTTCTCCTATTACAATCCCATCCTTCATCACGGACCCAAACGTTTTGCCTCGGACCTCAGGAAGAACGGTTTTGACGGAATTATTTGCCCGGATCTTCCGCCTGATGAGGATATGTTTTTCGCCGCGGCCGTCAAAAAGCAGGGCCTGCACAATATTTATCTCACGGCCCCGACCACGGAACCGGGCCGTCTGAAGATGATAGCGTCAAAATCCTCCGGGTTTGTTTATTACGTGTCGCTCAAAGGCGTCACGGGGATGAGAAAGGCGCTTTCTTCGGATTTGAAGGCGCAAATCGCCAGGATCAAGAAGGTGACTTCTAAACCTGTTTTGATAGGTTTCGGCATTTCGACGCCGGCCCACGCGGCCAAAGCCTGCGCGGTGTCGGACGGTGTGATTGTGGGCAGCGCCATCGTGAACAAGATAGAACAGGCGCACGGCAAGCTCCCGGAAGTAACGCGGTTTATCCGGCTCATGGCAGATACCGTGAAAAAGGCGGGCCCGCGCCCATGATGATAGGCCTTGATGTGGGAGAAAAAAGGATAGGCGTGGCCAAAACCGATGAAATGGGTTTCATGGCGCACGCGGTGGGGCTGATCGAAAGGCGGAGCGACCGTTATGCGGTCGATGAAATCAAGAGGTTTGTGATAGAATGGAATGCCGACAAAATCATCGTGGGCCTTCCCAAGGAAATGAGCGGCAAAGTAGGCAAGGTGGCGGAGAAAGTTATGCGCTTCGGTGAGCTTATCCAGAAAGAACTCCCCGAGGTTCAGGTCGAATACTGGGATGAAAGGCTTTCCACCAAAGGCGCTGAAAGAAATTTGATTGAAATGGATGTGTCGCGCAGCAGGCGCAAGCAAGTGATAGACAAACTCGCCGCGCAGTCGATTTTGCAAAATTACATGGAAGCTCATCCAAAACGTTATCCGGCCTGCTAGGCGCTGCCAGTGCCCCAGGCAGCCGGCCCGGGCGGTTGGCACGGGCCCGCTTGCTAAGGTTGTTTTTATAAAAATAGGAGGATAAGTATTTATGTATCGGATTGAGAAGATGCCCAATGGTTTGACGGTGGTGGTGGCGGAAATGCCTGCGCGGGATTCTGTGGCCGTGGGGATTTGGGTCAAGGTGGGCGCCCGCTATGAGCAGCTGAGGATATCCGGGATAGCTCATTTCACGGAACATCTTCTCTTTAAGGGGACAAAGACCAGGTCCGCGCGCAAAATCAAGGAATCCATCGAGGGCTTGGGCGGCGTTTTTAACGCCTTTACCGGCGAAGAATCCACCTGTTATTTCGTTAAAATCCTCAAGGACCATTTTGAGCTTACCTTTGACGTGCTGGCGGACATGATTAACCATTCGCTTTTCCGGCCGCAGGACATTGAACGGGAAAGGACCGTGATTCTGGAAGAAATCAAGATGTACCAGGATTTACCCCAGCAATTTGTCCAGGAGAGGATGAACCAGCTGCTTTGGCCCGACCAGTCGCTCGGAAGAAACGTCGCGGGCACGCTGGAGACCGTTTCAGGCATCAAACGCGCTGATTTTCTGGATTTTAACCGTAAATTTTACCATCCGGCCAATTTGCTCGTCACGGTGTGCGGCGATGTGCCGGCGGAGCACGTGATTGAACAGGCGCAAAAACATTTTTCCGGCAACCGCGCGGGGCAGCCGTCGCGTTTCAGCCCGGCGAATTCTTCGCAAAACCGTCCGCGCTTTGATTTTTTCACCAAGGAAACCGAGCAAACGCATGTGGTCATAGGCTTTCACGGCCCGGCGCGCACCAACACCGAAAAATTTAAGATCGCGCTTCTCAATATCATTCTCGGCGGCAACATGAGCTCGCGGCTCTTTGAAGAAGTGCGCGAGAAGCGAGGGCTTTCCTATGAAATCAAGTCATCCCTTTATTTTTTTCAGGATGCGGGTGGTTTTACGGTTTCCGAGGGCGTTGAAAAGAAGAAGCTCCCGCTTTCTATTCGCGTTATCCTCAATGAATTGCGCAAAATAAGAAACAAACCCGTGGGCGAGCAGGAATTGCGCCGCGCCAAGGATTATTATCTGGGGCAGCTTTACCTCGCTCTTGAAGACACTTTGGACCAGATGGTATGGCTTGGCGAAAAAGTCATGTATCTCGGCGAACCTCCCACGCGCGAAGAAATACGGGAGAAAATCGAAGCGGTCACGGCCAGGGACATACAGGCCATAGCCGGCCGTTATCTCAGAACCAATAATCTGAACCTGGCGGTGGTTGGTCCCACGCCAAAAGACGTCCAGAAACAGATCAAAGACGATTTTTATATCGAATGACCATGAGCGAAAAAAAAGTTCTTATAGCGCCCAGTATTTTGTCCGCTGATTTTAGCCGATTGGGTGAAGAAATCCGCGACGTGGAAAAGGCGGGATGCGATTGGATTCACGTGGACGTGATGGACGGACATTTTGTGCCAAATCTCACCATCGGACCCGTGGTAGTCAAGTGGATGCGCAAGGTCACCAAGCTTCCGCTTGATGTCCATCTCATGATTGATGACCCGGCGAAATACCTCGAAGATTTCAAGAAAGCCGGCGCTGACTGGATCACGGTCCACTATGAAGCCTGCCAAACGGATTTGCGCGCCGTCCTTGAACAAATCAAAGCGTTGGGACTCAAACGAGGTGTTTCCGTGAAGCCGGGAACCCCGGCCGAAGTTTTGGCCCCTTTTCTTTCCGAAATCGATCTCATCCTGGTCATGACCGTGGAGCCCGGATTCGGCGGCCAGTCTTTTATGGAAGGTGCGGTGCATAAAGTCCCGTATCTCCGCAAAAAATTCCACGGCCTGATTTCCGTGGACGGCGGAATCAACGCTGAAACCGCCAAAAAGGTCGTTTCCCAGGGAGCCGATATTCTGGTCGCGGGAACCGCTGTATTCGGCAAGCCGGACCGCGCTCAAGCCATCCGGGAACTTTCCTCTTTTTGACATGAATCCCGAGAAAATCCGCAATTTCAGCATCATCGCCCATATTGACCACGGCAAATCCACGCTCGCGGACCGTTTTCTCCTTCATACCGGCGCTATTTCCGAGCGTGAATTCAGAAATCAGATGCTGGACGATATGGACCTGGAAAGGGAGCGCGGCATCACCATCAAAGCCAGCGCGGTCAGGATTCACTATAAGGACTATATCCTGAATCTGATTGACACTCCGGGCCATGTGGATTTTTCGTATGAGGTCTCGAAAAGTCTGGCGGCCGTGGAAGGCGTGCTTCTTCTTGTGGACGCCACGCAGGGTGTGGAAGCCCAGACCATCACCAATTTTATTCTGGCCAAAGAAAGCCAGCTTGTCGTTGTTCCGGTGGTGAGCAAAATCGACCTTCCCAGCGCCATGCCGGAGAGGATGATTGATGAGGTCAACGATATCCTGAAGCTGAATCCTGACCGCATCGTTTTTTGCAGCGGAAAAACCGGCGAAGGCATTGAGGATGTGATACAAGCCGTGATCACGCAAATCCCCCAGCCTATAGGAAGCGAGCATAAACCGCTCAAGGCCCTGATTTTTGATTCCAAATTCGACTCGTACAAGGGCGTCATTATTTATATCCGTCTGGTGGATGGGAATTTAAAAGTTGGAGATAATATCCTGCTGATGCGCTCAGGCTCCACGCATGAGGTGACGGAAATCGGGATTTTTAATCCCCGGCCCCAAAAAATCGATGAACTCACCGCCGGTGAGGTGGGTTATATCGCCTGCAATATCAAAAGCGTTTTGGACGTGAAAATCGGCGACACCGTGACGCATGAAAAGGCCCCCACAGCGGAGCCTCTCCCGGGCTACAAGGAAGTGCAGCCCATGGTGTTTTGCGGTCTTTTTCCCATCAACACCCGCGATTACGCCATTCTGCGCGACGCGCTGGACAAGCTCCGGTTGAATGACGCCTCCTTTGTCTATGAGCCGGAGACTTCAGCTTCTTTGGGGTTTGGATACCGCTGCGGATTCCTCGGCCTCCTGCACATGGATATCATTCAAGAGAGGTTGGAAAGGGAATTCGACCTGGAGCTTTTGGCCACGGCGCCGAACGTGGTTTACCGCGTGATCAAAACATCCGGAGAATCCTTTTTGCTCGACAATCCGACCAAACTTCCGCCGCCTCAGGAAATCGCCTCTATTGACGAGCCATTTATCCGGGCCAAGGTGATTGTCCCATCCGATTCCATGGGCGCCATCATGCAGATGTGCCAGGACAAGCGGGGGATTTATAAAAGCACGGAATATCTCGACACGAACCGTGTCCTTTTGCTTTATGAATTGCCCTTTGCCGAGGTCCTGGTCGATTTTTATGACAAGGTGAAGTCCATGACGCGCGGATACGGTTCTCTCACGTATGATTTTATAGGCTACAGAAAAGCGGAATTGGTTCGATTAGATATTCTGATCAACGGCGAAAAGGTGGACGCGCTTTCTTCGATTGTGATCAAGGAAAACGCCAGGTTCCGCGGGAAACAACTGGTGGAAAAGCTCCGGGAAGTGATACCCAGGCAAATGTTTGAGGTCGCCATCCAGGCCTCCATCGGTTCCGCGATTATCGCGAGGGAAACCATCAGTGCCATGCGCAAGGACGTGACCGCTAAATGTTACGGAGGCGATATCACGCGCAAGCGTAAGCTCTGGGACAAGCAGAAAGAAGGCAAGAAGCGCATGAAAAAAGTGGGGCGGGTGGATTTGCCGCAGGAAGCGTT
>Ga0209211_10006455_pt1 | contig 16959 bp, 12 predicted proteins | sample RifGroA2_FD_183992 | JGI IMG/M metagenome (GOLD analysis project Ga0209211, IMG submission 183992) | Groundwater microbial communities from Rifle, Colorado, USA - Groundwater A2 (SPAdes) (version 2) | ecosystem: Environmental > Aquatic > Deep subsurface > Groundwater | place: Rifle, Colorado... | reverse complement strand
TCTGAAAAATTTGCAGATTTATATCCTCGGCAATTTTTTTCGCAATTTCTTTTTCAATTCCCAATCTATTTGTCAGATTTAGTATGAAATCTTTCGGATGGCTTAGGCCAAAAATTATTCCGTAAACTTCTCCGCCTAAAATTGAGTATTGATCAACATGCAAGCCGTAATTTTTCGCGGTCTGGATAATAGTATTTGTTACTTCTTCGGAGAAAAAAGCCTGTTTAAGGTCTTCCGGAAGAGTCTTCATTTTTTCTCTTAATTGTTCGGGCGTGTATGTTTGCATATTTTTTTAGGGAGTCCCTCCGGTTGCTCCGCCCGTTGCCGCGCCGCCTGCGGCCCCGCCTCCAGCTCCTCCGGCCGCTCCTCCGCCTCCGCGCGACGTTAGTCCGAGCATTTGCTGGGCGATCTCGTTGGTTTCAATGTAAGTAGCCATGCTGTTATTTCCAAAACTTCTAAGCTTGCCCGCGATGTCTGTTGCGGTTGCCCCCATATGTTTCAGGCCTCGCACAAAGGGATCAAAAATTTCTGAACTGTAGATTGGATAGAAGCTTTTTTGTGGAGCGTATTTAATAATATCCTCCATTAATTCCGGGAATTTGGCGTAATCAAAATGATCTGCTGAAAGATCCTCGAAATTAATTTTTGGAACAATTTTTTTGATGTCTTTTCCTAATGCATACGTAAAGCCGGGGGCTATGCCAAGCGCGAAGTCGGTTTTATCAGACCGTTTAGAGTCAATGTATTTGATGAAATCCTCGGTCTCGCTTGCTCCCGAACCATACTGTCTTTCAAATTGTTTAATAACAGCTTGAATGTTTTCCTTAGTCGCAGTTTCGGTAAATGACTCTTTTAATTCGTCAGGTGTTGTCGCGTCTCTTAATATAGGCACAAAAGTTTTCAAATCTTTTAATCCTTCTTTTGACCACCTCTCTCTTAATTCGACTTGTTTGTCGGCGGCGCTCAAATTCTTTATCATGTTTTCAACGTCAACCGCGCTTTCTTTTTTGGCGATCATGTTCTTTGCCTGCTCTTCATAAATTCTGTCCTTTTTCTCTGGCGCGAGCTTAGCGACCGTCGCCATAATAGAATCTCTTATGCCCAGGCCTTTGGGATCTGTTGAAACCGAATCATGCATTGCCACAAGATCTCTCGCGCTCATCCCATCAAGAATCGCGCGCCTTATATGCTCGGGAAGTTCGGAAATAAATTGAGCTTTTAGAGTAGGATCGCCTATATCTTTAACTCTTTCTCCATAGCGTTTTATTTCATCTTGATATCCGCCTCGTTTTTGTGTCCATTCACCTGCGCGAAGAGTTTGTTCGGCCGCACCTCTTACCGCGGCGTTAGTCATTCCTCCGAGCCAGGTTCCGGGACGACGCCATGAAGCCGGGGCAAATCCTGCGCCGGCAACTCTTTTTTCCTCAATTTTATCGCTTACTTTATTCATAATTCTTGCCGTTGGAGCCGCCACAAAAGTTCTGCCAGCCCATCCTTTAAACATTGATCTTCCTTTTCCAGCCATATCCACTGCTTTTTTGCCCCCCTCAATTCCAAGCTGTGTTGAAACGCCAAGCGCGGTAAACAATAAAATTCCGCTAATGACAACTTGTATAAGCGCGAGCGTAATAAATTCGGTAAACCCTTTAACCTTGTCTATCGAAGTAAAATATCCGTTTAGTCCCGTTAAAACGTTTACGGAAATTATGAAAAGAAAAAGAAATACTGCAGGGAAAATCGCGTGCTTCATTAGTCTTTGCCACCAGTCTGAAGCGTAACTTCTTGTTGCCGGAAAAATCATGAGCGCGAATCCAAAAGGTGCGAGCATCAACAAAAGCCAAAGCCCGGCCATGCGGGATATCATTAAAAACGCGGCTAGAATTAAAACTAGGGCTGCGGCAAGTATAAGAACAATTCCAGCGATTTCTACAATAATAACTGCCATAACAGCTGACGTTGCGTTCCCAAAGCCTTCGAACGGCGCGTTATTGAATAATCTGTTGGGGCTAAAAGTATTTACTACGGAAAGCGCGAGATTTTTTTCAAATTTTAGCCCAAGCGCTCGAGCCAAGTGTCCATTTTCATTGCCTAAAAGCCCCGAAGGATCGGGTTGGGCGTTGTATATAGTAGTTGCGAATGCGTTTGAGATAAATATAATGCTTTGCGCGGCAAGAAAGCTGAAGTTGACTAAAAGCGCGATTAAAATAAGTTTTACTAAAATTTGCTTTGAGCCGTATGATTCGATTCCTAAAATTATGGAGATCGCTATAAATAGGAGCATAAATATGAAAAAGAGATTTACCACGTCTCTTGAAAAAGCCCAGCCAACTCCGAGCGCGTCGATCTTTTGATAAGTATAGTTCGCGTTATCAAGCGAAAGGCCTAAAGACATATTAAAGATAAGGCCGGAGATGCTTAAAAAGCTTCCAAGGGGCCGGACAACTAAAGTGTATAGGATTCCCGCGACTGTCCACGCGATGCAATTGCCCCAGTTTGTAACACACTTCCATATGCCGGGGCTTTTGCTTACTTGTTCGTCTAATTTTCCAGCCTCAGTTTGGCCGGCCACTTGCGCGAAAGCGGTCATTGGGGAAAATGCCGTGGGAATTAAAAACGAAACCAGCAGGAGCAGACTCACGTATTTTTTAAAGCTTTCAGATATCATTGGTTATTTACTGTTACTGTTATGGGGGCGCTTTGAGAAAGTAATTTTCCGGAAGAGTTAAAAATTTGAACGGTCAACACGTGGTCGCCTTTTTTTGTTTTGACGGTATCCCAAGTGAACGCGTAAGAACTGCCTGTAAAATTGACTTCGCCCAAGGTTAAATCATCAAGTTTAAAAACAGTTTTAGCTCCTCCAGCTATTACTCTACTGATAGTTCCTTTTATTTGAGTGCTCCCTTTAACTGTGGATAAATCTTGCGGGGATTGTACTGTTGCGCGCAGCGAAGGCGTGGTCGTGTTAGTGTTTGTATTGTTGCTGTTATTGTTATTATTGTTGCTAAATATTCCGCCGATTATTCCTTTCAAAATGTCCAGGAGCGCGTTAATGTCAAAAAGATCCGAACGATTTTCTTCTATGATCTCGATGTCTTGTCCCCCTGCTGTTAATTCATATCCGATTGCGTCTTTTTCATCGTACACCGCAGTATCCCCAAATTCATCTGATTCTCGCAAATCCACTAAGTCATTGGTGTATAAATATTCAGCCACCGACCTTGAGAATTCACCCGGAACTTTAATGACGCATTTTCCTTTGATAATTCTGCCGTCTTCAAGTGTTATTTTTTCACATTCTTCTTTAGATTTCAGCCCCCCGCCGGTTGTTAAAAGTTCATTTTCAGTTTCCACAAATTTTGCCATATCTCGTGCCTCGGCTTCATCGTGATAAGCAAGGATTGTTCCGATCATGTTGTTGTTTTCTTCAAGACTTTTTTCCCACGCTTCAAATCCGCCGTTCGCGAAATTTTCGTTAAAGTCTTCATATGAAAATCCAGCTTCGTCATCCAAAGAACAGCTTACTTTTTGGCTGAAACTTTCTTTTGAGAGCGATTTTTTAACAAAAGCCGGGACTTGTTTTTTCAAAGGCTCGCAGAGATTTTGTACAATTTCCGAATCTTCCCGCGTTGTCGCTTCGATAAAAAGTTCCCGCTCATTATCGAGTTCGTTTGCGATTTCGTCATTAAAATTTTTAACATATTGAGGACCCCTTTCTTCATCTTCTCCTGTTTTTGGATTTTTTCCTTCAAGCCATCTTGTCAGCCCAAGCTCGGCGTCCCGCTGCACCGCGTTTGAAAGCAGGTTTGATAAGCAGTCTAAGGAGTAAAACGATTCGCAGGCTTTTGTGTCGATCGGGCTTGGGTTGCCTTCGACATCTGTGTGATTTTCAAGAAGCTCTTCAAGTTTTTTCTCGGCCGTTCGCGTGCTTTCGGCCGGTTCTATCGGTGGCTCCGCGACTTCTTTTTTGTAAATTCCCGCGATCATGGAGTTTAAGTCGAACGTTCGTTCATCAATAAGGTCGTATATTTCCTCGGTGAGATCATAAAGCTCTTCGGTAAGTTCGAATAATTCTTCGTCAAAAACCGGCACGGTCGCCTCGATTTTTTTTGTCGGCAGAAAAATTCCCAAAATCAGCATTCCTGCGAAAAGCGCCTGAATTATTTTCTGATTTCGATTCTCTCTTGGCATTTAATTAAAAAGTTTATATCCCGGATCGGATAATTTAAAAACTATCCCGTTTTTTAAAACCGATTTGCCGGTGGATTTATGAAACTCACGCACTTCGGCCATGACCGTTTTCCGGAGCTTCAGCATGATTATTCCGGTCAGAGGGTCTTTGTCGGAATTTTGCATCCCCTCTATTATTTTTTTTGTTTCAGTTAAATAGTTTAGCTCGTTTACGGCAAAATCTTCATAACCTTTCGGTACCGGAATGTTTTTTATTTCGTAAATGCTTTTGTCAAAAGCGTTTACGACTATGTCCATGTCTTTCAAGTTAGACATGTCTTTTGAAAGAAGCGCTTTGGCCATAATGGCGGTATCGTCTTCTTTTAGGGTGACAAAAGTATTTTCGTAAACGCCGTAGACTTTATTAAAATATTCTTTTATATCCTCTGGCCCCGCGTCTTCGCTCGTCTGCACGTCTCTAAGGCCGAACCTTTGCCAGTCTCCCAAAGCGAGTTCCGGAGTTTTAGAAAGTCGTTTTAAATTCGTCAGGTCAATATTGTATTCCCCGCCGTTTTTTATGGCCGGGCCGATGTTGTCGGCAAGATTTTTAACAAGTCGTTCGGTTAGATTTTCATTTTCTTCTTGCGGCTCATACGGGGAAGGCGAATAGAGGTCGCCAGGCCCTTTTACGAGTGGGTCTCTTTTTTGATCAACTTCATCTCCGTCCCTTGTGCCGTCTTTGTCAGTGTCGCTCGCTCTAGGGTTTGTTCCCCATAGAATTTCTTCCCAGTCCGCAAGTCCGTCTTTATCCGAGTCCAAATTAGCGCTTAGCGCCGCCTCTTCGCTCACGTAAATATTTTCATTCTCGGCTTTATTGGAAAAAACAAGCCTTCCTCCTAAAAAGAGGCCTAAAATAATCGCAAAACTCCCTATTAATCTTGGGCTAGGTAAATATTTCACCCTCTTTATTATACCTGCAAAACATGGGAAGATTTTGTGTATAAATAAGAAGATTTTGGGAATTGGCTGTGCAATAATTAAAAAATAATGAAGTTAAGCGAAAAGAGCCTCTTTCTTGGCATCACCGGCGTCATAATTTTGGCCATTTTGGCTGTTTTTTACACTTTTGGATATCAAAATCCCGGGGAAAGTGATTTGTCGTCCGGAAATTTTCCCGCTGCTTCGTTTTTAAATAAAGAAAACAGCAAAGGCGTGGTTTTTTGCGGCTCTGCGGAGTGCGCGGGAGATGTAAGACCGGGAGAGTTTATAGATTTCGGAGGAGAAAATGTCGTTTTTTCTGAAGAAGAGACTACACTAGCAACTTTTTTTAAGAAAAGTGGTGATGTTTTAAGAAATCTTGTTCCGTTTTCAGATTTTGTGCCGGAGAGTAGCGAAGAAACTCAATCTTTTACTTTTTTTGGCTATACTTATCTGTCGGATAAAGAAATTTTTGAAAAAATTTGGCCAGTTTCGTATAGGGCCGAGCTAATCGACTTGCAAAATCTGGAAATTGTCGGAGGAGAGCTGATTGCGGGCGGCGGCATTTCTGATGGTTTTAATTTCGATGACTCTAGCCCTTCTGATTTTGCGACTGACCCGGTTGAGTGGTATATCGAGCCTGAAAAAAGGGTTTTAAAATTTTCTTCAGATGAAGATATCTACCTAGCAATTGACGTTATTTTTGAAGAAGCGCTTGAAAGTAAGATGATTACTCAGGAGGAGATGAGCAAATTTGACGAAGGCGCTTTGGTATTAAAAAAGCTGATTGATCAAGAGAAATCGAATTTGAAAAAGGGCCAATTAAAGAGCTCCGCCACATTGCCCGGATATCAAAATTTTTATCAGGCAAAAAATCAACCGAGCTTGGTGGTTAAAGAGATTCTTGACGGCTTTTTTTACACGGTTTTTATGGCAAAACCCGTTGATGCCAAGTGGGTTAGAAGTCCTGATTGTTACAAAGATGACGATCCATCTTTTAAGCCCTTGGGAATGAATACCAGAGTTTTTTGCTGTAATTGCGGAATTAAATTCGTACGAGTCGGGAAATATTGCATCCCTATTTTCAAAGATGATTGCGGAGAAAAAATGAGCATTTGCGGTCCTGGTTGCAGGCCGGGAATACCGCTCGGATGTCTTAATAAAATATGCAAAAATTATCCAAACGCGATATGGGATCCTGATACCGGGCTTTGCGGATGCGACGGCGATAATGAGGATTTCGGAGGAAGTGGCGGCGGAAGAGATAATAATGCCGATAATAATGGAGATGATGGAGGTAGCGATAATGGTGGAAGTAATGGCGGTGGTAGTAATGATAGCGTGGCTGGTTCGGACAGCGAACAATTTCAACAAACCGACGGACTTCTCGACGAAGAACAATCACAACAACTTGCTCGCGACAGCAAACCCACGCAAAGCGGAGCCGCGCTTAATGACGAAATTAATGGTGTGGGTTACAGTGGAACGAGTAATCCCAATGGACCTACGGTGATGTTTGATAATAATATGACTCAAGTGGAAAAAGACGCGTGGCTGCAGAAAAATCAGGAGGAGCTTGCCCATGGCACTCCCGAAACAGTTGTATATGTAACAAAAGAAAATAATTTTAAATCAATCGGATCTTCTTTAAATAACAATTGGAGTCCTTATGGCGGCATTGCGTCGGAGCAATCCTTTGATTATCCGGGAGAAGACGAGCCATTTAGCGGAATTTTTATCAGAGATTCGTATAACGGAGTTCTTCTTGATAATATGCCGGCGAATGGTTTTAACCGGTATCCGGACTATTTTCAAAATACGAGCCTTGGAGAAATGACCACTATGCACGAGCTTGCTCATGCGAAACTTGACCAGCAGTTGTCAGGCGGTTTTGGCACAGACGATGCTTTTTTACAGGAGAGATTTTTGGAACAGCGCAATATAATAGATCAGGATTCGTCTCCAGTTACATCGTACGGGGCAAGTTCTGTGGCAGAATTCGCGGCCGATACAATGGCTATGCATAACGCAAGCAACGGACAATACCAGCCGTCTGATCCAAATACGCGCGCGGTATATAATTCGACTGTAGATTATTTAAAACAGAAAGGAATGTTGTAATAAAAAAAGGGAGTTTGCTGTCCTCCCTTGGTTTTGTGCCCAGTGCCTTGATTAAGTATTGGGCGGTTTTTTGCGGCAGTGTTTTGAAGTCTGGGTCATCGGCTCTGATGACCATCAACAAAACCATGTCGTCTTTAAACATCATCACCGGCATTCGCAGTCTTCTTATGCCGGAGAAGTGCGAGACGATGATGCTGTTTTTGACGGACGTCAGTTTGAGCCATTCTCCGCCGCCGCTTACCTCAATGACCACTTCTTTTTGTCCGGCAAGTCGCTCTTCCAGCTTGCCGTAAATCTCGCTATAGGGGATTTCTCCGGCGTCCGCGGCGGTGTAAGCTGACAAAAACAAAAAAACACCTATTAAGAACATAAATCACCTCCGTTAATTTTCTATATTATAACCCCCTTTTATTAATAGGTCAAGATTTCGTGAAATTTTGCAGAATATTTTATCGAGCTTTCCTTAACTTTTTCCTTTTGAAGAAGCGCATGAAAAGATATTATATATTAGTCGCCGCGTTTTTATAAAAATAATTTTAATAATATGAACAAGACTTTGGTATCTGTAATAGGAGCTTTGTTAGTGGTCGGAACTTTTGCTTACAACGTTTACGGCAATCCGCCTGACGAATTTCAATTCCAACTTCTTTCCGCAGTCTTATACGTCATCGGTACGTACATGATTACGCGAAAGCTCTTCCCATTCCTTTAGAGAAAGTTCTTCAGGCCTTAATTTTTTATATTTATCTGGAACCTGCAGATTTTTTAAAGAACGTCTAAGCATTTTTCTTTTTTGTTGAAACGCTCTTCTTGCGATTTCAAAAATTTTTTCGGGATCAATTTTGTTTTCCAAAAACCATCTGTCTGAAATTTCCGAAATTTTAATTATCGCCGAGTCTACTTCAGGCTGGGGAGAGAAAAATTTTTTCGGGATTTTTTTAATGAACTCCGCTTTTCCGAATATTTGGACGGAAAGAGCAAGAAGATTCATGTGGGGCGGTTTTGCCGTAATCCTTTTCGCGACTTCATATTGGACCATTAAAACCATCATGGTCGGTTTAAATTTAATTTGGGATAAAAAAAGGCGCAGAAAACGGGAAGTTATGTAGTATGGGATGTTGGCTACTATCTTGAAGCTTGTATCATGAAGCATGGGACATGAAGCACGGATTTTTTCGAGCGTATCTTTTTTTAAAATATCTCCATGTATGATTTCGACATTGTTCCATATTTTACGCTTCAAGATTTGTGCTACAAGTTCCGGGTCTTTTTCAACCGCGATTACTTTTTTTGCTTTATTGGCGAGGACTTTTGTTAAAGTCCCCGTACCCGGGCCGATTTCAAGAACCACATTCTCTTTAGTAAGTTCTGCGGCATCAGCCATAAGTTCAAGAATTTTTTTATTCTTTAAAAAATTTTGTCCCAAAAATTTCTTCGGTTTAATTCTTGACTCTTGATTCATAATTCTAATCCAGCGTTATTACTTTTTCAGGAGGCTTTTCCATTAATTCCGGAGGTATGTCGAAAAGAAAAGTAGAGGGTCTGTTTATCTGACGCGAGCCAAAAATTGTGCGGAAAACCGACCAGGAAAGGAAAATTTTCTGTTTTGCTCTTGTGAGTGCTACATAAAAAAGCCTTCTTTCTTCTTCGTTTTTCAGCTCTTCTTCTCTAGGCCCATTTTCTGCCGATCTTACGGATGATGGGAAAAGTCCTTCTTCAAGTCCGGCGATAAAAACGATTTTAAACTCAAGTCCTTTGGCGGCGTGCACTGTCATCATTTTTATCGCGTCGCCGTTTTTGATTGTATCCTGATCCGACATTAACGCCGCGTCTTCCAATAATTTTAATATTCCGTCGGGAGATTTTTCCTGATCATAGCGAGTAGCCAGACTTGCGAGTTCTTTGATGTTCGCAAGCCTCCCTGCGCCGTCTTCAGTTCCGTCGTCAAGATAGGTTTCAAGCCCTGAAAGTTTTATCGCTATTTTTATCGCCTCCGAAGCCTTTTTTTCCGAAGAAGTTTTTTTGATTTTTGAAAGCGTTTCTTCAAGCTCGGAAATTTTTACGTCCTCGCTTTTTGAAAGAGCTTTTCCGGAGAAATATTTAGCCAGAAGAACTTTTCCAATTCCGCGCGGCGGCGTGTTTATTATTCTTTTTTTTGACAGAAGATCCTCCGAATTGATTGCCGCCTTTACGTAGGCGAGAATGTCTTTGATTTCTTTCCGCTCATAAAATTTTACGCCGATAACCTGATAGTCAAGATTTTTTGAAAGCATTTTTTCTTCAATCACCCGCGATTGGAAGTTTGTTCTGTAAAGTACGGCGACATTGTTTAAGCTCTCGCCTCTTCGTTTAAGCTCGGCCGCAAGCTCGGCGATAAATTCAGCCTCCTCGTCCTCGTTTATCGCCTCGAATACGGTTATCTTGGCGCCCTTGTTTTGTTTCGAAAAAAGATTTTTCGGAACGCGATATTTATTTTTTACGATTACGGAATTCGCTGCGTCTAAAATCAATTGGGTCGAGCGGTAATTTTCTTCAAGCGTAATTATGACGGCCCCCGGCCAGTCCCGCTCAAAGTGGAGAATGTTGCGGAAGTCCGCGCCCCTCCATGAGTAGATCGCCTGATCCACATCTCCGACAACGCAGATATTTTGATATTTTTTTGCGAGCAGATGCGTCAGGTGGTATTGAACCAAGTTCGTATCCTGATATTCGTCTATGTGAATGTATTTCCATCTTTCCTGATATTTTTTTAAAACTTCCGGATTATTTTTAAAAAGTTCGGCGGTTTTCAGCAAGAGATCGTCGAAGTCGAGCAAATTCGATTTTTTAAGCTTTTCTTCATAGAGTTCCCAAACGGAAGCGAGGATTTTCGGGAAATAATCTCCCGCCATATTCTTAAACGCATCTACGTTTTGCATTTCATTTTTCTTTTTTGAGATTAAAGATTTGAGCCTTTTCGGCTCGAATTGCTTGGGGTCGAGTCCCAAATCGCGCAAAGAAGACTTGATGAGCGAAAGGCTGTCTTCATCGTCCGCGATTGAAAAAGATTTTTTTATTCCCGCCTCTTTTCCAGATTCCCTCAATATATAGACGCAGAGGGAATGAAAGGTGCCCATCCACGGAAGGCTTGCTAGCTTTTTCTCTGAAAGAAGCCTTAAGACTCTTTCCTTCATTTCCGAGGCGGCTTTGTTGGTAAAGGTAAGCGCCAATATTGCATCCGGCCTTGCCCCTTTTTCAATAAGATGGGCGATTCTGTGTACAAGCACCTTGGTTTTGCCAGATCCGGCTCCGGCTATGACAAGAAGCGGGCCGTTCGTGGTGAGTACGGCTTTTTCTTGGGACTCGTTTAGAGTTGCTTCAGCGTTTTTTACCATTTACCCAGTATAACCATGTTTTTTGGAATTTTAATGGCAGATTGTACATATTTAGATCTAAATGGTCAATAAATCTTGCCATACTTAAAGATTTGTTTTATTAATTTTATGTTGAAAATTTGTGAACAAGAGAAATAGCGTCTTTGGAAAAATGGCTTGAATTAAGGGGTTTTGACAAAACCAGCGTAAAACTCTTTCGTATTTTTTGTGCATAAAAAATTGAGAAGAGGGTTAAAAAATGTTAAAATATAAAAAACCTGAAATTTGAAAAGCGAACAGAAAATATAACCACGGCACTCAAGGTTCGAGTGGTTTTAGCCACAATTTGGATCGAAATATTAATTGAAAGTAGTATCTCCGGGCTATCAGGTTAGAAATTGACTCTAAGCTTATTAAGCAAAATTTAAAACGCGAGTTCTCTCCTATTAAAAGGAGAGAGCGCTACACATTGGCGATTTCCAAGCTTCTTCGTTCGGAGAAGCTTTTGGCTTTAACCATGATTACGTGGGTGTCTATGATTTTTCTGCCCAATGCAGAGGCCAATTTTTTTGATTTTTTCCAGAGAATAATGGGAAAGACTGAGGCAGTTGTTTTTACGGCTACGGATTCGGCGAAAGCGCCGGTTTTACAGGCGCCTTTAAACTCTAATCCTCTTGCCGGAGTTGGCGGAGGAGATATAGCCATTATTCAGAGTTCAGCCCTCCTGCCTGTGACCGGCCCGCTCGGATCTATCGCTGATATCGAAGAGAAAAAATCCGAATCGATAAGCATTTATGTTGTAAGGCCCGGCGATACAATAGGCTCTATAGCCGAACTTTTTGGTGTTTCTTCAAATACAATTGCGTGGGCAAACGAAATAAAAAAAGGAAGCCTGATCTCTCCCGGACAGATTTTGGTGGTTCTCCCTGTCACGGGCGTGCAGTATAAAGTTCAAAAAGGCGATACTTTAGCCGGAATAGCTAAGAAATTCGGCGGGGATGCGGAGGAAATTTTGAATTTCAACGGCCTTACAACGGGCGTGAGCCTGACAGAAGGCCTTGCCCTGATAATTCCGAACGGCGAAGCTCCAACGGTTCCCAAAAGTGCTCCGAATTCAAGCGGGAGTAAGATTGCCAATGGTGCTCAAGGCGTAGAATATAAAGGATATTATATTCGACCATTTATTGGCGGAGTTAAAACTCAAGGTATACACGGATATAACGGGGTTGATCTCGCCAACTCTTGCGGCACGCCGATGTTGGCTTCTGCAACCGGAGACGTTATTGTCGCCAAGCAGGCAGGCTGGAATGGAGGCTATGGACAATACATCGCTATTTCGCATCCGAATGGAACGCAAACGCTTTACGCGCATATGTCAAAAATAATCGTGGGACAAGGCTGGCACGTTGTGCAGGGACAAGTTATTGGTTATGTTGGTTCATCCGGAAACTCAACCGGATGCCACGTGCATTTTGAAATAAGAGGCGCTAAAAATCCGTTTTAGATTTTTAGATTTGCAACTTTGTTCCAAAAAGGTAGCCAAAATTATCAACGAGAGATTTCAACTTTCATAAATAAAGAAATTTTTTCTTGGTCGGTACTGGAGGGCTTCGAGTAGATGCTCTTTTTCTATGTCTTTTGAGCTTTCAAAATCAGCGATTGTGCGGCTAAGTTTTATTACGCGGTGATAAGCTCTTGCGGATAAATCGAGTTTTCCAGTTGCCACTCGGAGCAGGTCTTCGCACTCTTTGGAGAGCGGGGCGAATTCCTCAATTTCTTTGGGCCGCATTTCCGAATTTACCCGGATTTTTCTGCCTGCGAATCTTTTTTTCTGAATTTCCCTGGCTTTCTCGACTTTTTTTCTAATGCCATCTGATTCAACTTTTGATTTCTGCGCCATTTTTGCCGATTCAAAATGAGGAACTTCGAGCCAGACGTCTATGCGATCGGCTATCGGGCCGGAAACTTTTCTTTGGTAGCGATAAAGCGTCTGCGTTGAGCAGAGGCAGGGTTTATTTGCGGACCCGTAATTTCCGCAAGGGCAGGGGTTCATTGCAAAAACCATTAATGATTTTGCCGGAAAAGAAATTGTCCCCTTTGCTCTGGAAACGCTTACCACCCCGTCTTCAAGGGGCTGGCGCAGAGCTTCAAGGACTCTTCGTTCAAATTCCGGGAATTCGTCCATGAATAAAACTCCACGGTGGGCAAGAGTAATCTCGCCGGGATGAGGCGTTTGTCCTCCTCCAACGAGCGCTACATAAGAAGCCGTATGGTGAGGATTTCTAAAAGGTCTTTCTGCGAGATAAGGCTCTTTTAAGTTTCCGGCGATTGAGTGAATTTTCGTGACTTCAAGTATTTCATCAAAATCCATTTGCGGAAGTATGGACGGAAAGGCGCGCGCGAGCATGGTTTTGCCCGTGCCCGGAGGTCCGACCATCAGAACATGGTGGCTTCCTGCGGCAGCAAGCGCAAGCCCGCGTTTTGCGATTTCCTGGCCTTTGATTTCCCCAAAATCGAGCGGGTAGGCTTGGCCGTTTTCTATTTTAGTCCCAGCATGCTTTGGGATTAACACTTCACCTTCCAGGTGCCCAATGACATCGGATAAAGTTTTCGCACCGTAAATTGAAATTCCGGACACCAATGACGCTTCGTCCGTGTTTTCTTCCGGAAGAATCATTTCTAAAAATCCTTTTTCTTTTGCCTCAAGGGCCAAAGAGAGTGCGCCTTTAATTTTGCGAAGGTTTCCATCGAGCGCCAATTCTCCCAGAAAAATTTTTTTTGCCGGATCAAACTCAATTTGTTTAGAGGCGAGAAGATAGGAAAGCGCGATTGCGAGATCGAATAAAGGCCCTTCTTTTTTAAGATCCGCCGGAGCGAGCGAGACTGTTACTCTTTGATTTTTTTTCTGCGGGGATCTTAGGCCCGAATTTTTAATGGCGGCGGCGACCCTTTCTTTTGATTCTTCGATCGCTTTATCTGCAAGTCCGACGATTGAAAAATGAAAAAGTCCCGACGAGAGATCGGTTTCAACATCAATTATTTCTCCCGCCAGGCCCACTATTTCAGCCGAGTGTAATTTTACCGCCCCCATTTTATTTTACAGCGTGCTTTATGCAGTTCTTGGCGATCGGGTTTGCCTTAAGCCTTTTTTCTTCAATAGGCTCTTTGCAAACAGAGCAGATGCCGTAAGTGCCGTCTTCAATTCTTTTTAGAGCCGCGCTTACTTTTTTATGCCGTTCTTCTAGCTGATATTCCAGTCCCGCCTGTATTTCCATTTCTTCAAAAACATCCGCCATTTCCGATTGGTCTGACGTCATTGGGTTCATGTCCGGAGCTTTTGGCTCCCAGTCCGACGGGTCTTTGGGATTTTTGTGTGTGATTTGGGCAAGCTCTGCTTCAAGCTTGGTTTTTTCCTCTTCCAATATTTTTTTATGTTCGTCAAATGCCATAGTTTAAGTTTACAGACTTAAGTGCGTATTTACAACAATAGGCTCTCGGCCCGCCCGTTATTTCGGGTGATAGATTTCGTAGCGGTTTATAATTTCGGCGAGCGCTTCTTCCGCATCCGTTATTATTACGAGATTTTTATTAAAAAAAGAATAGGCCAAAATAGTTCCTTCGTCCGTTGTTAAGATTCGCGCGTCTTGATTTTTAATTATTTTATCCGAAAAAACAGGGATTTCCCCGCCGGTTACCGGGATTGAGTCAAAGATCGGCTGTAAATTCACTTGCATGTCCCTTTCCCATCCTTTTGCGCCTTCGTAGGCTTCGGTAAATGAATTGATCCGTAAAATAAGAAATGGGTGCGAAATTCCATAAAGTTTTACGGTACCCAATGTAAAAAGGTCGGTTTTATTTTTTAATTTTTCCGGCACTGAAAAAGCCATTAGGCTGAAAAATTCCGGAGCGGACATGGGGACTTGTATATTTTCTTTTATCAGATAAATTGAGAGCGCGCGGAAAGATTTTTCCCGCTGCGGGAGTTTGAAGATTTTTTCTATGTCAGCCAGAAGGATTGTTCTTGTTTGGCCAACGGCGATTATTTTATTTTCTTCGTCCGGCCTGATAAGGAGTTCGAAATTTTTCGGTTGAATGTTTTCCGGAGATTTGTTGTTTAATAAGTAAAAATAGCCGTATCTGGCGGCAGAGGTGATTATTATAATAGCCAGCAAAATTAAGAGAATTTTTAGAACGAGTTTCGCTATTGATTTCTTCGGTTGCGAAGACGAATAAGTGGCTTTACTTTTTTCATTCCAAAGCCGGGCATCTCCGCCAAGAGTCCTCATCCTTGGAATTTGAGAATCGGTTATTTTTGGCGTGCCGATGTCTTTAATTTCTTCTGACATTTGTTTTTAGAATTTACCTCATGTGACCACCACGTCTCGGCCGTTCGCCGAATCCTCTTCTTTTTTGCATCTCCGGCATAGGGCTTGGGCTTTGTTTTTGTTTGAGCTCGGTCATTGCTTTTATCGAGAGATTTAATCTTCCCATCTCGTCGATTGATATTATTTTAACAGGAACTTTGTCGCCGATATCCACTACGTCTGTTACTTGCCCTACGCGGAAAGGCGCGAGTTCGGAGATGTGGACAAGGCCTTCTTGGTTTGGCGCGAATTCAACCATGGCGCCGAAATCGAAAATTCTTGAAACAACGCCCTCGAAAGTTTCGCCGACTTTGTATTCTCTTACAATTTCTTTGATTTTTTCGAGAGCTTTTTCTGAAGCCTTAAATGAACCGGTTACGAAAACCGTGCCGTCCTGTTCTATATTGATTTCCGCTCCTGTCGCATCGATTATCGAGTTGATCATTTTTCCGCCCGGGCCGATAACTTCGCGAATTTTATCGGGATTAATTTTAAGTGTCAAAATTCTCGGAGCAAATTGAGAAAGCTCTTTTCGCGCCTCAGGGATGGCTTCAAGCATCACTTTCATTATTTTCTCGCGCGCAGCTTTCGCGTCAGTTAAGGCGTCTTTTAATATTTGCAGTGTTACCCCAAGAACTTTTACGTCCATTTGTATGGCAGTAATGCCTTCGGAAGTTCCTGCGGCCTTAAAGTCCATATCGCCGTAATGATCTTCCGGTCCCTGCAAATCCGTCAGCACTTTATAATTACTCTCCTTACCCGGGTCAGAGTCCATCATCAGTCCCATGGCGATTCCGGCCACGGGTCTTTTAATCGGTATGCCTGCGTCCATTAACGCCAAAGTTGATCCGCAGGTTGAAGCTTGCGAAGTTGATCCGTTTGAAGACAAACATTCAGATACGACTCTTATTGTGTATGGAAATTCTTCCACTGTTGGAATAACAGGAATCAGTGCGCGCTCGGCTAGTGCGCCGTGTCCTATTTCGCGTCTTCCGGGATTTCCCATACGTCCTGTTTCTCCTGGCGCAAAAGGCGGAAAATTATAGTGATGAAGATATCTTTTTTTGGTTTTAATTGACATTCCCTCTACCAATTGCTTGTCATCCGGTCCGCCAAGAGTGGCGATAGAAAGCACGTGCGTCTCCCCTCGGTAAAAAAGTCCGGAACCGTGAGCTCTCGGCAAAATTCCTACGCCAGCTGAAATTTTTCTTAGCTCTTTCATTCCTCTTCCGTCAGGTCTTTTGTCGTGCTTGAGAATATTTTTGTGAACAATTTCGTCAATTTTGTTTTCATAAAAACCGTTCGCCGGCTCTTTGTATTCCGCTCCGCACTCCGCAATAACCGCCGCGTCCCATTCTTTTTTAATTTCATGAAGCTTTTGGTTTTTTTTGGTTTTTTCGTTCAGGTAAAGCGCTTCGTCTAATTTCAACTCGATGCTTTCGAAGATCTTTTCAAAATCTGGATGGTTTTCCATTACCTCTGGCATCACTTTTTCTTTGCCGATTTCGGCGATTATCTTTTTTTGGAAATCCTCCAGTTTTGCAATTTCTTTTTGCGCGAATTCAATGGCTCGGAGAATTTCTTCTTCCGGTATTTCCTTGGCGCCAGCCTCAACCATGTTTATTTTTCCGGCTTTACCACAAACAACTAAGTCGAAATCCGAATTCTCGAGTTCGGATCTTAAGGGATTTATTACAAATTCTCCATTTACTTTTCCCACGCGAACTCCGCCGATTGGTCCGTCCCACGGGATGGAAGAAGTTCCAAGCGAAAGAGAGGCCGCAAGTATCGCGGGAATATCCGGTTCATTCTCTCCATCAAAAGAAAGGGCCAAGCCGACAACGTGCACTTCGTTTCTGATTTTGGAATTGAAAAGAGGCCTCAAGCCGCGATCAATAAGCCGTGATACCAATATAGCTTCTTCAGACGGCCTGCCTTCTCTGCGCATAAAACGCGAGCCGCCTATCATTCCCGCC
>Ga0209211_10006451_pt1 | contig 16964 bp, 14 predicted proteins | sample RifGroA2_FD_183992 | JGI IMG/M metagenome (GOLD analysis project Ga0209211, IMG submission 183992) | Groundwater microbial communities from Rifle, Colorado, USA - Groundwater A2 (SPAdes) (version 2) | ecosystem: Environmental > Aquatic > Deep subsurface > Groundwater | place: Rifle, Colorado... | reverse complement strand
CAGCCATCAGTAGGGATAAGAAAGTCCAGCTTAAAAACAATGAATATAATTCCAGCGAACTCTGTGCCGAGTGTCATCAGGACATATATAATAAGTGGAGCGATTCTGTCCATGCCCTTGCTGTAAAAGACCCTATATTTTATACATCATATATTGAGGCTTATGCAATCAGTGGAGGAGAGGCAAAAATTTTATGCCTTAAATGCCATTCCCCTACTACCATTGTAACAAAGGACTACGAACTTTCAGGTAAGATTGCTAACGAGGGTGTGAGCTGTGACTTCTGCCATACTCTGAAAGGTGTAAACTTAAATGACAAAAAAGACCCTTTTATAAGGGATATCAGTTTGATAAAGAGGGGACCGTTAAAGGGTGGAGAGGTAAAGGAGCATAAGGTGGAATATTCGAAATTGCATCTGAGCTCGGAACTGTGCGCCTCGTGTCATGAGTATGTAAGTGATAATGGATTGAGTATAATGGGGACATATTCTGAATGGAAGGGGAGTTCTTATGCAGAGGAGGGGAAGCAGTGCCAGGACTGCCATATGCCGAAGATTGAAGGGGAAGTGGCAAAGGCTTCAACCTCAAAGGAGATGAGATATATCAATGACCATAATCTCCAGGGGGGGCATTCAATAGTTCAATTGAAAAAGGTATTGCAGGTGAAGATAAAAGAGACAAAGAGGATAAAGGATAAATTTTCTGTGACTGTCAGTATTGAGAATGCAGGGTCGGGGCATATGGTTCCTACAGGTATGCCTACAAGAAAATTGATACTCAACTGTGAGGTGAGGACTCCTAAAAATAAAGTTTATAGCGAGAAGAGGCTATATGAAAAGATTATTATCGGGAAAGATGGAAAGGAATTAGTTAAGGATAGCGAGATAATGCTTGGGAGAGGGGTTTCTATTATCAAGGATAACCGCATAAGCCCAAAAGAGGTCAGGATTGAGGAGTTTATATTCAGTATCCCTGAAAGCATGGACGTAACAGTTTCAGCATGGGTTGACTATCTATATAAACCGCTCCTCCTTCAGGAGACTGAGATGAAGATAGAGATGAACAGGGATGAGAAGGTTGTTTCAAGGTGAGGAAGACATGTCAGATGAAATAATAAAAGAGGAAGTATCAGGTAAAGACAGGAGGTCTTTCTTAAACTTATCAATCTTTATCTCCTTTGCTGTTGCCATCGGCGGGGCTCTCTATCCTGTAATAAAGTATCTGCTGCCTGCAGATTCCACAAAAGGGACTGAAGGAGGGGAAACATTCTTTATATCAGCCGATGATGTCTCTGTTGGTTCAGCGAAACTTGTGAGATATAAAAACAGGCCGACAATTGTAGTGAGGCTTAAAGAGAATGAGGTCTATGCCCTATCGGCTGTCTGCACACATCTTGGATGTATAGTTAAATGGCATGAGGATGCAAAGGAATTGTTATGTCCGTGTCATGCCGCAAGATTTGATTTGTATGGGAATGTCCTTGGCGGTCCTGCTCCAAAACCACTTCCTGCATACAAGGCGGCTGTAGAGGAGGACAGGATACTGATAAGAGAGGCATAAAAATGAATGAGCTTAAATTAGGGCCAATATTGATTCGCAACAGATTTCTTATATCCATGTATAACTTTGTTGAGAATCGCCTTGGGATTAGAGAGATACTTGATTTAGAGGTATTTTATAAATTGGCACCCTCGCACCTTGGTATTTTCTCATGTTTTGGAGGGATAACATTTTTTATTTTTACCCTTCAGGTCATAACAGGGATACTTTTACTTATATATTATGTCCCGACAACAGCACAGGCTTATGACAGTGTAATTCATATTACAAACAATGTCTCATTTGGATGGCTTATAAGGGGGCTTCATCACTGGGGTGCGAATATTATGATAATAACTGTCTTTATACACATGGGAAAGATATATTTTCACGGCATATATAAAAATCCAAGGGAATTGAACTGGGTAACAGGCATTATTCTTCTTGTATGCACACTTTCTTTTTCTTTCACAGGCTACCTTTTGCCGTGGACACAGTTGTCTTATTGGGCAACAGTCGTAGGAACGGAGATACCTTCTGCCATGCCTGTTATAGGTGAGCATATAAAGATTTTTCTGAGGGGTGGTACTGATGTATCACAGGTTACGCTGACAAGATTCTTTGCAGTTCATATAATGGTATTGCCCGCCGCAGTTGTTATATTTATAGGACTGCATATCTTGATGATAAGGAGACAGGGAATTTCAGGGCCATTATAGATTGATTGCACAGAGGTTTTCATATTATCGCCTTTATACTGCCTTGAGAAGTGAAAACTTTTTATGCCGTCAGGGACTTTTAGCCGCGGGACATGGCGATTTTGCCTGTTCGGGCGATTTCTTTGATGCCGAGGGGTTTGAGCATTTCTATAAAGGCTTCTACTTTTTCTTCGTCACCTGTCACTTCAACTGTATAGGTCTTTGAGCTTACATCAACTACCTTGCCTCTGAAAATCTCGGCAATCCTCAATATCTCTTCTCTCAATTGAGGCTCTGCGTTTATCTTTATTAGTGCCAGCTCTCTGCCAACAAACTTTTCCTCAGTATGGTCAATAACCTTTATGACATCCACAAGTTTATTCAACTGTTTTGTAACCTGCTCAATTACCCTGTCATCCCCCCTTGTTACAATTGTCATCCGGGAGACATTCGGGTCAAGGGATTCTGCTACAGAGAGGCTCTCTATATTGAAACCCCTCCCGCTGAAAAGTCCTGCAATCCTTGACAGGACACCAAACTTATTTTCTACTAAAACTGAAATTGTATGTCTCATTTAAGAAAGCACCTCTGAAAGATTAATTGGAATAGCCTTTTCAATAGATGTAGAAAATCTTTTTTCAAAATCAATTATGGTAAATCCTAATGGCTTGTTTGTTCTTTCATCTACCCTCAAATAAACTCCATCCTCAATTTCTTCATCAACCCCTACCCTTGGTTTCCCAAACGACATATATAAGACATCAGCAAATTTATCATATGAGATTCTTAATTCATTATCTTTGGACTTAGCCATATAATTTTCTTTTAAAAATTTATAGAACACGGCTGACACAGATAATACGGATTAAAGTATTTCTGCCAGAAAAAATCTGTGTAAATCTGTCAAATCCGTGTCATCTGTGTTCCATTAGGTTTTTGTTCTTTACACCAGCAGCATCTCGCTTATAGGCTTACCTGCCGGCACCATCGGATATACATTCTCCTCCCTGTCAACAATAAAGTCAATAAGAACAGGCTTTGGTATCTCTATCGCCTCTTTCAATGCCTTTTTCACATCGTCAGGATTTTCCACCCTCAAACCCACCGCACCATAAGCCTCTGCAAGTTTCACAAAATCAGGCTGGCACTCCATACAGGAATATGAATATCTTTTATTATAAAAAAGCTCCTGCCACTGTCTCACCATTCCCAGAAAGCTGTTATTTAGTATCGCCACTTTTACAGGAAGACGATACTGGACAGCAGTGGCAAGCTCCTGAATATTCATCTGGATACTGCCGTCACCTGCGATATCAAATACTATTTTATCAGGAAAGGCAACCTGTGCACCAATGGCTGCAGGAAAACCATAGCCCATAGTCCCGAGCCCTCCTGATGTAAGGAATGTCCTCGGTCTTTTAAATTTATAATATTGGGCTGTCCACATCTGGTTCTGCCCAACCTCTGTTGTAATTATAGCCTCTCCTTTTGTTGCTTCATGAATCTGCTCTATAACATATTGCGGCTTAATTATGTTTTTCCCCTGTTTATATGTAAGCGGATGGGTATTCTTCCACTCCTCCACCTGATTAAGCCACTCCTGATTATCCTTCTTCCAGTTCTTTTTCTCCTTCTTCAAGAGCCCTATAAGTTTTTTCAAAATATCCTTTGCATCGCCTACTATCGGGATATGGGCAGGGATATTCTTGCTTATGGATGTTGGGTCTATATCAATATGAACTATCTTGGCACCTGTAGCAAATTCATCCACTTTCCCTGTAACCCTGTCATCAAATCTGGCGCCAATTCCAATTATCAAATCGGTATTTGTCAGTGCCATATTTGAGCTGAATGTCCCATGCATACCGCACATGCCGAGTGATAGCGGATGTTCAGACGGAAACCCTCCGAGCCCCATAAGTGTAGTGGTTACAGGCGTATGGGTAAACTCGCTCAACTCAAGCAATTCCTTGTAGGCACTTGATAATATAATCCCGCCTCCAATAAATATAATCGGCCTCTTTGCAGCCACCAAAGCATCGGATGCCTTCTTTACCTGTCCGATATGCCCTTCATAGGTCGGCTGATAGCCCCGTATGTGAACCTTTTCAGGATGTTTAACTATTGTGCTTGCAGCCATCACATCTTTCGGGAGGTCAATCAACACCGGTCCCGGCTTCCCTGTTGAGGCTATATAAAATGCCTCTTTGATTATAGTTGAAAGGTCATTTACATCCCTAACAAGGTAATTATGTTTTGTGCATGGCCTTGTTATACCTACAATATCAGCCTCCTGAAAGGCATCATTCCCAATCATGGCTGTAGGCACTTGACCTGTAAGTATTACGAGGGGAATGGAATCCATATACGCTGTGGCAATGCCTGTTACTGTGTTTGTGGCACCAGGTCCTGAGGTTACAAGACAGACCCCTACCTTGCCGCTTGCCCTTGCGTAGCCGTCAGCGGCATGAACGCCTCCCTGCTCGTGCCTTACAAGGATATGTTTAATCGGTGCTTTAAAGAGGGCATCATAAATGGGGAGTACTGCACCGCCGGGGTATCCGAAAACTGTATCAACACCCTCCTTTATAAGACACTCAATCAATATTTCCGCACCTGTTTTTTTCATAAAAAATAACTGATAACTCACAACTTACGACTCACTACATCATATAATAGGCATCTTTTACTATTTTTTAGTTATTAGTTGTTAGTTATAAGTTGTAAGTTTTACTTTACAATTGCCCCTGTGTTTGCCGATGTCACCATCCTCGCATACCTCGCAAGATACCCTTTTGTAATCTTCGGAGGTATTGGAGTCCATCTCTTTTTTCTATCGCTCAAAGTCTTTTCATCAACAAGCAATTCTATCTTTCTTTCATGTATATCTATGGCAATCTTATCCCCTTCTTCAATAAGTGCAATTGGTCCGCCTTCCATTGCCTCAGGAGAGATATGTCCTATACATGGACCCTGTGTCCCTCCTGAAAATCTTCCATCTGTTATTAACGCCACTGACTCCTGTAGTCCCATCCCTGTAATAGCAGATGTTGGGGAGAGCATCTCCCTCATGCCAGGACCACCCTTTGGCCCCTCATATCTGATTACAACCACATCCCCTGACTTTATTTTCTTACCCATTATCGCCTTCATTCCATCTTCTTCTGAATTAAAGACCCTTGCAAAGCCTGTAAACTTCATCATCTTCTTACTTACAGCAGACTGTTTAACAACAGCACCATCAGGTGCAAGATTACCCCTCAATACTGCAACCCCTCCCTCAGGGTTAAAAGGATTGTCAACCGTTCTTATAATCTGCGGGTCAAAATTCTCTGCTGAGTTTATAATCTCTTTTGTGGTAAATCCGCTTACTGTCTGACAATCCTTTATCTTATTCCCGAGACTCTTCATTACCGCAGGGATGCCACCTGCAAATTCCACATCCTCCATAAATCCATCGCCATTCGGCTGGATATTTGTTATCTGGGGAGTATCCTTGCTTATTCGGTCAAATGTCTCAAGCTCAAGAGGAACCCCTGTCTCATTTGCAATTGCAGTTATATGGAGGACACTGTTTGTAGAGCCTCCTAAAGCCATATCAACCCTGATGGCATTTTCAAATGCCTCTCTTGTCATAATTTTTCTTGGGGTGATGTCATCTTTAATCAGCTCCACAATCCTGATACCGCTGTCATAGGCAATCCTCCTCTTTTTTGCTGATACAGCCAGTGCAGTCCCACAGCCGATAATGGACATGCCAATCGCCTCTGTTACACACGCCATAGTATTGGCTGTATATAAACCCTGACATGAGCCTGAGCCGGGGCATGCCTCCATTTCAAGCCTCCCAAGCTCATTGGCAGAAATCTTTCCTGCCTGATACATCCCCACTGCCTCAAATGTATCCTTAACAAGTGCGAGCCTTCGCATCTTATATCTTCCCGAAATCATAGGTCCGCCGGTTACTACAATTGCCGGGACATTGAGCCTTCCTGCTGCCATAAGCATACCCGGTGTAAACTTATCACAATTCGTAAGCAGGAGTATCCCGTCAAATGAATTTGCTTCCACAACAGACTCAATCATATCTGCTATCAATTCCCTCGTCGGCAACGAATAGTGCATACCTTTATGCCCCATTGCAATACCGTCACATATTCCCGGAACTGATGAAAAAAAAGCATACCCGCCTCCGCTGTGTATCCCCTTTTCAATAAACCTCTCCATGTCTTTAAATCCAATATGTCCGGGGACTATATCAGTAAAACTTGAAATCACACCGACAAAAGGCTTTGACATAGCCTTTTTTGTAACTCCAGTAGCATGGAGTAATGCCCTGTGCGGAGCCCTTTCAACACCCTCTTTTATAATGTCACTACGCATCACACTCTCCTTTTAATAATTATTATGCTGTATCCTATTATACAATACCTTTTTTTTCAAACAAAATATTATCCACAAATACGGCTTCAGCGGGATTTTAAAAATATAAGAATATGAGAGCTTGATGTTTGATTATGGGTGTTACATTGTAATCCATTGAACATCATTGCTTATATCAGTTCAAAAAAAGGAATAAATCTTATTTTTGTCTTCTCTATCATATCCTCATCTTTAAGACTTATATTCACAACAAATGCCTCTTTTGGCTTATATCTCGAAATAAAACTTCTCAATGACCGGGCTATTGACTTTTCCTTCATTTCCTTGCATTTAACTTCAACAGGTATGACTTCACGTCCTTTATTTATTACAAAATCAACCTCTGCCCTGTCTTTTGTCCTCCAGAAATGGAGTGTGCTTCCTTCATCTTTTATCTTCTCGTGCAACAGCCTGTATATGAGGTTTTGAAAGAGAAACCCCATCTCAGATAGCATCATATACCTGCCAAACTGACCGATGCTGAAATTCCTCATCCCTATGTCATTAAAATAAACGACCGGCGACTTGCTTATCTCTTTTCTGATGTTTCTGTAATAAGGTGTAAGCCTTTTTATTACAAATGTCTTCTCTGCATAGTAAAGATAGTTCTTCACAGTCTGGACAGAAATGCCAACCGTTGAAGAAATCTCATTAAGATTAATGATATTGCCTGCCTGTCCTGCCAGAAGCCTTAACAGATTTCCGAAGGCGTCAATCCGTTCCACTCTTAAGAGATAAGCGATATCTTTTTCTATGTAGCTCCTGTAAATCTCATCCATAGTCTGGAGTTTTTCTGCAAGGGTCTCCTCAAGGATAACCCTCGGATACCCTCCGAAGTTGAGGTATTCAATGAGGAGTCCCAGACTTTCAGTTTTTTCTATCCGAAAATATTCGTCAAGCCTGTCTTCATATTTATACATGGTCTTGTAATTGATAAACTCTTTTAAAGAGACTGTTTGAAGTTCAAACATCCTTTTTCTGCCTGCGAGGGATTCATGAACCTTTTCCTTTAATTCAATGCTGCCTGAGCCGGAAACAACAAACTTATACGGTGTTTGCATATCGTAAAGCCCCTTAAGGAAAATTCCAGCGTTTTCCTTTCTCTGGATTTCGTCAATGAATACATAACCTTTTTTCTTGCCGAATTCCAGATTTATTCTGTCCAAAAGTGCAGCCTGTGTATTGAAATGGGGGGTATCGCCTTCAAAGTCAAGGCTCAGAAAAAGGGTCTTTTCATTCTTTTTTTTAAGATAATCCTGAACTTGAAGCATGAGGGTTGTCTTACCTGCTTGTCGCGGCCCTACAATCAGAGATAACTCCTTTTTCGGCAGGTGAGCTACTAACTCACTGAACATATATCTTTTTATAGGCATAGTCCATTATAAAGGCGAGAATAATAAAAGTCAACATGATAAATTATCGGGTTACAAATAAGGCTATAAGTTGTTGTTAAACCCCGTAAGACCTTCGGTCTCTTAAGGGGTAAAGATGAATTTTGCTTTGGGAGACGGATAACGGTATACAGATGACTTTGTTGTCTATATCAAGTTGTAACAGCATTGGGTCAGTGCTTATGTGTATATCATCCTGTAAAAAATTGTATGGTGAGGAAAAACGAAGAACGACTGAGTTCACCTGCATTTTGGAGCGAAGCGGAAAAATGTCAGGTGTAACGATTTGTTATGCGCATTAAGTTCTAGTGTCCTATTTTGGTTATGATGCTGACATTCAATTTTTTTCAAAATCAAGCACCCAGTCAATTTCAATAATTCCTCCTCTGCCTTTTCTATCAAATCGCATATAGCGGTTTTTGATTTTGTAACCCCACTTGTTTGTAATTCTAAAACCATTTCGTTCTGCGATATCAATGAGAAAATCTGCTGTGTCGAAGAAAATATTACTCACATTGCTATCACCAACTACCATTACATAATGAGTTTTCTTGCTTAAACAATTTGCCATTTCAGAAAAATGTTTTTCCATCTCTACAAAATATTTAAAGGTTACATAAGAATGTTTATGTCCGTTCTTTTTATCAATGTCGTAAACCTGCTGAAGCTTTTCGTCTAACTTGTCAATGTTTAAAATTGTGTTGTAAGGAGTATAATAATTGAACTCTGCTTTTTGTATTTGTTTATTCCCTATATATTCAATCTTCTTTCCATTCTGCTTCCTCTGTGTCTGCATATGAAATAAATCACCAACCCAAAACAACTCCACCATTTGATTGTAGATGTAGTCAATTGCTTTGATATAAGGCGGCGAAGTAATTGCCAAATCAATAGCTTGCCCTTTAAGTTTTTTTTCTAACAATTGAGAGCCTGAGGAACAAATGATTCTACTTGTCAATCTTGGATTGATAACTTCTGAAAATTTGGAAATTCTATCAACAAATAAATCAAGTTGAGAAAAGAATAGGATGTTCACTTCTTCCGGAACTTTAACTTTTGTGTGAGAAACATAAGTTTTCTGTGATTCATTGTCTGCATTTGAAACTCGTCTAATGATTGATGAAAAACAAATCACCAGCAGTCCTTGAATGTCTTTCACTTTTTTGTTGTTTCCAAATTTTTCAGGAATTTGATTTATCAATGTCCTAATGATTGAAAGTTTTTTGATTGCTTCTTTTGTGAACCAATGCTCAATGGTTTCACAGTCGGGCTTGAAATCACCTTTCTTCTTTTTCTTTATTTCTTTAGTGAGCCATGTTGATATTTTATTTAGTTCCATAATATCAACCCTTGTAGTTTTCACTTTTGAAATTAAAGTTGAAAGAGGGTCAATATCCACTCCAATTACATTGTGTCCTGCTAAAATTCCTTCTACTAAAGTTGTTCCCGAACCGCAAAAAGGGTCAAGAATATTTTTGGTCTGGTTACCGTTCAAATATTTTTCAATAGCCCACATTTTTTTACTTCCGTGAATTAATCAGTTTAATTGAACGGTTCAATTGAAAAATTAATATTGCCTGAATTCCTTTTGGAGTTAAGAAAAGATGATTGTCAACTTTTTGAATAAATCCTAATTCCTCAGCATAATTAGCAAAGTGATAAGTGCCTGTAAGTTGTGCTTGTGGCTTTGTCCAAGTTTTTTCTTTGCCTAATGAACGAACAAAAAAATCTTGGAAGTTATCATACTTAACTGGATAATCTGCTTTGGATAAAATAAAAACAGTATCAACAACTGACATTATGCTGAATGTAATTTGTGAATAGAAAGGATTATCTTTTACAAATTCAGCAATCAAATCAAATTGCTCAACATTAAATCTTTCATCGGAAGTAAAATTATCAGCCGCTAAAATTTCTCTTCCAAGTTTGGTCAAAGAATAGTCACTTTTATTTTTTTCAAGAATACCTATCAAACTTGCTAACGCAAATCTATTTCTGATTGTTTTTATTGATTTATTTTCAATCTTACTTATCTCATCAATTGAAACTCCACTACCAAAAAGACCAAGAGTGGTTTTTAAAAGATATAATCTGACAACACCCCAATTCCCGGGTTGAATTTTTAAGAAAGCTGAAAGTTCTCTGAAGTTTTGATAATATTTAAAAAGGACTTCTTCAATATCAAATTTTATTAATTTGATTTCTTCCTTTTCACAAGCAAAAAAATGTTCTTTTCTTGCATCAGTAACAAGAATGATTTTATTGATTTTTGTCTTGATTAATTTTGATTGAGATTGAAGTTTTAAAAGTTCATTGTGATAATCATTTATCTGTGCAATGATGTCAGAGTAAAAAGGAACAGCTTTTAATTCAATCAACAAAAGTTCATTTTGGTGTAGATAGAGTAAATCAAGAATTCTTCTACTATCAAATTTCTTTTGTCTTGCAATCGGACTTAAATCACCCTGATTAACGGAGAGAACACCTGCTAATATTGACCTATCAGCTGATAAAATATCTTCAATAACTTTTTCTGTTACAGATGTTGTCATCATAATTTTTCAACTGAAATTATTTCAACTTCTGAGTTTAGTTTTAATGTGGTTGAATATTCAAATTGATAAAGCAAATTATTTCTTAAAGTTTCCTCAACATCAATATTTGCCTTTCTCGTTTTTACTTTTATCAAATACGGCTCGCCTCCATACTCTGCACCATCAAGAATTCCTCTCATATTTTCAATGTCATCTTCATTCGTAATGTAGCAAGGGTTTAATCTATTTTTGTCAAAGTCATTTTCATTTTTGAGATACAAAATTTTCACGAGAATAATTTCATCAGGAATGTTTTTAAATCCAAAAGGGAAATTTTCGCTGACTAATGTTTTTAAAAAATTATCAGCATCAATCACATTGTATTCTGATGTGAGTTGTTCTAAAACGGTATCGTCAATATTTTCAAAACTTGTTATCATAGTTTTTTATGCTGGCAATGGCAACCTATTATCACCCCTATTCTTTATGGTGCTGTTAGCACTTGAAAGAATTACTGTTTTCAAATTTTGGTCTGCTATATCGGAAAACTTCGTTGATGTAATTATTCGGTGATTGTCTGTCAAAGAAAAATATCCTTTGTCAAATGCAATGTGGCAATGCCTGCAAAGGCAAAGGCCGTTTAAAATATGTGCCCTGTGTGGAGGTGCCTTCTTCTGCAACATTATCGGGCTTAATGTGTGCTGCTTCAACAAAAATTTGTCCTGTTACATCGCAATTTGGAATGGAACAGGTGTAATTGTATTTCTTTTTTATTCTGATTGACCATGTCGCATTCCTCACCCTTTTTGTGCTGTTAGCAAAACGCAAATCGTTACTCAAAATATCTACTTCGGGAATTGCAACCTCTTCTTGTTCTGAAATTACATCAACAAGCGGTGCTGTAAAAATTCCGTCTGTAATTTGTTCTTCAATATTTTGTTTTTGTGTTATGTCTTCAAATATTTCTCTGATTGAATTTTTAAAAGGTGAAATTTCAATCAAAGGATTTGCTCTGATTGCTTCCCAATCTGCATCAGTGAGTAACAGACTTGGAACAAAATTTCTGATTTCATTTACAAAAGCTGTGTATTTGCCAGTATAAAATAAATTTCCGTTTGCCTCTTGAAAGAGTCCTGAATTTAGTAAATCTGTTTTCCAGTATGATGTGTTGTTCCCTACTCTTGCAGTGTTACCATCAACAAGTGCGCCTAATGCTTGCAATGATATCGCATTGCTGTTATCAAGATTGTTGAACAAAAATTTTAATGGCATATCACCGTTTGCAGGGTTAGTGCTGAATTGTGCTTGTGTATTATTGAAAGAGTAAATCGCAAGTGAAATAGAAAGTGTCAATTCATAAATCTGTTTTGCTGCTGTAAAATTTCCTACTGAATAAAGATCATTCCACAAACTGCCCATCCTTGTCCAAATCAAGGGACAAGTATTTCCGTCTTTGATAAATCCATAGCGAATCATTGCACGGATTTTTGTTTGCATTGTTGAGGGCTGAATATTTCCTGCTGCTGCAAACTGATACATCTTTTGGTTTCTATGTCTGCCACCCGACCAGCAAAACCCTATGTATTCAAGTTTCTGACTTTCAAGAACCAAAGTTCTTACGGTCAGCAACTCATCAAGGTTTGAGCTACTTCTTGAGTGAAACCAATCTCCGTTTATGGAAGCCATATTTCTATCCTAATTATATTGTTTTGAGTATTGCATTTTATATCGTATAACGACTAAATTAAGTTGCGGCGGACTTATGCCATCCACTTGAATGGCTTGTTAGCACTAATAGTCTTTGTTTCTTATTTTCTTTTCGATGATGCTTTTAGCGGCTTCGTATGTTGCAAATTCATCATACTTATTTAAACTACTGTTACATCTTTTAGAATTTTCTATATGTGGGCAATATTTTTCATTGCTGCCGAAAATAAATCGTAGATCGTGCGTTATGCATAAAGGATATTCGTCAACTTCAAAGTAATTATTTTCATATATTTTGGCTTCCCATTTGTATTTTCCAATAGGGAATTGTTTGATTATGTAGTCCGGTTTTGATTCGGGAGAATCAGACAATAAATGATTTTTTATTGTTTTTAAATAAATATATGCCAATACAACAAAAACCAAAATTACGGTTGCCCATAATGGCGTCGGTGATTGGATGGTATTTATTAACGCAATCCATAGATTTTTTGCGAAAAGATAAATACTCCCAATGCTCAGGATTATTGCCCCGACAATTATGCCAACAATTGCGGAATGCAAATCTGAAAATACTTTTTTTAAGTATGCTTGTATTACTTCTCGGGGGTTTATCATATACGGCTACCTATATATTCTTGTAGTGCTAACATTCTTTTTTTATGTTTATTCAACATTATGATAGCAACAGATAAATTATAGAAATTAAAGGTAAGATAGTCAAAGAAAAAAAACCTTATAAAATCGCAAAACGGAGCTGAAATGCAATATAATAGTTTTGTATCAATTATTATATTGCTGAGATATAGTATTACATACCTGCCTGTGCTACGGCAGACAGGGCAGACAGGTTAGTTATGTTAGAGTTCTTTAAACGATTTTTGTCATCAAGAATGACTCTAATACTTCTTTAATATCTTTGCCATTCTGTCCTTACCAGAAAGTTTTATCTTTTGTAATCTCTTTTTCTCTATATCTCTCTCAGTGGTTAAAAATTTTGATTTATTGAGTTCTGACAGTTTTTTTTCCAATTCAAGATGTTCCAGATATAATGACCTGAATTCTTTATTTTCATTTGTTGCCTTTGCAATTAAATCTTCACTATGCCCTTTTTGTATCATAAACATTCCCTCCTATTTTTTCTTCCAGCCTAAAATCCGATTCAGGATTGATGAATCTGCAATTTTAAATTCCGCTTTAGCGGAATTTAGAGAGAGTTTGATTTCCGCCTCTGAACGGCGGATATACCTTGGTTTTAAGAGAGTTGAATCCTCAATATCCCCCCTTTCTATTTTTTTGCCGCCAAGCAAAGCGATGCTGGCGGCTACTGAATTCTTTTGTGCATCATTATAAAAATGCGCAAGACCATTTAATTTATTTTTTATAAAATCACCATAAGATTTAATACCTTCACCAAAAAAGATTACTGGTTCATTAATCTTCTCACAGAGTTTTTCAGGATTGATAGCCATATCATCCGTTATGTTTTTTATTTTTTCCTCTTCATATTTATATATGGAGGCATATACCTCACCCTTTTTCGCATCAAGAATTGGACATAACAAAATTGCGGATTGAGGATTGAGGATTGCGGAATTTAAAAATTCAGGGTCAGATAAAAAACTCTCGACAATTGCATCAAGTGTCCCCACAGGGATAATGGGCTTCCCTGTTGCAAGATTAAACCCCTTGCATGTGGAGAGTCCTATCCTTAAACCGGTAAATGAGCCGGGGCCAATTGATACGGCAAATCCATCAATATCATTGATTCCGATTTTACATCTTTTTGACAAATTATCTATTGAACTGATTAGGGTTTTTGAGTAGGAATTATTTGAGGGGAGGAACGATTCAGATAGCAATCTTCCGTCTTTTGCAATAGCAACACTTCCATAATTTGTTGAAGTGTCAATGCCAAGAATTATCATGAATCAGCGGTCAGTGGTCAGAAGAGAAACCTATTTTATTCTGTCTTCTGGCTTCTGAATTCTGTATTCTGCTTTTATGGTGCCGAGGGGCGGAATCGAACCGCCCACGCAAGGATTTTCAGTCCTTCGCTCTACCGACTGAGCTACCTCGGCAAATAAAAAAATTAGTCTAAGAGACTAAGAGTCTAAAAGATATTTTCACTCTTAGACTCTCAGACTTTTAGACTGAATCTATATTACCAAATTTTATCTCTTTAAGACAAGAGTTTTTTGCTTATTTGCCTTGTAATCCCCCCTTGAAAGCCACTTTTCAAGGAGACAGTAAAGGATGATAAACAAATATCTGCTCACCGCCTCTTTAATTTTAAGCTTTGACTCCCCTACAGTTTCTTCTATTTGTCCTCATTATTTAACAACCACCTCAATCATATTGTCAGTATTTAAATACTTTTCTTTAACTTTGATTATCTCATCTAACTTTACTTTCTTTAAATCAACTAATAATCTTTTTTGATAATCTACGCCCTTTTTGTAAAATTCGGCGAGTCCTGTATAATAGCACTGGTTTATCCTTGAGAGCCCCCTCATCAATTCTGATGATATATATTTATTAACCGCCCTCTCCAAATCTTCTCCTTTTATTTCTGCTTTTTTAAAACCTTCAATCTCTTTAAATATTCCCACTTTTGCCTTTTCTACAGTATCTATAGTTGTCCCTATAGATGCACCGAAAAGGGCATAACTATTATACGATGAAAAACCTGCACCGAGGGAATATGCAAGCCCCTGCCTTTCTCTTAACTCAAATGACATTCGCTCTGAAAGGATATAACTAATGAGATTTAGGGCTATTTTATCCTTTGGCTCAATCTTTATAAGTTTGCCAATCCTTATGTATGATTGAGATTTATTTAATTCTATATTTATGGATTTGGAAGGATTGAGTAAAGATTTAGAATAATCTATAGATGGAATACTTGTCCTTTTTTTAATTTCATTTCCCAAGAGGTTTTTAAATTTATTTATTACCGTATCAGCGTCAATGCCTGTTGCAACTGTTATTATTAAGTTATTCGGGGAGAAATATATCTTATAAAAAGCTTCCAAATCTTCCTTTGTTATTGAATTTATCGTCTCAATTGTTCCAATAATTGATTTAGACTGCGGGGTCCCTTTAAAGACCTCGTCAAAAAGCAGTTTCTTTGAAAGGATATCAGGTTTTGAAGCCTCTTTTTTGATGAGATTGAGCATTTCTAATCTGACAGACTCAATATCTTCAGACTCAAATCTTGGTTTTAAGATAATATCAGATAATAGCTTAATCCCCTTATCATAGTATTCGTCTATTGACTCAAACCGTATATAAGAATATTCATTTGTTGTATAAAAGTCATCATAAGGGATAAACTCAGAATCTTTTGTCTTCAAAATAGCACCAATTGAAGATACCTCTTTTTGGAATGCTTTATGATCATTTTCTCTTGTCCCCTTTTCCATTAGCCGATGGATAAAGTCAGCAATGCCTGTTTTGTTTTCAGGCTCCATAAGAGAGCGGTTTTTAGCAAGGAGGTGCATTGCAAAGACATCAGAATCTCTATTTGAATTGACAATAATTGTAAGTCCGTTTTTTAAGACAACCCTCTTTACCTGCCCTCTTTTTCTTGTCTTTTGTTTTTCTTCTGCCTTCTGTCTTTTGACTTCTGTCCTCTGTATTTTTTCCTCCTTCTCATTAACCAATTCAACACTATCTTCTGTAAATATATCTTCTTCTTTTATTGATTTTTGATAATAGTCTCCCTTAATCTGTTTTCTAATATCTTCAATTGAGCTATCTCCTGGCGTAATCAGGTTAATCATAAAAGAAGGGTTTGACAGATATTTCTTTGCAATTTTTTCTAATTGAGTCTTTGATATATTCTCTAAATTCTGGACATAATTTTTTGCAAAATTCCATCCGCCGACAGCAATAAACTTCCCCTTTACCATTCCGTAGTAATGGGGTTTTTCTGAAAGAAAGATCTCCTGCACCTTTACAGATAATACAATCCCTTTTCTCCTGTCTTCATCTATTGGTTCGCTGCTAAATTTAATTAATTCTTCAATTATGGCATTTTCAACATCCTGTGGCCCTAAATTTGGGGGGAAGGAGGCAGATATTTTTAAGAGAGAAAAGTGTTTGTTAAAATCTATTGATGCATTAATATCAAAGACATCTGCCCTATTCTTTTCATGAAGATTTCTATTAATCCTTTCTTTTAGTTCCGAGTCAAGGATTGCGGTTATTATGGACATACTATAAAAATCTTCCTTATCGATTTCTGACAAAGGCATCCCCATATCTATAGATGAATGTATGACCTTAGAATTTGCCTCAAATCTTTGACCTTTAATCTTCAAAGAGTAAGTCTGCTCCTTTGACGGCTTTTGTGGCGGATATTTTCCAAAGTATTTATTTGTGAACATCAGCATATCCTTACTATCAAAGTCCCCCATAATAAGGGCAGTCATATTATTGGGGATATAATATCTTTCATAATATTCCTTAACCTGTTCTCTTGATATGTTTTTTATTGTTTCAGGAAGTCCTATGACAGGCAGGTTATATGGCGTCCCATCAAAAAATCTCAAATTAAAAAGTTCATCTTCAAATGAAGACGGCTCTGACATATCCCTTGCAATCTCATTAAGGATTATCCCCTTCTCCTTCTCAAATTTATTTTCTGGGAATATGGAATTAAAGAGCAT
>Ga0209211_10006450_pt1 | contig 16965 bp, 18 predicted proteins | sample RifGroA2_FD_183992 | JGI IMG/M metagenome (GOLD analysis project Ga0209211, IMG submission 183992) | Groundwater microbial communities from Rifle, Colorado, USA - Groundwater A2 (SPAdes) (version 2) | ecosystem: Environmental > Aquatic > Deep subsurface > Groundwater | place: Rifle, Colorado... | reverse complement strand
CGAGGAATTCTTATTCGCTGGTCGAAGAAAGCGGAGAATTATCTTGCGCTATTACATCTTTCTTGCGCATACATCACATATGGCCAAGCTGGGTTATTGGGATAGGTTCTTAGCGCGTTTCGTTCTTTTTTGCGCTTTTCCGGAATGTCAAAAAGCGCAATACGCCATTTTCCATCCCATTTTTTCATGCGCGGAATTTTAATCTCATCGATTTGATATGTTAACGCTTTCTTTTTGCCTTGTTTGGACAACACTAAGCTCGTGGTCCCATCAGGGTTATCTTTTGCACCCAAAAGTCTCGATTTGTATAAGCTTTTTATTGCGTTATGTAGCGCCCTTCTCTCAATCCTTTCCCACTCTTCGCCTATTGTTCTTGCGATTCTAAAATATTGTCTTGGTGAATGCGTAAGCCCAAGCGATAAACCGCCCAAAAGCAATAGCATTACTTTTTGGCCCGTTGGCCCGATTCTTGGTTCAGAGCAGCGTTTTCTCATTTGCCAAAACACTAGCACGAGCGCCTAAAAGTGCAAATCTGAATACTATCGCACTCAAACATGTACTTATGTTTTTATGGCGATATTTCAAATAAAAAAACGCCGAGGAATATCCTCGGTTTAATCAATGCTATAGAGCGAAAGCTTTTTTTAGTGCGACGCTCTCTTTTTCTTCTCTCTGTCTGAATCTTTCGATTTTCTCGTCGAGTTCAACGGCCTCTTTTTTCTTAAAATGTTGATCGAGTTTCAAGTAAAGATTTTCCATCCTGCCATAATCCCCGTTCAATGAGGCCAACACGTTGTCTTCACCTGAAAAGATAAGTATAGAACACCCTGGTTCACCTATGCTTATTTGGTATAGCTCAATGCGGTACTTTGATATTTTCGTTTCAAACGAAAAGAAGACTCTTTGCCAGCGCGAGAACGGAATTGTTTCTAACTTTTTTAAAACCTCATTTCCAGTTAATTTTTTCATGTTTTTCTCCGCCTTTCTATTCTAGAGAAAAGCTAGCACATCTATAATGCGCTGTCAAGTATCTGAAAATAAACCTAAATTATAGAATAAGATAATGCATAAAATCAAAGAAAAAGGCTGGAGTGAGAAGATATTTAAGGCGTATGATATTCGTGGAGCGTATCCTGCGGAAATAAACGAGGACGCTGCGTATAAAATCGCGCGGGCGTTCGCAAGGTATCTAAATATCGGCAACGCGGAGGGTAGGGTTTTGAAGATAGTTTTAAGTGATGATGCTAGAGAATCTTCTCCGGCTTTGAAAGAAGCCTTCATGGACGGTTTAATTGATGAGGGTGTTGAAATCATAGACGCGGGTCTAACAACGACCCCGATGCATTATTTTGCGGTGAATGTGTCGGAAGCGGACGGCGGAGCAATGATAACCGCTTCGCATCTGCCGATGGAATTTAACGGTTTAAAACTTTCAAAAAAAGGTGCCATGCCGCTTTCGGAGGGCGCGGGAATGGAGGAAATAAAGGGCGACGCTGTGCGGGGAATTTTCGCATCGGCGGCGCGGAACGAAACCCTCCCCGGCCCCTCCCTAGAAGAGGGAGGGGAAGAAAAAATAAATCTGCCGGCCAAAATAGATTTTACAAACGACTACATTGAATTCCTCTCAAACTATTTTCCGTATTTAGAAAAAGAAATTAAAAAAATGGTATCCGGCGGAAAGATTGCCGGTATATCTTTTGATACTGACGAAGACCGGGCGATGTTTGATGATGAAAAAGGGAACCGCGTACCCGGCGATATTATAACTGCGCTTTTGGTGAGATACTTTGCTAAAACCGCAGATAAAAATAGTCTCGCGCATTCCGGATTGCTAGCGCTTAACCCTCTCTACGGGGGCTCCGACGCGCATACGTCCTCCGGAATGCGCTCGCCTTTTGCATTTTTATCTGCAATCATTTACGATCTCCGTTCCAGCCGTGTTGTCCGCGAGGAAATAGAAAAATATGGAATGCACCCGGTAGAATCCCGCGTGGGGCACGCGTTCATAAAACCGCTGATGCTGAAAGAGAACGCGGTATTCGGCGGGGAAGTATCCGGACACTATTATTTTAAGGATTTCTTTTATTGTGATTCGGGGATATTTTCAGCGCTCGCAGTTTTGGATCTGATGCGGACCGAAAAAAAGAAACTTTCTGAATTGGTAAAACCTTTGCAAAAATACGCTAAAACCGAGGAATTAAATTTTACGGTGGAAGAAAAAGAAAAAGCGCTGGACAGGGTAGCCGCGCATTTTGACGGCGAAAAAATATCCTATCTCGACGGCGTGACTGTCTCGCGTTGGGACGGAGTGCCTGAAGGCGAGCGCTGGTGGTTCAACCTCCGGCTGTCAAACACCGAAAATTTAGTCCGTTTAAATCTCGAGGCCGCAATCCCAGAACTTTTGGAAGAAAAAAAGAAGCTCATTTCGGAGCTTCTTCAGAACTAATTTTTTTCAGGCGGCAGATGCGCCGTGCCGTTTGTTAATTTCATGCGCAGAGTGCCGTCATCAAGTTCTTCAATTATATTCAGGCATGAATTATCCTGATGCGTGCCGCGAAGTTTTGTTGAACCCAGGACATGGTTGATTATCTGAAAATTTATTCCCGCGTGCGCAACGAGCATTATCGTTTGCTCACCCAGGCCAATAATCTCATTTTTCCAGGCTTTCAATATCCTTTTTTTGGCCAGACGCATGGATTCGCCGCACGGAAACTGTACTGCCATTGGGTTTTCGTGCCACATTTTGTAGAGTTCGGGCCATTGTTTGGCCACATCGTCGTCCGAATGTCCCTCCCATTTGCCGTGGTTGATTTCATGGAAATCCGCTATTTTGAAAATCCCTCTTTTCGGGAACGGACCTTTATACGCATCGTGGATATAAAAAGCCGTGATCAGCGCCCGCTGTGCGGGAGAAGATAATATTATCTCCGGCGGAGGAAGATTTTGTTCCATCCAGAGTCCGAGAAGGGTTGCCTGTTTTATGCCCTCCGCATTCAAAGGATTATCTCCGCTTACACCCTGATAAATATGCTCTAAATTGTCATCAGTCTGGCCGTGTCTTATTAAGTAGATAGTTTTTTTCAAACGAACCCCTATGCTTCGAGTAAGCCGATTTTTTTGCGGACGTCATTCATTGTGGCTTCCGCAACTTTTTCGGCCCTCAAAGCTCCTTCCTTTAGAGTTTTTAGCACGGGTGTTTTGTTTTTGGCAAGCTTTGCATATGTATCTTGTATCGGTTTAAGTTTTTCTATTATCACGCCGACCAGTTCTGCTTTGAAAGCCGAATAATTTTTTCCCGTGAATTTGCGTTCAATCTCGGCCACGGGCAAGTTCGACATCTGGCTGTAAATTGCGAGTAAATTGGAAATGGCGGGTTTATTCGCGGGATCAAATTTTATTTCGTTTCCCGAATCCGTTACCGCGGACATTACTTTTTTCTTAATGACCTCAGCGCTGTCCAAAAGTTCAATTCTGTTCGCGGGGGAGGCCGACTTGGACATTTTTTTTGTGGGGTCGTCTAAACCCATTATTCTTGCGCCTTCTTTTTGGATAAATGCTTTCGGCTCTTTGAATGTCTCGCCGAATTTTGAATTGAATTTTCTCGCGAGTGTGCGGGTTAATTCCAGATGCTGAAGCTGGTCCTGCCCAACCGGCACTGCGTCCGGCTTGTAGAGCAAAATATCCGCGGCCATTAGCGTGGGGTAGTTAAGCAGTCCTGCCAAAACGCTTTCTTGTCCCTGTGTTTTGTCCTTGAACTGCGTCATTCTTTCGAGTTCTCCCAACGGTGTGATTGTATTTAAAATCCACCCGAGCTCGGTATGCTGGGGAACATGTGATTGAACGAATATCGTAGTTTTTTTCGGATCGAGCCCGCAGGCAAGATATGTTAAAATCGCGTCCAAGGTTTGCGCTTCAAGTTTTTTCGGGTCCTGCGGGACGGTTATTGCGTGCAGGTCAGCCACAAAAACGAACATGTTGTATGTTTTTTGAAGCTCAACAAATTGCTTTATCGCCCCGATATAATTTCCGATATGCAGATTTCCCGAGGCTTGAATGCCGCTTACGGCTATCTGTTTCATTTGATTATTTTATGCTTCTTTCATTGTTATGTCCATGACGACCATCGCGGCCAAAGCGACATAGCCCAAGAAAAAAATCATAAATGAGACCGCCAATAAAAGTTGATCCTTGAATATTACCGTACCCCATCCGCCCAATCCGCCGAATAGGAAAGTTATTGAAAATAAAGCCTTTTTAACAATGGCTTTTTTGCTTTCTGCCTTCGATAAAAACAAAAAAATTGCCGGAATAAATGTTACCAATATGCCGGCCGTAAACCACAATAGATCGAAGGGGTGATTGATATCCCAATGAATAATTCCATAATTATCCGTATATGAACTTGGCCGGTAATAAAGAAAATTTATCAATGACAAAAATCCGATACCCAAGGGAACGATAAATCGCGCGATCTTTGCCGCGTTTTCGTACCCCCAGCTTATCAGCGCTATTTGCAGCGGACCGCGGGCAATTCCGGTAAAAACTGCGAATGAGGCCAGAAACCACAAGATCGATTTTATATAATGAGGTTCGGGATAAATTAATAACGGAAATCCGTAAAGATATTCCGCGAACGCGATCCAAAGGCCGAGCTCCCAGAACATTTTTGAATATATATTCCCGGTTTTTTTCCAGATCTTGTGGTAATGGAAAGAATAGGCCAGGCAAGCTGTGCCGGCAAAAATATAGGCTAATGAGGAAAATGGTATGTAGACCATAATCCTATTTTAGCAGATTATACCTCAATAATCACGGGGAGCACCATTGGGCGGCGTTTTGTGCTAGAATATAAAATAGAATAATAGATTTGCGAATTTCAAGAAGGAGAGTGCAGATGAAATATCGATTTTCCGGATATGTTGAAGGGTCGTGTGGATGGAATCCGCCATTTTACGCGGCGGATAATTTTTGTGAGATTGAAAAGGCGATAATGAATTGCCCACAAATATGCGCTGGTCAATTCATGGTTTCTTGGCCACTTCTATTCAGCGTTTTTGCTTTTGTCAGTAAATATAAAGGATATCCTGATATAATAGTCTTGAAAAAGGGCGAAGTAGAGGTAAATATTATTCGCAGGACTGATTTATATAATGTACCTGTCGCGGCCTTTTGTTTTGAAGGAAATGATGACTTTGCTGATATTCCAACAGAAATTTTGAATATAGCGTTTCGTTCTGCGGGCGATCCTTTCGTAAATAAAGGGCTTGTATGGACTTGGCTTGATTTACGAGAAGCATCAGTAGTATTTATGCCGGTAATTTTGCAATGCGAAGGATTAATTGAGAAAATTGTTCACGAAGCAGAGAGCGCAATCAAAAAAGAGATTTTTGATTTATTTGATTCGGTGGAAGACTTTCAGGTGGCGGAAGCGCAACCTCTTTGTTTTTAATTGAGCCGATATTTTGGCCCTGCAACTGCGGGGCTTTTTATTTTTTAAACTTTTGTAAATTCTTGTTTCTGCGCCGTTTCGTTATTTTCTTCTTTCATAAAAATATCTATTGCGCTCATTGCAGCTAGCGTAAGAAAGCCAAAAAACATTATCGTAAAAGAAATCGCCAAAAGTGTTGTATCCCGAGTCATAATGTTCCCCCAGCCGCCTAACCCGCCTAATACAAAAGCTATTGAAAATAAAGTTTTTTTAATGTTAGATTTTCTGCTTTTAGACTTGGCTCTGAAAAGAAATATGGCCGGTATCATTGTAAATAAAACGCCCGCGGCAAACCAGAAAGCATTGAGCGGATAGCTAAGATTCCAATGTATAATGCCGTAGCTGTCCGTGAAAGGCGTTGGTATATTGGTTATCGTAAATAGCGTGAGGCACAGAATTATTACGGGTATAACGGTATTTGCCAACGTTGATAGATTTGGCTTCCCCCAAGCCATTAGCGCTACGTGAATTGGATTATAGAATCCTATGAATAAGGCAATCGAACCCAAAAGCCAAAAATATCCCTTTATATCGCTTGCAGATGGATAAAATAAGTGCGGGACTCCGTTCAAATAAAGACCGGCACCTACCCATATACCAAGAAACCAGAACATTTTAGAATATTCATTTTTTGTTGTTTTCCATACTCGCAAGTAATGTAAAGAATAAACAAAGCAAATTGTGCCTGAAAAGATATATACAAACGCAGAAAAAGGAAATGAGATCATTTATCCATTATACCTCAATAATCACAGGGAGCATCATTGGGCGTTGGGTTTACGGTTTGCTTGTAAAAATTTGCGTTTTTTCATCGTTTCCCGAGGCTTCTTCTTTCATAAAAATATCTACCAAGATCATTGTTCCCAAAAAAGCAAACCCGATGAACATTGCTATGTAAAAAATTAAAAGCATTGTATACGAAGTAAATAAAACCACGCCTAGCCCGCCGCCGAGTCCTCCAAGGAAAAACGTTATCGAAAAAAGTGTTTTTTTCACGAAGGCTTTCCGGCTTATTGTTTTGGCGGTGAATAGAAAAATGCCCGTTAATAAGGCGAGCGGAGTTACCAATACGGCAAATACGTATTGAAATGGGAACGGAACACCCCAGGAAATGATTCCGTTTTCATATATCGCAGGAAGCGGAGGATGTTGGAAATGAAGCACAAAAAAAATTATAAGCACGGACGGTACGATATATTTCATGCTTGCTTCGAGAGAGTCAAAGCCGAGCGCTTTTAATGAAGCGCGGCTTGATTGGTTCAGCCCAAGGACAAGAGGAATCAAAGCAATTAAATACGCTAAACCAAGATATGCGCGGTTATCCGGGAAGAGTAAAGGCGTTACCCCGTAAAAATACATTGCAAGCGCTATTCCGATTCCAAGCTCAGCAAACATCTTTGAATAAGCATTTTTTAATACTTTGTAAGTTTTCCAGCTCCGGAGCCCGAAAATCATGCACATTGTGCCGTTAAAAATATAAAGTATAGATGAAATCTGCCACATGGTTTAATTATACCTCAATAATCACCGGGAGCACCATTGGGCGGCGTTTGGTTTGTCTAAATAAGAATGAACCCAAACGTTCCCGTACATTGTCCCGGACATGCGCGAAATTGACGGGGTGCATGTTTTTTGTTGATTCTTCTACGGTCCGGCGGATAAGATGCCGTGTCTGCGACAGCAGATCGTGCGACTCTTTCAAATAAATAAATCCGCGGGAAATTATGTCTGGGGAGCCTCTCACTTGTCCGCTCTGCGCGTCAACTACAGCGATGATGACGAAGATACCGTCTTGAGAGAGCATACGGCGGTCTCTCAAAACCACTTCTTTGACGTCCCCGATTCCGAGGCCGTCTACCAATACGTAAAACGCATCAACAGTTTTATCGGTGATTTTAATGGTGTCTTTTGTGAGCTCCGCAACCTGCCCGTTGTCCATGAGTATTACGCGGTCTTTTTCAATTCCGATTTTTTTCATGTTCGGAATATTCGCTGCGCGTTTGAAATAAAAACCGTGGATGGGAACGACGAATTTCGGTTTGCAAATTTTCGCGACCATCGTCAGGTCGTCTCCCGGCGCGTGGCCCGACGAGTGGATATCCAGATCGTTGTTCGTAATTACGACAGCACCTTGCCTGGCAAAGTTGTCTTTTAGGGTTTGTACCCCGCGTTCGTTCCCTGGAATGACCGAAGAAGAAAAAATTACGGTGTCCCCATGTTTAATATGAATGTGCTTGTGTTCGCTGTTTGCGATGCGCATGAGTCCCGCGTTTTCCTGCCCCTGCGCGCCGGTTGATAAAATAAGTATCTTATCGTCTTTATACTTTCCCACTTCTTCGACGGGGATGACGGTGCCCGGTTTATATTTTATGTAGCCCAGCTGTTTTGCTATCTCCAGATTATCTTTCATGCTCCGTCCATTGATGATAACTTTTTTATCAAGTTTTTCGGCAATATTAATAATCTCCGCCATACGGGTTATCATTGAGGCGAAAGTGGAAAGTATAATGCGCCCCTTTGCTTCTCTGAATGTTTTTTCTAGATTTGCTTCCACCAGTTTTTCTGAAACTGAATGCCCTTCAAAGTCCGCATTGGTTGAGTCCAAAAACAGCGAATGGATGCCGAGCCTGGAGAGGCGTTCGAATTCTTGAAGATTCTGCACTGTGTCCTGCTGGTCATAATCCAAGCGGAAGTCGGCAAAGTGCACCATGAGCCCGGCTGGCGTGTGGAGAGCTACACCAGTCGTGTCGGGAACGGTGTGCGAGACACCGAAAAATTCAGCCGTAAAGTGCTCGGATAATTTTACCGTGTCGTGTTTTTTTATCTCAATGAATTTCATTTTCGGAACGTTTGGCATTTCCGCGAGGCGTTTATTTAAAATTTCGCGTATCAGGCGTGTGCCGTAAATCGTCGGATTGCCCAGGCGCTCCAAAACATATGGGACAGCGCCAAAATGGTCGTAGTGTCCGTGGGTTATCAAAAGCGCTTTGATGTTTTTCTTTTTTTTCTCAAGATAACTTGTGTTCGGAATTATCCAGTCAACACCGGGAGTTTCTTCAGCGGGAAATTGAATTCCCATATCTACGATTACTATCTCATCATTATATTCAAAGAACGAGCAATTGCGCCCGATTTCTTCAAGTCCTCCAAGCGGTACATAGTGGACCGTATCGCGTCTCATCCCAGCGCTGTGCCCGATTGGTTCATGGCCTTTCAGTGAGCCTTCTTTGTAAAATTTGCGGTCTTCAGAAGCGCTGATACGGACGTTTGTGCGTTGAGGACGATTGTCGGTGTGTTGACGCCTTTCCGGCTGGCTTCTTCGCTGGACATCGTGTCTGGGCGAGTTTGTACTGCCGGGCCGATGCGGTTGATGCGGACCCTTATTGTCCTGCCGCGGCCGTATCGGCTCATCATTTAATGTTCTTATTCTCGGTCTCTGATTTCTTATTGGCGGCATATTTATAGTTTTTAGTTAGTAATTTTTCGACTTGTTTGTGCTGTGGATAAGGCTATTGACAATTTTTATGGGTTTGCTAAGCTTAAAGGGACAATAGCGGATTCAATTGAGTCCCCGAAAGTCCGAGCTAGCGTTCGGTCTTTCTTTTTATATGTATTGTGATAGGTTGTTTTTGTGGAGTTTAAGGGGCCACCTCTGGTGAGGAATTCGTGGTTGGTACTCGGATAGAGGGGTTCAATTCCCCTTAGCTCCACGTCAAAGAACCTGCTACGAACTAGCGGTTTTTTTGATTTATTTAATTTTTTTTCGGTAAACATTTTATTTTTTTGATAAAACATGAAAAGTTTGCTGATATTTTTGCGAAAAAATTCTCTCGTTTTCAAGTTCGGGTGGCTGAAGATAAGAAGAGTAAGCTATTATTGCGCCGCTTTTTGATAAAACTCGAGTCATTTCTTTTTTCACTAACTCCATTTAAGAATGTAAGCATGTCTTCTGGAACTATTGATGCGGGAATATCTCTTAAATTTTTAAAATCATTAGCCTCTAATGGATAATTAAATTCTTTAAGTATTTTATCAGCCCAATACGGTTTTTCTGCTGCATATGCTTTTGCACCTGAGGCATTTGCCAAATAATATCCGTAAGGTGTCCATCCGGCGGCTAACTCGACTACGATTTGATCTTTGAATTTTTCAAACGCCTTCCTAACTTTTTCATCAGTCAAAAAGCCATGTTTGGCTTCTGAGCCGTACGAAGTAATTTGCGGAGATCCGAATTCCAATCTTTTTCTGCTAGAACCATCATCTCCAGTTTTCTCAAGCTGCTCTTTTATGGCCGGCAATTTATCAATATTAATACCAGGAATTATATTCTCTACTGGAACTATTTTTATTTTGTTTATTTCTTCGCGGGAATTGCTGCTATTTTCTATCGGCATTTTTTATTTGGCGTTAGCTATTAATGTTTGATATGGCCTTTGAGACTTACTGGTGCCCAGGGAGGGATTTGAACCCTCAACCCTTGCGGGATACGGTTCTGAGCCGTACGCGTATGCCAATTCCGCCACCTGGGCATGATTTATCTCATTTATTAACATATTTTTTTAAGCATCTTCGACCTGCGGCTGATTTGAAATATTTTTCTCTTTTGATTGACTCTATTTCTGTTTCAAATTTTTCTTTATATACGATTTGCCATGGCATAAATTTGCTTGAATAGTTATTTTTGCCTCGGTTGTGCTCACTCAATCTTCTTTCTAAATTATCAGTATGACCGGTATAATATTTTAATTGTATTTTGCTTTTTAAGATATAAGTATAAAACATGTTAATTCAGTTCCGCCGCCCATAATTAAACCTTTTTATAAAGCTTTTCTATAGTTAATAATTCTTCGTATTTTTCCGGATGCGCAAGCCAGTCCAATTTTTCCGGACTTTTTTTTAGATCCAGTATCGGATGGCTTTTGTCGTTTCTTATTCCGAGCTCCTCTAATGCCGGAGAATTTTTCAATTTCAATTTCTTCAATTCCGGTACCATCTTATAATTTTTATTTTGCTCAAATTCTATCGTTTGTCCGACCCGTCTCGCCTCGGCTTCGCTCGGCGCGACGAGGCGGGCGTCCAACCCGCCGTTAAGTTTTTTTATCGTTTCATAATCATAACCGGTAAATCCTATCCAGTTTGCAAGCACCAAGGTCTCACTCCCTACATTTATGGAAAGATGCCCGAAATTTCCAGGAATTACTGCTTTTTCGCCTTTTTCCGCTTCTACTATATATACCTCTTTTATTTCTGCCGGATTACTTTGCGGATTTTGAAGCAGAAAATAGGCGTGCCCTTCCAATACTTCATAAACTTCCGGCAAAGCATTTTTGTGATAGTGGCCGAAAGTTTTATTGAATTCCCCGCCGATATTGCCCGCGGGAATTTCTGTAATATCATATCTCGCCCTGCCCTCAACGGTTTCAATATTCCTGAAAACTGTGTAGAAAATTTCATTTTCTCTGCCTTTGGCCGCGTTTTCATTAAACAAAGCCCCGCTCATATCACCCAGAAGCCTTCTTGAAATATCCCTGCCTGCCGGCAGGCAGGTTTTAGTTAAATATTTTCCAGACATAATGTTTTTCCAAGTACCATTCGTTTACCGTCGAAAATCGTTCCGAGCCGGTGTTGATATTTTTTACTCCGACACCCCTGAGGTTGGCCGGCAACACGTAAACATAGGAAGGAGTAAAAAGGAAAACTGCAGGCAAGTCTTTAGTTATTTCTTTTTGAATGTTCGCGTAGATTTTCGCACGTTCATCAGACTCTTTTGTAATTCTTACTGCTTCCAGCAGCTGGTCAACTTTCGAATTTGCGTAAAGGGCAATGTTGTACCCCGGGTAGGAGCGCTGGCTTGAGTGCCAAAAAGCGAAGGGATCTGGAGTTTGTCCGATAACTTCTTCTCCATAAAGGAACGCCTCGTATCTTCTCGGGCCGATAACTAAAGGCTCAAGGTCCGAAAGTTTGAATGTTTTTATCTCAACGTTTATGCCAACTTTCGCCCACATTTCTTTTAACATTTGGGCCGCATCAATAAGTTCCGGGGTTTGTGCCGTCGTCAGAGTGAATGAGATGGGATTTTTTTGTTTCGCGACAATGCTCTGCGCCAGATCCGGATTGAAAGTGTTGATCTTCGGCGGCGCTTCCTCGTCAACGAAAACGCTTTCCGGCAGAGGCCCGTTTATCGTCTCGCCGAATCCGACAAGAATATTTTTGACAAGCTCGTTTTTATCCACCGCTGCATCCAGCGCTCTCCGTACGTCTACTGAGGCAAATTCTTTTTTCAGGCTTTGATTCAAAAATACGGCGATTATTCTCTGTAAATTTATTGATTCTATACTGACATCAAGGCCAGCGGACGGATCTTTCAGCTCTTCGACGAATTTCGGGGAAAGTCCGCCGGCCGAATCGATATTTTTATTTTTCAGAGCAGTCACGATCGCTCCCTCACTTTGATAGAAATTAAGGTAAAGAGTTTTTATATGCGGTTCGCCAAGCGCGAAATATTTATTTGCAGACAGCTTAATTGACGTAATCGAGCCGACCGAATTTCGGTTAACCGATTTGATCTTGTAAGGGCCGGCGCCAATGGGGTCTGTGTTTAATTCAACCAGCGGATATTGAGAAAGTGGAATCGGCTCCCAGAGGTGTTTTGGCATAATGCCCAGCGTCAGATTTTCCAAAAAAGGTGCATAAGGCTTTTTTAAGGTGAATTTTATCGTCCGGTAATCGATTTTTTCCACGTCGACTCCTTCCCAGCTCGCGCGGCGGGGGGAGAGAAGCTGCGGGTTCTTTGCGAGCCCGATCGTAAATATCACGTCATCCGCGGTGATATCTTCTCCGTCCTGCCAATATATTTTATTTTTTAGCGTAACCGTGTATTGCAGCCCGTCATCCGAAATTTCATATTTTTCGGCAAGCGCCGGTTTTGCAACGCCGTTCGCGTCGTATCTTAATAGTCCGGTGTAGACGAGAGAAACCAAGTCGCGGTCAGCGTCGGTTTGTGCGAGCACCGGGTTGATAAGCCGCGGGGCTCCCAAAATGCCTTCACTCAAAGATCCGCCAAATGCCGGAGTTTCAACGGAATATTGTTTGTTTACTTCGGAGACTATGCCCAAAAGAGAAACAAGCGCAATTATGAAAAGCACTACAAATACGAAGATCTCACCTCTCATCCCGTTAGAAAATTACTAATAAAACACATAGTATAAGCGACTTAATTGAATTTTTTGCGTCAACAGATAAAAAACAAATATTTGTTAATTTTCGTACGGGACGCGTACCAAGCAATAAATTTTAAACATTAACTAATTTAGAAGATAAGATTTGCCAAAGCAGAGAGTACGAATGCCGTAGCCAAAAAAATTGTTGCCCAAAATAGTATTTTCTCAAGTCCGCGTTTTGACCGGTATACCTGGCCGGTACCTCCGAAAGCGGCGCCCAAACCCACCCCTTTTTGCTGGAGCAAGATGACGGCTATTAACAATACCGATACGGTAATTTGTACCCAGAGGAGTATGTTACTCATGTTCCTTTAAGGCTAGCATGGCTGGAAAGGGAAGTCAATGACAAAAAAATACCGAGATTTATTCTCGGTACTCTGGCGTCGCCCAACATTTGATTACTGTTTCCACGTATCTTTGTCGGTTTCCTTCGTGCATGATTCTTAGTCGCAAACCCAAGATGTTGTTATGGCGTGGTGATAAAAGTTTTTCAAAAAATTGGCTTCCTGTCGGCCCATCTTCAATAGTGATATCAATATCAAGCACTTCTTTTCGACGGGCGCGCTTATTTTTGCCTCGGAATTTTCTGGAACTAATTTGAGCATATGCCATAAATACTACCCTCTTTCTGTAGAGGATATTAGCAAATAGCTATTATGTTGTCAAGCTTTTCAGGTGCAACTTTCGATAATAGGAGATCGCGAATCTGTGAGCTTCTGAGTCTAGCGTTAAAATTAAATTTTTTAGCGAAGGAGGAAGCTGGTCTAGCGCGATGGGCTTTTTTTGTCCGCCGACAAAAACATGGTCTCCGGCATGTTTTTTGTTTTTTGTGAGGGCAATGAGTTTAATTGCTTCGGCACCAAATTTTGCAAGGACACGCATATTCGCCTGCTCGCCTCGCTGAAGCTCCGGCGAAGCGGGCTGGCGAATTGCTCTGCTCGTCCCGCCGTGGCGGGACTGCGCAAGGTCTTGCAAAACTTGTGCCTTCAGCAATTTAAGCGCACGCATCGCCGCGCTAAGCTGCGGTTTTCCGCCGTCAATAATGATGACCTCGGGGAATGTCCATTCCGGATGCCTGAATCTGCGCGATAAAACTTCGCGGAGCATCGCCGGGTCGTCGGAGCCTTTAACACATTTTATTTTAAATATCCGGTAATCATCTTTTTTTATCGCGGTGTTTTCCCAGACCGACATGGAGCCGTAGGCGAATTTTCCCTGAATATTCGCGATATCATACGCTTCAATTCGCTTTATTCCTTCAATGATCAGCATGGATTCCAGCGACCGCAATGCCTTTGCGGAATCCGACGGAATATCGCGTCTGATAACTCCGCGGTGTTCGAATATTCTTTCAAGCGCCGCTATTTTATCGCGCGCACGGGCCGCTTCCTCATATTTTCGGGCGTCTGACAATTTTTGCATTTCTTTTTTAAATTCCCGCGTCAGAGTCCGATTTTTTCCGGAAAGGATTTTTTTGATTGAGGAGATATTTTTTTGATAAACGAGGCGACCGCGTTCCAAATTTGGAGACGCGTCGGAGCCCTCGAAGAGAGGCCTGCCTGCGCAGGCAGGGTTAAGCGCGAGAAATTTGGAACGCGGGAGCGAGTGTGTTAAACAACAAAATCCCAAACATTTTTTTAGCTTCGCATTGAGACACAGCTGTTTGTGCGGGCTTTTGCACGTGCAGTAGGGGAAAGCGCGGCGAAGCGTTTTTAGGACCGAGCGCAAAGTACCCCCTTCGGTAAAAGGGCCGATGAAGCCAGCCGTACGCCTTACGCCATACGCTTTATGGCTTATGGCATATGGCTTACGGCTTGCAGATGGTTGATGCGTTACGAAAATTTTCGGATATTTCTCTTTAGTGAATCCTGCGTAAAAATAATTCTTGTCGTCGCGCATCAACACATTATATTTTGGACGATATCTTTTGATGAGTTCTGCTTCTTTTATCAGTGCCTCAACTTCGGAGTTTACAACTTCCCAATTTACGGTTTTAGCCTCTTCTAACATTGAGGCGGTTTTGGGTGCCGCATTTTTTGCGAAATACGAAGTAAGGCGCGCTTTTAAGTTCGCCGCCTTTCCTATATATAGTATCTTTCCGTGCTTGCCCCTGAAGAAATATACCCCAGCGTTTTGCGGAATTTGTCCAGATTGTGTCTTTATCGCCATAGCGCTATTTTAATGACAGGATTTGATAATGCAAATGGCTAAAAAGCCTAAGCTAAAGCATGTTTTTTGCGATTCGGAAAAAAGACAAATTTATTTACGCGGCGAGATTCGGCCGGCAACCTCTTGTTTGATAAAACAGGCGTTAACTTACCTTGCAAAACGCGGCGCGACCGAAGATGCGCAATTTTATATTTCCAGCGAAGGAGGAAATTTTTGCGAATCTCTGAAAATTTATCACATGATTGTCTCGGTGCCATTTAAAATAACTACAGTTGCCGTGGATTATGTTGCCTCCGGTGCCTTGCTGATTTTGCAGGCAGGGCACAAGCGCGCCGCATTTGCCGGAGCGACAATAGCGTTTCATCAGACCGTGGAGACGTTTATCGGAGACTTAGACCATAATGCGAACGATTATCTTCGTGCTTTTTTAGAGCTTCAGCGGATAGACGCGATACAGCTTTTAATATTGACCAGGAAATCGGAAAAGATAAAAGAAATTTTCAATCTATTTAACACCGAAGCGGAAATTTCCGCGAAAGAAGCCCTGAAATTTGGATTGATAGATAAAATTATCAAGCCTCCCAAGAATTAATTGAAGGCCCCGCCCGACTGATTCAGGCGGGCTTTTGTTTTTTATTCAGTGTGCTAACTTGTAGGAAGATTTTGAAAGTGATAAATGGCTAGTACTCTGAATGAGACGGTTCGTGAAGATGGGTTGAGAATAATCAGCAAAAGGCTTACAAACACAAAGCGCTTAAATTTATCTGTTTCCGCCCTTGTAGGCTTAGCTTACGATGGGGAGGAAAGAGAAGGCCGCTTTCATTTTTGGGAGCATATGGCTTTTAAGGGCACGAAAACCAGATCGATGTCGGAATTGAAAAAACAGCTGGGAAGATTTTTATACAGCAACGCTTTTACGGATTACACGCATACAACTTATATTCTGAAGGGGGCCGCCGCAAGAAAAGAAGAACTAAAGGATGTTCTTTTCGATATGTATGTAAATCCGGCCATGCCCGCTGAAGAGATAGAAAAAGAAAAGGGCGTGGTTCTCCGCGAAGCGGCAGATTGGAAAGATAACGATTCCACGTTCGCGATAGGCGAGATAAACAAGCTTCTTTGGAGAAAAAATCCTTTGAGGCGCCTGGGAGTCGGCACGGAAGAAGGAATGCGCGCGATAAATAAAGATTCGCTTTTTGCCGATCATGCCGAATGGTACCGGTCATCGAATACTATTGTTATCGGGGTTGGACATGTAGATCACGATTGGCTTTGCGCGAAGGCTTGTGAATTTTTTCCTATGTCCGACCGCAAGGTTAGTCATCCTTCATGGGATGATGAGTACGCTCTGCCTTTTGTCGAGAATAGAATGTTTTTTGAACGCAAGGAACGTGAAAATGCTGTTGTGCAATTCGGTTGCAAAATACCGAAATTAAGCGACAGGGAAAAGCAGACGGCTCATCTTCTCAACGAGATGTTTGGAGGCGGATTTGATTCGATGCTTTTCGAAGAAGTAAGAGACAAGCGCGGTCTTGCGTATTCGACTTATACCAGTCTTGATACGAATCCGTTAGGCAATTCTTTCGGGCTGAACGCGTTGGTTGATCCGAAAAATATCGATTATGTTGAAAATTTGATTAAAGAAATAGCGATTTCTTATAAGCTTGAGCCGGACCGCTTTCTTAGAGCAAAATCATCTATATTGGAAAATGCGGTAATCGCGATGGAATCGTCGAGTGAATGGGAAAGTTTTTTTTGGCGCAAACTGATCCGGGAGGGGCACTCGGCTGTTTCTTTGAAAAATTATTTACACAAAACCTTAAAAATGATTGCGGGAGTAACATTTGAGGAAGTAAGCACGTTGCGCGAAAAACTCATCACTCCGGATCGTCTTGCTTCTGTTATCGTAAAGCCCTGCTAATCGCGGGGTTTTTTGTTTATTTGCCCTTGCTTGTACTCCGACGTCTTAGTCGGAGCCCAGGACGGACACCGATATAGCTCAAAATAAACGGTTACCGTAATTCTCTGCGCGGGTTTCCGTATCGATGCTGTGTATCATATACCATTCTTAATCGTTTCTCAATTTCT
>Ga0209211_10006449_pt1 | contig 16968 bp, 13 predicted proteins | sample RifGroA2_FD_183992 | JGI IMG/M metagenome (GOLD analysis project Ga0209211, IMG submission 183992) | Groundwater microbial communities from Rifle, Colorado, USA - Groundwater A2 (SPAdes) (version 2) | ecosystem: Environmental > Aquatic > Deep subsurface > Groundwater | place: Rifle, Colorado... | reverse complement strand
AAGAAGATGCCCGTTATGATCAGCTCAAATTAGGCATGTGAGCCAGCGCCTTTAGGCGCATCACGTTTTTGCCCCTTTGAGGGGCTAATAGAGATAAACCCCCGGCTTTGCCGGGGGTAACTTAATTTGACCGTCGTCGCTGTGGTTATTTTTTCATTGCTCTGCTATGGTGCGCAAAAGACAACAGCAATGTCGGGGAGGGGCAATGAATAAGGAAGAAAAGTTGCTCGCTATCAGTCAGCTGGTATTCGAGTTGAGCATCGCCAGCAGCAGCACGGCCGATCTGGATACGCTGCTGGAACGTCTGTTCGGAATACTGTGCACGTATCGGGAATTTTCCTTGCAGCCGCGCGGCGCGGTGGTGCTGCTGAATCCGCGCGGACGTTATTTCCAGGTCGCCCAGTTCGGCATAGCGCCCGGCTGGAAATCCGATTTCCGCTGGGAAACGGGCATGTTTGCCTTTTCCGATATTTCCGAAACATGCGTGACGGAGACGATCGCGTTTCAGGACGACGAGCGGCAACGGGCGCTATTGTTGCCGTTGCGCATCGAAGGTCAGGGTGTCGGCTACGCCGTGTTGTTCACCGCTCCCGACTATCAGCCCACCGAGATACATCTGGATTTCATGAGCGATCTGGCGCGGGCGCTTTCCGGCCTGGTCCAGCGCGCCCTGACCAGCGAGACCTTGCGCATACGCGAACTGGAACTCGAAGAGGCGCGGGCGGATGCCTTGCGCAGCCTGGGCGTGGCGTCCGAGTACCGCGACAATGAGACCGGCTGGCACATCATGCGCATGACCAACTTCGCGCAGGCGGTTGCCAAGGCGATGGACCTGCCCGCGGCGCAGCGCGAACTGCTGTACGTTGCCGCGCCCATGCACGATGTCGGCAAGATCGGCATTGCCGATGCGGTGTTGCTGAAGCCGGGCAAGTTCACGCCGGAAGAATTTGAGACGATGAAGACGCATACGCAGATCGGCGTGACGATACTGGCCGGCAGCGACGCGCTGATTGCCGCCGCGCGCGACATCGCCGGTTCGCATCACGAGCGCTGGGACGGGAAGGGCTACCCTCAAGGGCTGGCCGGCGAACAGATACCGATCCTGGCACGCATCTGTTCCGTGGCCGATGTGTTCGATGCGCTCACTTCGCGTCGCCCTTACAAGGAGCCTTGGACGGTCGAAGCGGCGCGTGACTGGATTATTTCCGAGTCCGGAGGATATTTCGATCCGACCGTGGTGCGCGCATTCGAAGCGGCGATGCCGGAAATCCTGCGCATCCGCGAACTGTATCGCGACGACATCATCGATCCCAAACAGGTGTTGACGCTGCCGCCGCTCGCGCCGCGCGCCGACGCATGGGTGGCGTGGGACGACGGCCTCAGCGTGGGTATCGACATCATCGACGAACATCACCGCTACCTGTTCGACCTGATCAACGACCTGCACGACGTGGTCAGCGGCAAGCGCGGCGCGCGCGAGGTGGCAAGGCTGGTCAAATCGCTGGATGCCTATGCCAAGGTGCACTTCCGCGCCGAAGAACAGATGATGACTCACTACCATTTTGCCGGACTGGCGCGTCAGGAGGAGCAGCACCACGCGTTCGAAGCCAAGATCCGCGAGTTCTACGAAGAGCTGCACGCCAATCCGCTGGTCGCACAATTCGACGTGTTGGCTTATCTGCGCGACTGGCTGGTTCACCATATCCGGGTCGAGGACGCCAAGCTGCGCGCGCTGGGCCGAGCCTGAGTTTTCTGGGCTGGATCAGCGGCCGTAGAAGAATATGCTGCGGCCGCGGTGCTTCGTAGTTTGCGATTCGGGAAGCTCTGTTTAGTTGATAATCTTCCAGGAGCCGTCAGCCTGGCGACATGCGTTTCCATAGGCCTTTTCCTGTTTGCCGCCAACAGTGACGGTGGTCTGGTATTCGCGACAGTTTTTGCCGCTGGTAGATTGGTAAGTGCGGGTCGGCGTTGCGGAAACATCGGCGCCGGTATTCGGGTTATGCCAGGAGCTCCGCTGATTGTCGCGGTTGTATTCCAGTGCGGACTGGGCCTTGCGCTCGTCGTTCTCGTCCATATAGCGCCCCATCTCGCTGCCCACCCAGGCTCCAAGTATCGTTCCTGCGATGATAGCGGCGGTTCGGCCTTGCCCTCCGCCGACATTGGCGCCCATTACCCCGCCTAGCACGCCGCCCACGACTGCTCCGCCCTCACGTTTTGTCTGACAGGCAACCATGGGTGCGGCCAGGATCGCGATGAGCAGCAAGGTCAGAAAGTTTTTCATGATGACACCCCTCATGTGGATTTTGGTTCCGATCATAGAAAGCTTCTGGCCGCCCATACATACTGTTAATGCCTTATTTTTGTGCCTGCGATATGCATTCGGCCGGCTATGCCGATACCATAGGATCTCGTCGGGGTTGAAATTTAAACAAGTGTTTGATACGCTTGTTCGACATTTTTCGGCGGGCCATATGTCCGCCTCGGACACTTCTTCGTAATACGGGACAAAACATGAGCCATCCAGCCAAGCGATTTGCCACCCTTCTTATTCTGTCTTCCTTGCTGGCTGCCTGTGGCGGCAAGGACAAGGCGGCTCCGTCCGGCGGACCCGGTGCGGGCATGCCGCCGCCCGAGGTTGAGGTGATCTCGGTCGCTGCCGGAGAGGCGACGATGACTCAGGATTTGCCGGGACGACTGGAGGCCTATCGCACCGCGCAGGTGCGCGCCCGCGTCGAGGGCGTGGTCGAGAAGCGATTGTTCAAGGAAGGCAGCGAAGTGAAGGCAGGCGCTCCGCTGTATCGCATCGACGCGCGCAGCTACCGTGCGACCGCAGCAGCGGCCCAGGCCGATCAGGCTATCGCGCGTCAGACCGTCGAGCGCTACAAGTCGCTGCTGGAAATCAAGGCAGTCAGCCAGCAGGAATACGACCTCGCGGTGGCCAAGGCTAAGCAGGCCGAGGCGGCGATGATCCGTGCCGAGGAAGACCTGGAAAACGCCAGCGTGCCCGCGCCGATCTCCGGCCATATCGGACGCGCAGCGGTGACCGAGGGCGCGCTGGTCGGCAAGAACGAGGCCACGCTGCTGGCGACCATAGAGCAGCTCGACCCGATCTACGTGAACTTCACCCAGTCCGGCAACGAAGTGCTGCGGCTGAAGCAGTCGGTCGCAGCGGGCAGGCTGAAGCGCGCCGACTCGGCCGAGGTGGAACTGTTGCTGGAGGACGGCAGCGTGTTCCCGCTGCCGGGCGAGGTGTACTTCACCGACATGGCGGTCGATCCGGCCACCGGCTCGGTGTCGCTGCGCGCCGAGTTCCCCAATCCGCGCCGCGACCTGCTGCCGGGCATGTTCGTGCGCATCCGCTTCCCCGAGGCGGTCAACGAGAACGCGATCCGCGTGCCGCAGCGCGCGGTGCAGGGCGGGCCGGACGGCCAGTTCGTGATGGTGGTGGACGCCGAGGGCAAGGTCGCGCCGAGGCCGGTCAAGACCGGCGGCATGGCGGGCGCCGACTTCATCATCGCCGAGGGGCTGAAGGGCGGCGAGCAGGTGATCGTCAACGGTCTGCAGAAGGCGCGTCCGGGCGCGGTGGTCAAGCCGGTGCCGGCAGGCGCCGCCCCGGCGGATGCGGATGCGGACGCGGTTCCGGCTCCCGCAAACAAGCAATAAGGCCGAGCCATGTTCTCCAAATTCTTCATCGATCGCCCGATCTTCGCGTGGGTCATCGCGCTGATCATCCTGCTCGCCGGCATCCTGGCATTCCGGGGCCTGCCCGTCACGCAATACCCCTCGGTCGCGCCGCCCGCGCTGTCGGTGACCGTCACCTATCCGGGCGCGTCGGCCGAGGTCGTCGAGGAGACCGTGATCGCGCTGCTCGAACAGGAGATGAACGGCATCGAGAACCTGCTGTACATGGAGTCGGCCGCGGAACTGGGGCGGGGCAGCATCACGCTGACTTTCCAGACGGGAACCAACCTCGACCTCGCCTCCGTCGAGACGCAGAATCGCATCGCGCGCGCGGAAGTGCGCCTGCCGGAAGAGGTGCGCCGGCTCGGCGTCCGCGTCGCGAAGTCGGCGCGCAACTACGTGATGATCGTCGCGATGATCTCGCCGGACAAGAGCTACGACAACGTCGCGCTGGGCAGCTTCGCCGCGGGCAACGTGCTCGACAGCATCCGCCGCGTGCCCGGCGTCGGCGAGGCACTGCTGTTCGGCACCGAGTATTCGATGCGGCTTTGGCTCAAGCCGGAGAAGCTGCAGGGCTACGGCCTGACGCCTGCCGACCTGTCGCGCGCGGTGCGCGCGCAGAATGCGCAACTCGCCACTGGCGAGCTGGGCCAGCTGCCCAACGCGCCGGGGCAGGAGCTCAACGCGGTGATCGTCACCCACAGCCGGCTGTCCACGCCGGAGGAATTCGGCGACATCATCGTGCGCACCAACCCGGACGGCTCGACGTTGCGCGTGAAAGACGTGGCGCGGGTCGAACTGGGCGCGGAGGACTACTCGGTGCGCGCGCGCATCGACGGCCAGCCGGCGGCGGGCATCGCGATCCGCCTGACGCCCGATGCGAACGCGCTGCAGACCGTCGCGGCGGTGAAGTCGCGCATGACCGAGCTGGAAAAATTCTTCCCCAAGGGCGTCGACTGGGTGGTGCCTTACGAGACCTCGCAGTTCATCGACATCTCGATCCGGGAGGTGATGAAGAGCCTGGTCGAGGCGTTGCTGCTGGTGGTGCTGGTGATGTATCTGTTCCTCGGTAACGTTCGCGCGACGCTGATTCCCGCCATCGTGATCCCGATCGCGCTGGTCGGCGCGCTGGTCGGGCTGTACCTGATGGGTTACTCGATCAACGTGCTGACGCTGTTCGCGATGGTGCTGGCGATCGGCATCGTCGTGGACGACGCCATCGTCGTGGTGGAGAACGTCGAACGCATCATGACCACCGAGGGGCTGTCCGCGCGCGACGCGACGCGCAAGGCGATGGACCAGATCGTCGGCGCGATCATCGCGATCACGCTGGTGCTGATGGCGGTGTTCATCCCGATGGCGTTCTTCTCCGGCTCGACCGGTGCGATTTACCGCCAGTTCGCCGTCACGCTGGTGCTGACCATGGGCTTCTCGGCGCTGATGGCGCTGACGCTGACGCCTGCGCTGTGCGCGACCATGCTCAGGCACAAGGTGGCGGAGAAGCGCAGCAAGTTCGGCGAATTCTTCCTGCGCTTCACCCACGGTTACACCGGCATGGTGGGCAAGGTCATCAGCCGCACCGGGCGCTACCTGCTGGTCTATGCGGCGATCCTGCTCGCGGTGGGCGGGCTGTTCGCCAAGCTGCCCGGCAGCTTCCTGCCGGAAGAGGACCAGGGCTATTTCATCAGCATCATCCAGCTGCCGGCGGGCGCGACACAGGACCGCACGCTGGAAGTGCTGTCGCAGGTCGAGCAGTTCTACCTCAAGCAGCCCGAGGTCGAGCGCGTCGTCGGCGTTGCCGGCTTCTCGTTCTTCGGGCGCGGGCAGAACGCGGCGATCACCTTCGTGCGCCTCAAGGGCTGGGACGAGCGCAAGGCGGCGGACAGTTCCTCGGTCGCGCTGGTGCGCAAGGCCAACATGATGCTGTTCCGCATCAAGCAGGCGATGATCTTCGCGGTCAATCCGCCGCCGATACCCGAGCTCGCGGCGGTGGGCGGCTTCGACTTCCGCCTGCAGGACCGCGGCGGCATGGGGCGCGAGAAGCTGCTCGAAGCGCGCAACATCGCGCTGGGCATGGCGATGCAGAATCCCGTGCTGGCCGGCGTGCGTCCCGAAGGGCAGGAGGCCGGGCCGCAGCTCTTCCTCGACATCGACCGCCTCAAGGCCGAGACGCTGGGCGTGTCCATCGCCGACCTGAACGAGACGCTGCAGTCGCTGCTGGGCGCGGCCTACATCAACGACTTCGTGCACAAGGGCCGCGTGCTGCGCGTGCAGATGCAGGCCGAGGCGGATACGCGCCGCACGCCCGATGACATCCTCAAGGTGTCGGTACGCAACAAGCAGGGCGGTATGGTGCAACTGTCCGAACTGGCCACTGCGAAGTGGATTGCCGGCTCGCCCAAGCTGGACCGCTACAACGGCCTGCCGGCGATGAAGATCGCCGGCGGCCCCGCGCCCGGCCGCAGCACCGGTGAGGCGATGGCGGCGATGCAGGAGATCGCCGACAAGCTGCCGCCGGGCTTCGGCTTCGAATGGTCCGGCACCTCGCGCGAGGAGATGCAATCGGGCGAGCAGGCACCGATGGTGTTCGCCGTCTCTCTGATCGTGGTGTTCCTCTGCCTCGCCGCGCTGTACGAGAGCTGGTCCATCCCGTTCGCGGTGATGCTGGTGGTGCCGCTGGGCGTGTTCGGCTCGGTGCTCGCGGTCACGCTGCGCGACCTGCCCAACGACGTGTACTTCAAGGTCGGCCTGATCGCGATCATCGGCCTGTCGGCCAAGAACGCGATCCTGATCATCGAGTTCGCGCGCCGCCTGCAGGACGACGGCATGGAACTGATAGACGCGACGCTGGAAGCCTGCCGCTTGCGCTTCCGTCCCATCCTGATGACCTCGATCGCCTTCATCGCCGGCGTGACGCCGCTGGCGATTTCCACCGGCGCGGGCGCGCAGAGCCGCCACGCGATCGGCACCGGCGTGATGGGCGGCATGCTCACCGCCACCGTGCTCGCCGTGTTTCTGGTGCCGGTGTTCTTCGTGGTGATACGCCGCATCTTCCCCGGCCATGCGCGCAAACATGTCGAGCATGAGGAGGTGCATCATGAGTAATCAAAATGTAGGTCGGGTTTCAACCCGACATGCCAGCTTTGAAATTGGCGAACCCGTCGGGTTGAAACCCGACCTACGGACGGGTGCGGTAATTCTGCTGGCGGCGCTGCTCGCCGGCTGTTCGATGGCCCCAACTTACCAGCGCCCCGAAGCACCGGTCACCGCCGCATGGCCGGCCAACGTCAAGCTGAAGCTCAGCGGCGAACTGCTGCGCAGCGACCGCTGGCAGGATTACTTCGCCGAACCGCGCTTGCAGGGACTGATCGCCGCCGCGCTGGAGCACAACCGCGACCTGCGCATCGCCACCGCCCGCATCGCCGAGGCCCGCGCGCAATACGGCATCGTGCAGGCCGATCGCCTGCCGAACGTCAATGCGACCGCCGGGCGCAATGCCTCGCTGACCCCGGCCGGCGCATCGGCGTTCACCCCGAATGCAATCCATAGCCAGCGCTACGATGTAGGCCTCAGCCTGCTGTCGTTCGAGCTCGACTTCTGGGGTCGCGTCGCCAGCCTGAACGATGCGGCGAAGGCAAGCTATCTCGCGACCGAGGAGGCGCAACGCGCATTCCGATTGTCGCTGATCGCCGATGTTGCGAACGCCTACCTGTCGCTGCTGGAACTGAGCGAGCGCGCCGAACTGGCCGCATCCACTGCGAAGACGCGCGCCGAATACCGCGAGCTGACGATGCGCCGCCGCGAGATGGGCGTGTCCAGCGACATGGACTATTTGCAGGCCGAGGGCGCATACCAGGCAGCACTGGCCGAACAGGCCAACCTGGAGCGCCAGCAGGCCGCCGCCGCGAACCTGCTCGACCTGCTGGTCGGCCATCCGGTCGCACAACTCAAGGAACTGCCGTCGGGCCGTCCGCTGGCCGGGCAGGACATCGGTGTTGCTCAACTCGCCGAACTGCCCGCCGAGGCGCTGCTGCGCCGCCCCGACGTGCTCGCCGCCGAGCAGCGCCTGATCGCCGCGAACGCGAACATCGGTGCGGCGCGCGCCGCCTTCCTGCCGCGCGTCACGCTGACCGGCAGCGTCGGCACCGCCAGCCGCACGTTGGCCGGCCTGTTCGATCCGGGCAGCGGCGCGTGGAGCTTTCAACCTTCTATCGTCATGCCGCTGTTCGATGCCGGACGCAATTCGTCCAATCTGGATGTCGCCGAGGCGCGCAAGGTGATCGCGGTCGCCGACTACGAAAAGACCCTCCAGCAGGCGTTCCGCGAAGTGGCGGATCTGCTGAACGCGCGCGAGCAACTCGCCGCCCAACTCGCTGCCCAGCAGGCCAATGCCGCGGCGCAGGCGCAACGCCTGAAACTGGTCGAGGCGCGCTACCAGGTCGGCATCGCCAATCACCTCGAACTGCTGGACGCGCAGCGCGAATCGTTCGCCGCGCAGCAAGGCGCGCTGCAAGTGCGCCGCCTCCAGCTCGCCACCGCGACCCAGCTCTACAAGGCGCTGGCGCGCGGCACCGAGGATGCGCCGGCCAAGGCGGAGGAGCGCAAGCCATGACCGTCGCCGCCAGCGAACAGACGCGCGAACGCCTGCTGAGCGCGGCGCGCGAGGTGTTCTCGGAATGCGGCTTTCAGGGCGCGACGGTGCGCGAAATCTGCCGCCGCGCCGGGGCCAACGTCGCCGCGGTGAACTACCACTTCGGCAACAAGGACGGCCTGCTGGCCGAGGCGCTGCATTTCGAATCGCTGAAGCTGCTGCAGGAAACCAACGCCCAGGCCGACGCCCGTCCCGAGGTGCGGCTGAGCCTGTTCATTCGCGACTTCATGCACATGCTGCTGGACGAAAACAGCACCTCGTCGCAATGCAAGATCATGGCGCGCGAACTGGCCGACCCCTCCCCGGCGCTGGACAAGATCGTGCGCGAAGCCATTGCCCCGCTGCACGACTTCCTCGCCGAACTGGTGCACGAAATCGTCGGCGGCAATGTGAGCGAAGCGGAACTGCGCCGCTGCGCACACAGCATTTTCGGGCAATGCCTGTACTACCACCACTCCCTCCCGGTGCTGCAACGCCTGCACGCCGAACTGCGCTACGACAGCAAGGAAATCGACGCGATCGCGAAACACATCGCCGACTTCTCGCTGCACGGGCTGAAGTACTTCGGCAACAAGTCCTGATTCGAATCTCGTTGGAAAAACATATAGACCGGAATGCATAGATATTTCGGTCTATTGACGTTGTGCGGCAGGGCGGGGAAACTGCCGGTTGGTTGGACGGCCATAAATAATGGAATCCGTGGTCTGTCCCTGATTATTTAGCATGTCCCTGATTATTTAGCACGGTCGACGATAAGCTACGCTTCGCGACATAAGTCCTGTTTTTCGAGGTTCAAATTTTCAGCCGTCGCACACAGGGGAAATCAAAATGGGCAGGCATCACGAAACAGAGTCCGGGGCAGCGGAGCATGTCAATCTGCGCCTAACGCCTCGTTCAAGCGAACACCGTTCGCTGCGCTCACGGCTACGCCCCACTGGTGCGCAAATAACAAATAGGGTCAGACTCGGGTCAGACTCGAATTAATCTGATATTCGTTCTATCGTTACTCTCATCCCGCGCAGCAGCGCCCGAACCCCGACTGCGCTACGATAACGAGGAAATCGTCGCGATAACGGAACGCATCGCCGACTTCTCGCTCTATGGGCTCAGGCACTTCGGCAACAAGTCCCGATTCGCAACCTTTTGGGAAAACCGAATCTGGCTTCCTGTTTTCAACATTGCTGAAATCGATAGCCCCTTTATCTCGATCAACGGAGGATACGATGCGTCACCTGGTATTGTTTGGTTTTCTGGCTCTGCTGAGCGCCCCGGCACTGGCGGAAGAAGTCGCGCCGCCTGCCTCCGCTCCGGCCCCGGCAATCAGCGCAGACGCCGGAAGTTACCGCTCCGCTCCGCCGGTGGAGCGCAAGCCTGAAATCGGAGCATCCGCAAAGGAAATCGATCTGCTGCGCCGTACGATCAACGAAACCACGCGCAGCAAGAGTTTCTTCGGCCTGTTTTCTTCCCCGGCTGTCCCCATCGACGGCGAGTTGTTGCAGGAAGCGGATCGTTTCATCCAGCGTTACGCCGGCCAGCCGGAAGCCGCGGAGGTCTACCATCTCAAGGCGCAAGTTTCGTAGGTCGGGTTAGCGCAGCGTAACCCGACGTTTATCCGGCAAATCCAGCCGTCGGGTTACGGCCTTGCAGGCCTAACCCGACCTACAGCAGATCAAGCCGCGTTGAGCTGCATTTCCCTGCTAGGGATCACCAGTTCCGTAGGGTGGATAAGCGCAGCGCATCCACCGGCTCACTCGTAATCCATTCCGGCAATCGACTCCGGCTCGATTGCGCCCCACGATTCCGGATACCAGCCCTTGTTCACTGCGGCGCCAAACGACGACCAAGGCCACAGGGCGGGCTTGGCAGCCAAGCGATGCTTGACCGGGTTGTAATGGATGTAATCCACATGCCTGCGCCAATCCTCTTCATCGCGAATGACATGCTCCCAGAACCTGCGCTGCCAGACCGCCCGCTCGTTGCGCACATCGGCGTTAGGTGCGATTTGGCGCGATGCCGTCTTTTTGATTTCGCGCCAGCGGGAGGAATAATCGGCGTCACCTTCCGGCATGCGCCAGATGCAATGGATATGGTCGGGAAGGATGACCATCGCGTCGATCCGGAAGGGGCGCGCTACCATGATTTTCCGGAAACTCTCCCTGAGTATCTCGACGCGTTCTTCGCTGGTGAAAATCGGGGCGCGATCATGGGTGACGACGGTAAAGAAATAGACACCGCCCGGAAGATAGGCCCGCCGGTAGTTGCTCATGCTGCCTCCCGTTTTGTACAAACGGAGGAAATGTAGCACGCATTGAATGTGGTGGATGCGCTGCGCTTATCCACCCTACGCAGCTGCAGCAGATCAAGCCACTTTGCGCTGCACTGCCGGGATCACCAGCCCCTCGTAGGCGCACTAACCAACGGGCAGTGCGCCCTATGCATTCCTCCAGACATTCGGCGCAATGCGCCATCAGTGCTGAAAATGGGGTGTTCACCTTATGGTGCGCATCAATTCGAACATGCATTCTCCGAAAAGTTATAGGGGGACGCATGATAGAACCAGCCAAATTAGCTGACTTTTTTACCATCTTCTTCACCTCGGCCATGGTGATCGTGCTTGGCGCACTGTATGCACTGCTGTTTGCCTATGCGCGCATCAAGGCGATGCCGCGCTTGATGCCGCTGGCTTACGCCGCGTATCTCGGCTTGTTCGTCTCCACGCTGTTTCTTGCCCAGGCCGCCAATCTGCTTGCCTATCCGCTGTGGACGACAGTCGTCGCCTTCATGTTGTTTGGGTACTTGCTTGCGCCGCATGGCATATGGCATCTGTGCGTTGCGACACATGCGGACGATCACGCAACAGTGGCTGAACTGGCAGTGGATGCAACGGCCTCAAAAGTTTCTGACTGAAAAGGAGATGACCATGGCGACAAATCAGTGGTGGGCGTCCGAGTCGTTCTGGCGCAAAACGGCAATCTGGGTGACGGGCGGTTCGTTCGTCGTGCTGATCCTGCTGACCCTCGATACCTTGTCGCAAATATCGGCCGGGTCGAAACGGGTTCCGGCTTACACGGTGATCAACCATCGCATCGAATACAAATTCGATGAGCAGCGCATGGTGCAGGTTCCGGTGATCGGGGTGAAGGAGCCGCTGTTCGGCAAAGAGCTCAACGCAGAGGAAGCCGAAGCGCTGGTAAAGCTGGGCAAGCTGACCACCCAGGCGAAGAACTGCATGAACTGCCATACCTTGCTGGGCAACGGCGCTTACTACGCGCCCGACCTCACCAAGGCCTGGCTGGATCAATACTGGGGCACCAAAGAGATACGCGAAGTACAGATGGTCGAGTTCATCAAGGATCCCTCCGACAAGTTGCACAACAGCATCGGTCGCCGTATGCCCAAGCTCGACATCACCGATGAAGAGGCGCGCGGTGTAGTGGCTTTCCTGAAGTGGATGTCCAGCATCGACACCAACGGCTTCCCCTATAACTTCAAACCCATCGAACAGGAGAATTGATCATGGCGATGACAGGACAGTTGGATAGTGCCAACCTGAACGGTGGGCAAAAGCTGGCGGTGAAATACTTCACCGTTGCCATTGCGCTATTCGGCGCGCAGGTGTTATTCGGATTGATTTCGGGCTTGCAATATCTAAAGCCGGATTTGTTCTATGAGGTACTCGATTTCAACGTCAACCGCATGGTGCATATCAACGCGATGGTGGTATGGCTGCTGTACGGCTTTCTCGGTTCGGTGTATTGGATGCTGGAAGAAGAGTCGCAACACGAAGTAGTGGGACTCAAACTCGGCAACCTGATCTTCTGGGTGCTGACATCGGCGGTTACGGTGGTGGTGCTGGTGTATCTGTTCGTGCAGATCGGCCCGGGCAAAGAATCCAGCATCTGGCTCATCAACGAAGGCCGCGAATACATCGAGGCGCCGCGCTGGGCGGACATCGGCATCGTGGTGAGCGTGCTGGTGGTGTTCTACAACGTAGCCGCCACTTTCACCAAGGGACGCTACACCGGCATTGCCGGGGTGCTGGTGCTGGACATGCTGGCGCTGTTCGGCATCTATCTGGCCGGCATGTTCTACACCACCAACATCTCCATCGACCAGTACTGGTGGTGGTGGGTGATCCATCTGTGGGTGGAGGCGACCTGGGAAGTGATGGTCGCCTGCATCATGGCTTACGGCCTGATGAAAGTGCTGGGCGTGCGCCGCAGGATCGTCGAGACCTGGCTGTACATCGAAGTCGCGCTGATGTTCGGCTCCGGCATCCTCGGTCTCGGCCATCACTACTTCTGGATCGGCACACCGGAATACTGGTTCAGCATCGGCGGTTTCTTCTCCGCGCTGGAACCTGTCCCGCTGGTGGCGATGGTGGTGCATGCCGTGTTCGATGCGGGAGCACGGCACGCCAAGAACTCCAACCATCCGACCATGGCTTGGTTGATCGCGCATGCCTTCGGCAACTTCTTCGGCGCAGGCGTGTGGGGTTTCATGCACACCCTGCCGCAGATCAATCTCTACACCCACGGCACGCAATGGTCGGCATCGCACGGCCATCTCGCGTTCTTCGGCGCCTATGCCACCATCATCATCGCGATGTTCTACCTCGCCGCACAACACTGGCGCGGCAAGGTGTGGATGGCGAGCGAGCTGCCGGGCAACGGCTGGAAATGGAAGTGGTCGCTGGCCTTGCTGAATCTCGGCATGGTCGGCATGACCGTCTCCATGCTGGTCTCGGGTTATGTCCAGTCGCAGATCGAACGCGCCATCGAAGGCTCCAGCTGGATCGGCTATTTCGCCGCCCAGTCGCATCCATGGTTCGAGCAAGGCATGTGGTGGCGTGAACTGTTCGGCGCGATGTTCGCCGTCGGCTTCGTGCTGCTGGTGTGGGACTTGCTGACCATCGGCAAGGGCGATACCCGTCCCATGCAACCGGCGATTTCGGAGGAGTAGCAGAACAAGTTAAAGGGGGCAGCATAAGCTAATCCGCTCCCTGCCCTTGGCCCCACCCAAACAAAAAGCCCGCATCACTGCGGGCTTTTTTGCTCGCGTTGACCTCGGAACTAAACGGGTCAGCTTCGAATTGTTTTTCTCGCCCCATGAATTGCCGGGCAACTCGAATTCTGGGCCAAGGTCGGCAAGGCCGCGCTGGACAATCCCGACTTGCCGATAGAGTTCGTTCGCGAGTTGCTGCTAGCCAGGGCGGAGGATCGCAAGCAGTTAACCGATTTCGTGCCGGGCCAGTTCCGTGGCTGAGGTTCGTGTTCTGCAGGCCAACGCATTCCTGCGGGCCTACAAAAAACTGTACAACAACCAGAAGGACGCCGTCGATCAGGCTGTGGCCGATATCGTTCGCGACCCCGCCACGAACGGAGGTCTTGTTCAGCGTTGCTATAACAAATCCCGGTCGCCATTCCCAAAACTATCCTTCTGGCGACAGAGGGTTATCCCGCCCATCTCTTGCCGCCAGGAGGCAGTGCAAGCTGGTCCTGAAGCGCCGCTCAAGTTCCGATAACCGGAATGTCTGCATTCGTCGCTTGACGACAAAACGCCGAATGGGTTCTACTCTGCCACCCACGCCGCCCAAGGTTGTGTGGGCGCTAACCGCAGGACATCCGCTGAAGACATGGAAATTATAAAAATCCAGCAAGCGGAGCCGCTGCCGAGCTAACCATAGGGGGAAGAAAATGAAGAAATGGTGGGGCGATCTTTCGCTCAAAAACAAGCTGCAGATACCGGTGCAGTTGATCCTGATGCTGATTCTGCTGACCGGGCAGCATTTCGCGTTCGTCTGGTTCGAGGAGCGCATGCTGGACGAGGTCAAGCATAAAACGGCGCTGTCCGCCGAAGTGGCGTTCCGCGGCATGAACGCGCTGATGCTCAACGGCGAGATCAGCGATCCGGAACGGCGCAAGCAGGTGCTCGAAGGGGTGCAGCGCGACAAGCAGCTGAATCTGGCCGAGGTGCGACTGATACGCGGCAAGCCGGTGCAGGACCAATACGGGCCGGGGTCGGCCAGCGAACAACCCCAGGATGAGATGGACCGGGCGGCATTGGCGGGTGCGGGAACTCAGGTGGGCGCGGTTGTGCACTCGGGAGAGCAGGCGACCTTGCGCATGGTCGTGCCTTTCCTGGCCAGCAAGGATCATGGCGGCGTCAACTGCCTGCAATGCCACACGGTGCCGGAAGGTTCGATCAACGGTGCGGTGAGCGTGGTCGCCGACGTGTCGCATGAATACGCGTTCATCAGCCGGGCCAACATCGTGTTGTGGGGCGCACAGGTGTTCATCCAGGTCGTGTTGTTCTTCGTCGTCGGCTGGGTGATCAACCATGTGATTCGTCCGGTCAAGGATTTGCAGCAAGTCATGCTGGCGATACAGAGCAGCGGCGATCTGACCCGGCGCGCGCCGGTGAGCGGCAACGACGAGATCGGGCAGATCTCGCAGGCATTCGATGCGTTGATGGAGAGTCTGGCCGAGGCGCTGCGCCGGGTGCATGTCGGGGCGGAGGACGTGATGAAGACGGCGGCGAAGCTGGCTCATGTATCCGGGAAGGTGACCGAGGGGTCTCTGGTGCAAAGCGAGGCGGCTGCTTCGACGGCGGCTTCGGTCGAGCAGATGACCGTCAGCATAAGCTCGGTCGCCGACAGCACCGAAGAGGTGCGCAGGCTGTCCGGGCATAGCCTGGAGCGCACCCGCGAAGGCAACGAAAGCGCGGCGGAGATGATACGGGAGGTGCGCAGCATCGAGGAAATGGTCAGGCAGGTCGCGGCCTCGGTCGAGGACTTCGTGCAGAGCACCCATGCCATCGCTGGTATGACCAGGCAGGTCAGGGACATCGCCGACCAGACCAATCTGCTGGCGCTGAATGCGGCGATCGAGGCGGCACGCGCGGGCGAGCAGGGGCGCGGCTTCGCGGTGGTGGCGGACGAAGTGCGCAAGCTGGCCGAGAAGTCATCGCAATCGGCCGGGGAAATCGACGGCGTGACCAGCACATTGAGCGGGAAGGCCGTAAGTGCCGAGGCCGCCATCGAGCGCGGCCTGGCCTCGCTGCATGCGACGCTGGAACACATAGATCGTGTCAGCGTCATGCTGGATCAGGCCGGCAATTCGGTCAGCGCAGCCAGCAACGGTGTGAATGACATCGCGGCAACGGTCCGTGAACAGAGCCAGGTCAGCACTCAGGTTGCGCAGCATGTCGAAAATATCGCCCGCATGGCGGAAGACAACCATACCGGCATCATGCAGACCGCCGACGACATCCGTCATCTGGGCGAGTTGGCCGGTGAACTGGAATCGGCGATCGGCCGTTTCAAGGTGTAGCTTCGGGGTGCGGCCAAGGGCCGCATCTCAATTCTTTTGTAGCTCCGGCTCGCTGCCGCTTCGAGCCGGACACATCCGGGGCGTCGCCCCTCAAGATTCGAATGCCAAGTCGAGCGTAAAGGCATCACCCGGCCTTTGATACAATCCCGCCCATTCATCCCGCGGGAAACCATCATGCAAGAACTCACCATTACCCGTCCCGACGACTGGCACCTGCATCTGCGCGACGATGCGCTGATGGCCTCGGTGCTGCCGGACACCGCGCGCCAGTTCGCCCGCGCTATCGTGATGCCCAATCTGCGTCCACCGGTGACGGCCACCGAACAGGCGCAAGCCTACCGTGCGCGCATCCTCGCCGCGTTGCCGGCAGGCATGAGCCTCGAGCCGCTGATGACGCTGTACCTGACCGACAACACCAGCGCGGAGGAGATACGCAGGGCCAAGGCTTCCGGGATAGTCCACGCGGTGAAGCTGTATCCGGCAGGAGCGACCACCAACTCCGATGCGGGCGTCACCGACCTGCGCAAGACCTATGCGGCGCTGGAAGAGATGCAGCGCTGCGGCCTGCCGCTGCTGGTGCACGGCGAAGTGACCAGCGCCGACATCGACATCTTCGACCGCGAAGCCGTGTTCATCGAACGCGTGATGCAGCCGTTGCTGAAAGACATGCCGAACCTGCGCGTGGTGTTCGAGCACATCACCACGAAAGATGCCGCGCAGTTCGTCGCGAGCGCGCCGGACAACATCGCTGCGACGTTGACGCCGCAGCACCTGCTCTACAACCGCAACGCCATGCTGGTCGGCGGCATCCGCCCGCACTTCTACTGCCTGCCGATACTCAAGCGCGAGACGCACCGCGAAGCGCTGGTGCAGGCCGCGACCAGCGGCAGCAAAAAATTCTTCCTCGGCACCGACAGCGCCCCGCATGCGCAGCACACCAAGGAAAACGCCTGCGGCTGCGCCGGCTGCTACTCCGCGCACAGCGCGATCGAGCTGTATGCCGAAGCGTTCGAGCAGGCCGGCGCGCTGGACAAGCTGGAAGCCTTCGCCAGCTTCCACGGAGCGGACTACTACGGCCTGCCGCGCAACACCGGCAAGATCACGTTGCGCCGCGAGGAGTGGCAGATGCCGCATACCGTCGAATTCGGCGGCTCCAGCCTCGTGCCGCTGAGAGCGGGGGAGATGATGAAGTGGAAGCTAAATTAAAAGAGCTCAGCCTCGAATTAAAACCATGAGCCAACTCTTCACTCCATACACACTCGGCAAGCTGCAACTGCCCAACCGCATCGTCATCCCGCCGATGTG
>Ga0209211_10006448_pt1 | contig 16970 bp, 16 predicted proteins | sample RifGroA2_FD_183992 | JGI IMG/M metagenome (GOLD analysis project Ga0209211, IMG submission 183992) | Groundwater microbial communities from Rifle, Colorado, USA - Groundwater A2 (SPAdes) (version 2) | ecosystem: Environmental > Aquatic > Deep subsurface > Groundwater | place: Rifle, Colorado... | reverse complement strand
TTATGATACAACTACTTGCTATAATGATTGTAATGATAATAATGCTGCTATTAAACCTGGAGCTACTGAGACTTGTGATGGAAAGGATGATAATTGTAATGGACAAATTGATGAAGGTGCAACTCGTAAGTATGGTGGTGCAGGAATAGGTTTATCAATTTCTAAAAGCCTTGTAGATCTGTTAAATGGGAAAATTTGGGTTGAATCTACATTAGGCAAAGGTTCTACTTTTCATGTAAAAATTCCACATAAATTTAAAGACAATAATATAGAATTTATTCAGCCTAAACAGTTTAATTGGAAAGAAAAAGTAATATTAATTGCTGAAGATAAAAAAATCAATTTTGAAATAATTAAAGAAACTTTAAGCATTACCAATGTAAAAATTTTATGGGCTAAAAATGGACAAGAAGCACTTGATATTGTTAAAAATACAACTGAAAATATTGATCTGATTTTAATGGATATTCAAATGCCTATTATGGATGGTTATGAAACAACACGACGAATTAAAAAAATTAAAAAGGAAATTCCTATAATTGCTCAAACGGCTTATGCATTGCCACAAGATAGTTTTAAATGTATTGATGCTGGATGCGATGATTATATATCAAAACCTATAGCACTCGATCAGTTTTTGTTAAAAATTAACAAATTTTTAATATAATAATAAAAGCCCATTCAGGGCTTTTTTATTAAAATGATGTTATAGTTTTCCTAATTTTCACAAGATGTGTTAAAAGCTTTTCAAGGTATTTTAAATTCAGCATGTTTGCACCATCAGATTTAGCATTTGCAGGGTCGGGGTGAGTTTCTATAAAAATACCATCAACACCAACAGCAATTCCTGCACGAGCAATAGTTTCTATTAACTCTGGTCGTCCACCTGTTACACCCGATGGTTGGTTTGGTTGTTGCAAACTATGAGTAATATCTAATATAACAGGATAACCAAATTCTTTCATTTCAGGTATTCCTCTGTAATCAATAATTAAATCCTGATAACCAAACATGGTACCTCTGTCGGTAATCATTATATTCTTATTTCCTGATTCAGCAACCTTATCAACAGCAAATTTCATTGAACCAGGAGCAAGAAACTGACCTTTTTTAATATTTACAAATTTTCCTGTTTGTGCAGCAGCTATTAATAAATCAGTTTGGCGGCAAAGAAATGCTGGTATTTGAAGGATATCAACATATTCAGCAGCTAGTACAGCATCTTCTGCTGTGTGAATATCTGTTACAATAGGAACTTTAAATTCATTTCGCATTTTTAATGCTTGTTCATCGCCAATACCTGTAAATGAATCGAGTCTAGAACGGTTTGCTTTCTTAAATGAAGCTTTAAAAACATAAGGAATCTTAAGCTTTTCAGTAATTTTTAATACTTCCTCTGCAACTTGAAAAATATTCTTCTCACTTTCAACAACACATGGACCGGCAAGTAAAAAGAAATTATTTGAGTTTGTATTTTTTATATATGGTATTTTTTCAATCATAAAATTTAAATTTTGATGTTTGCTACGAAATTAAGTAAAAAATTAATACTTGTATTTTCCTTTCCAAAGATTTTGAAGTCTTGTTAATATCTCAGATTCTTTAGCATTCGATTGAGGTTGATATATAATGTTATTGATCAAATCATTTGGTAAAAAATTATCTTGTATAAAGTTACCCTCGTAACTATGAGCATATTTATAATTTTTGCCATAACCGATATCTTTCATCAGTTTTGTAGGAGCGTTTCTTATATGCAAAGGAACAGGTAAATTTCCTGTATTTCGAACCAATTCCTGAGCTTTGCTAATAGCCTGATAAGCAGAATTACTTTTAGGTGATGTTGCAAGGTAAATGGTTGCTTCTGAAAGTATAATCCGTGATTCGGGCCACCCAATCATATTAACTGCTTCGAAACAACTCGTTGCCATTAGTAAAGCATTTGGATTAGCTAATCCAATATCTTCAGCAGCCAAAATAACAAGCCTACGTGCAATAAATTTTGCATCTTCGCCTCCTTCAACCATTCGTGCTAACCAGTAAACAGCAGCATTAGGATCGCTTCCTCGTATTGATTTAATAAATGCTGATATAATATCGTAATGTTGTTCACCATTTTTATCGTAAAGAGCAATGTTTTGCTGTAATATTTCAACTACGTTTTCATTTGATATGGTGATTGTTTTTGAGCCTGTCTTTGATGATTCAGTTTGAACAACCAATTCAAGAATATTGTATAATTTACGGGCATCGCCACCGGAAAATCGTAATAATGCCTCGTAATCTTCAATTGTTACTTCATATTCTTTTAAATAAGTATCAATTTTTAATGCTCTGTGAATTAATTCAATTAAATCTTCTTTTTCTAATGATTTTAAAACATAAACCTGGCAACGTGATAATAGTGGGGAAATAACTTCGAACGAAGGATTTTCTGTTGTTGCACCAATTAAAATAATAGTTCCTTGCTCAACAGCTGAGAGTAAAGAATCTTGCTGTGATTTATTAAAACGATGAATCTCATCAATAAATAAAATCGGGTTTGGTGTATCGAAAAATTGTTGTTTTTTCGATTTGTCAATCATTTCCCGAACATCTTTAACTCCGGAGTGAACTGCACTAAGAGTAAAAAATGTTCTGTTTTGTTGATTTGCAATTATTTTTGCTAGTGTTGTTTTGCCAACACCAGGAGGTCCCCATAAAATAAACGATGGAATATTTCCTGATTCAACTGCTTTACGTAAAATTGCATTTTCTCCAACTAAGTGTTTCTGACCAATATATTCATCCAGAGTTTTTGGCCTCATTCGGTCTGCTAAAGGTTGGTTCTTCGACATATTGTAATAAAACTTTTAATCAGTTGAAAGTAGTATATATAACAAATTATAATTGAATATAGCAATGAAATAAGCTCATAAAAAAAACATTAACAGAATTTATAATCAACAAATCTATTATATTACAATTCAAAAAACGAATAATTATTGAAACCTTTATTAATATTTTTACATCTTTATAAAATTATAGCATTTGTATAAATTTTAACCTTAACCTAATAAATCATTATATATGAAAAAGTACAAATCAATTTTAAAAATATCTAGCATTGCTTTATTCATGCTATTTACAACATCAATTTATGCACAATTTAGTCAAATAGGTTCTTTTATGGCAGGAAGTGCTGCTGATGCTGAAAAACTTTTAGGTGCATATATTTCCCCCTATGCCAATGGAATTGGTGCAGGATTAAGTGGCGGCTGGTACAATACTGCAAAACCACATGGAACTCTAGGATTCGATATTACTCTTACAATGAATGTAGCAATTATTCCAACTACTGATAAAACATTTGACCCTTCTTTTTTATTAGATAGAGACGCAGGCTCTATTGTTAGCAGAGTTGAGTTATCAGGCAATGAATCTCCAACTGCAGCTGGAAAACTATCAACTGGTCCTCAAGTTACATATTATACAGATGTACCTTTCGTTGGAGAACAACAACTAGCACAATTTAATTTACCAAAAGGATCTGGTTTTGGATATACAATGAACCCAATGATTCAGGCTGGAATTGGCATATATAAAGAAACAGAAATAATTGTACGTTATTCTCCAGAACTACAATATGGCGAAGGTGGTAAAGTAGGGCTTTGGGGCGTAGGTATTAAACACAGCTTAAAACAATGGATTCCCGGATTAAAAAAATTACCAATTTTTGAAATGTCGTTAATGGGTGGTTATACTAAACTATATTCAATAAATGATATTAATTTTCAACCATCGTTTTATGAAGATATGGCAGATGTTACCGTTTTACCTTCAATAAACCCCGATTTCTATTCAAATCAGGAGATGTATTTAGGAATAAGTAATATTACTGCTAATTTACTTTTATCGGCTAATTTGATATTACAATTAAAAGCAGCGATGGTAGTACTACTAAACCACGTTACAATGCTGGCTTTAGATTAAAAATGGCTGTTGTTACTTTGCATTTCGATTATACGTATGCAAATTATTCTATTGCTACAGCTGGTTTAGGTATTACATTAAGATAATAATGAATATAAAATCAAAAAAAAATCCTGAAAATATTTCAGGATTTTTTTTGATTACTTTTTACCTTTTCGTTCATTCCCATAAAATTCCGAAATATCAGTAGCAATTTTTAAGATTTTAACCGGAGAACCATTTTCGTCAAGAATAGGAGTATAGGTAGCTACAAATACATATTCTTTGCCATTAAAATTCACATGGTCGGTTTCTTTTTTGGCTATACCATTTCTTAAATCACTCCAGAATGATTTATTATCTCTAAGTTGTTCTTTAGTAAAGTTCATATTATCGGTATGATGAGACCCAATCATTTTTTCTTTTGAAACACCAATAATGTCAAGGTAATTCTTATTTACTGAAATAATATAACCTTCCAGATCGTATTCAATAACCAAATTAGTAGAATTTAATGCTTCGAGTAAAGCTTGCATTTCAGAGCTTCTGCGGGCAGATTCTTCTTGAGTAGCTTGCAATTCTTCCATATTTTGTCGCATTTCTTCTTCCTGCGCTGCCATTTCTTCACTTTGCTGTTGCGATTGCTCAAGTAGCTGATTTGTTCGAATATTTATTTTTGTAGATGCTATTGTAGATGCAATACTTTCACCAACTTCTTCAACAAATTTAATAATATGGGGTTCGAAACTATCAAATCCTGCCAATTCAACAACTCCGAAAATTTCATCATTAACTTTTAAAGGCACAATAAGTAATGCATTAGGAACTGCCTGACCCAAACCTGAAGTTATAGTAATATAATCTTTTGGTAAATCGGTCATGTAAACAGTTTTTTGTTCTTTAATACATCTGCCAATTAAACCAACACCAATCTCAACTCTCTTCTCAAGATGTTTTCTTCTTTCATATGCGTAACAAGCAATAAGTTCTATGAACTTATCATTTTTGTCATCATCGTTTAGAACAAAGATACCACCTTGGTTAGCGTTAACATATTTAACAAGGTTACTAATAATATGATAAGAGAATTCTTTCATATCATCCGTATTTTGCCTCAATATTTCAGCAAATTTTGCCATTCCTTGGGTAGCCCAGTTCTGTTTCTGATCTTCGAGTTTGCGAATTTCTTCTTGTTCTTTAGCAAGTTTAAGACTTTTACGCATTTCAATTAATGAATTCCCTAAAACATCGTGTTCACTTAATAGCTCAAATTCCTGATCGAGATTGCCTTTCCCAATTTCCTGAGCAAATCTGGCCGTTTTATTTAATCCATCAATTAATGTATTTACAGATTTACCCATTTCACCTAATTCATCATCAGTAGTTATTTGAATTTTTTTAGATTCATCAATTTCGCCTTTTGCTAAATCGCTTAGTATTGAAGTTGTTTTTGTTACAGGACTGGCAATGTTATGAGCAATTAACCAAATTACTAATGCCGTAATAATTAGCCCAATTAATCCAACAAATATTGATTTTCGTAAGGTTGCTTTTTCGTCTGCCATAATAACATCAACGGGTACTGCAAATCCAAAAGACCAGGGTTTATTGGTTTTTCCAATAAAAATTGGTGCATAATTAATCCAATATTCAATTCCATTATCACCTTTTCTTGAATTTGAGAATTCTTCGCCAGTTTTAATTTTTTGAAGTATATCTGATTTATCTCCTTCAACTTCGTTTATAAATTTTCCAACTAGTTCTTCATTGTTATGTGCTATAATCTGACCATTATTTGAAATTAAAAATGCATAACTTCCTTTTATAGGGTGAATGGTTACAATAAGATCCTGAAATCGTTGCAATGCAAGATCAAATCCTGCAACACCAATAGATGCACCATTTTCTACCATAGGAACAACAACACTTGTTTCTAAAATTTCATCTTCACCTTCTTTATATCTAAAATAGTATGGATCCATAACTGACTCAACTTTTCCTTCAAGTTGTTTGTAATATTCTCCTTTTGTAAAACCTGGTATAGTATCAATTATTTCGACTTTTGATAATATCTGACCGCCCATTCTATAATAGGTTAATCTTAACCTACCATCTTCTTTTTTATAATTAGGTTTTATTGCTTTTAATTGCCAGTTAAACCAAGTTGAAAGTAAATTTGGATTTTGCTCTAATACATTCTTTATCATGAGCATATAAGTTTCAGTATGGTTTTTATAACCTACATTTTTATATCCCAATGCAATATTCGACATTGCACGAGCCATATCAATATCTACATTTAAATCTGCTTTTGTATAATTTGCATATTCACGGGTATATGTGCTACTTAATTCTTTAGCATTTTTTAATGCAATACTGTTAAGCTTAATACTTACATATCCTAAGGCTAGTGCATATATTATAGTAGTTGCTGTTAATATATAAATTAACATTTTACTTTTGAGATTCATCTTAACTTTCATCCGTTGAATATTTTGAAGTTAGGTAAATAGGAACAAAATCATGTGAAATTTATTAAAAATCCGCATAAATTCACGTACACAATGTATAAAAAATTAATCATTATTAAAACTTTTATTCTATTGAGAATTATTTAACATAAATTTAATTAATTATCAGCTACTTATACATAATTTGTAATCAACAGAATCTTTGTTAATTGTAAAAGTCTTGTTTTAGAACAAATACTTTATTTATTTTGTTATTTGTAATTAACTTTTAAATACGATTTTATGAAACTATTAGAAGGTAAAACAGCTTTGGTAACAGGAGCTGCAAGAGGTATAGGCAAATCAATAGCTATTAAACTTGCTGAACAAGGTGCAAATATTGCTTTTACTGATTTACAGTACAATGATGCAGCTAAAGAAGTTGAAAAGCAAATTCAATCTATGGGTGTTAAAGCAAAAGCTTATGCATCGGATGCCAGTAAATTTGAAGAAACTCAAACCTTAGTTGATGAAATACAAAAAGATTTTGGCACAATTGATATTTTAGTTAATAATGCCGGCATTACTCAGGATACATTACTCATGAGAATGACTGAACAACAGTGGGATACTGTTATATCTGTAAATTTAAAATCTGTTTTTAACTTTACAAAAGCTGTTCAGAAATACATGCTTAAGCAAAAGTATGGTTCAATAATTAATATGAGCTCAGTTGTTGGTGTTAGTGGTAACGCAGGACAATCGAACTACTCAGCTTCTAAGGCTGGAATTATTGGTTTTACAAAATCCATTGCTAAAGAACTTGGTTCAAGAAACATACGTTGTAATGCAATAGCACCAGGGTTTATAATCACTGAAATGACTGCAAAATTACCTGAAGATGTTCGTAAATCGTGGGAACAGCAAATTCCATTACGTAGAGGAGGAACACCTGAAGATGTTGCAAATGTTACATTGTTTTTAGCTTCCGATTTATCAGCATATGTTAGCGGACAAGTAATAAATGTTTGTGGAGCAATGAATACTTAATTCATTTATACTTTATTTTAGCACCTGATTTTTAATTAAATTCAGGTGCTTTTTATTTAAAATTGGTACTCTTTTTGTTAAAAATGAGCCTGTGTATTATTAATTTTTAATTTACTTTTACGAATTATTTATTCTGCATTTATATGAAAATTAAATCAATTTCGGGCTATTTAATAGTTATTATAGCTTTGTTTTCAGGGTGTAAATCAATTTCAAGTTTTCAGATTGAAACTATAAATCCTGCTCAAATCAATATTCCGGGATCATTCAATAAAATCGTATTAATTAATCTTGAAAACGATTTTAATGATGATAATGTAATTGATACATCTCTTTATAAAATCGTAACAAATGAATTGTCTATTGGATTTATTGATGGCTCAAAACAAACACCAAATATAGATTCGACAAATCTCATTTTCTATAAGCAGTTAGTCGATAAAAATCTTGTTTACAAATACGATACGATTAATTGGAAGTATTTTGATGATCTAAATGATTCTTATGGAACCGATATTGCTATTGTAATTGATTCAATTTTATTAAAACTAGATTCTGGAGAACAAAAGAATGTATACACGTATCCCGAAGAATACTATATCTATAGAGAATTTGAAGTTCAGGTTTTTTGGAGTGTGTTTGATATTATCGAAAGAAAACTTTTAGATAAATATATATATTCTGATACATTGATATGGGATGCATCGGGAACAAGTATTGAAGAGCTAAGAAGAGAATTTCCTTCTGTAATTCAATCTGTTAAAGAAGTTTGTTATTTTTCAGCCCTGGATTATTCAAATCGCATATTTCCAAAATGGGAAGTTGAAACAAGATATTATTTTTTTAGTGGAAATAATGATATGTTAAAAGCTGCAGAATTGGTTCAAAAAGACGATTGGAAGGGAGCATCTCTAATATGGGTTAAATATGTTTCAGATATTGATACGGAGATTGCAAGTAGGGCATGTTTTAATCTCGCTGTTGCAAGTGAAATAAAAGGAAATTTTAATGATGCCATTTTTTGGGCTCAACAATCTTATAAGAACAAAGAGAAACCTCGTACTCGATATTATATTCTACAACTTAAAAATCGAAAGTACGAACTCGAAAAAATTAACAAACAGTTGTAACTATCTTAATAATAATCAGCATGTCTAATATACTATTTTATGTAATTGTTGGAATTTTAATTTTTGACTTTATTCTTGAACAGTTTTTAGATTACCTGAATGCTACAAAAAGAAATTCACCATTACCTGAAATAGTAAAAAACATTTTTCCTGAGGATAAATACCAAAAATCAAAAGAATATGATAAAGCGAATTACAAATTCTCAATAATCAATAGTAGTTTCGATTTCTTATTGGTATTGTCATTCTTATATATATCAGGATTTGCAATAGTAGACCAATTTGCCCGCATTTATTCCTCTAACCCAATTGTAATAGCACTTATATTCTTTGGTATTATACTTTTAGTTTCTGATATTATTCATATTCCTTTTTCAATATACGATACATTCGTAATTGAAGAAAAATTTGGTTTTAATAAAACTACTCCTAAAACCTTTATTTTTGATAAGATAAAAGGATGGGCAATAATGATTCTTATTGGAGGATTATTGTTGTCAGTTATTGTATGGTTTTATTATTATTCAGGAACTTATTTCTGGGTTTTTGCATGGATTTTATCTGTTGCTTTTATGTTGTTTATGCTCATGTTTTATACATCTATTTTTGTTCCTCTATTTAACAAACTTAAGCCATTAGAAGAAGGGGAGTTAAAAAATGCAATTCAGGAATTTTGCAATAAAGTTGATTTTAAACTTAAGGATGTATATATAATTGATGGTTCAAAAAGAAGCTCAAAGGCAAATGCTTTTTTTAGTGGAATAGGTAAAAAGAAAAAAATTGTTCTTTATGATACCTTAATTGAGAAATTAAGTATTGAGGAGATTGTAGCTGTTCTTGCTCACGAAATTGGACATTACAAGAAAAAACACACACTAATGTCTTTTATAAATTCCATAATTCAAACAGGAGTAACACTATTTATTTTATTCCGATCTGTGGGTAATCCTGATTTTTCAAAAGCACTAGGGTCTGAAATTTATGGATTTCATCTCGGCTTGATAACTTTTGGCTTTTTATATAGTCCAATTTCAACTGTTATAGGATTATTTTCAAACATGCTTTCACGCTACAATGAGTATGCAGCAGATAATTATGTTGCAATTTATTATAAAGGAGAGCATTTAATAAATGCATTAATTAAGTTATCGGCAAACAATCTTTCAAACTTAACACCACATCCATTGTATGTGTTTTTTAATTATTCACACCCAACATTACTTCAACGAATAACGAATATCAATAGAATTAAATAACTCTTACTATGAATGCCGAAATTATTACCATTGGTGATGAAATTTTAATAGGACAGATTGTTGATACAAATTCTGTTTGGATAGCAAACGAATTGAATTCTATAGGAATTAATGTAATTAGAAAGTCTTCTGTATCAGATAGTAAAAGCGAAATAATTAAAGCTATTGATTATGCAAAAAATAGTGCCGATATTATTCTTTTAACGGGAGGCTTGGGACCTACAAATGATGATTGTACAAAAGATGCTTTAGCTGATTATTACAAAGTTGAATTAATTGAAAACAGTGATGTTCTTAACCATATATCTGAATTAATTAATAAAAGATCGGGTTTCTTGAACCAACGAAATATAAATCAGGCTAAAGTACCTTCAAATTGTAAAGTAATTCAGAATAGCGTAGGAACAGCTCCGGGAATGTGGTTTAACGATGGAGATAAAACGATTATTTCGATGCCGGGAGTTCCATTTGAAATGAAGGAGATGATGAGCAAATTCATTTTGCCGGAACTAAAGAAAGCGAATACAAACGACTATATTATTCATAAACTTGTTTTAACACAGGGCCTCCCGGAATCTAAACTTGCTGAAACTATTGAATCCTGGGAGAATAATCTGCCTGAAGAAATAAAATTAGCCTATCTTCCATCGCCGGGGATAATTAAATTAAGGCTTTCGGCAAGAGGAACGAACCAGAAATATTTACAAACTCAAATAAGCAAACAAATAAATCTGCTACAGGAAATCATTCCTGATTATATATGTGGATACGATTCGGAGCAATTGGAAGATGTAATAGCAAAGCTTTTATTAACTAAAGGAATTACACTATCAATTGCCGAAAGTTGTACAGGAGGGTATATTTCGCATTTAATAACAAGTATTTCTGGAAGCTCTGCTTATTTTAAAGGAAGTATAATTGCCTATTCAAACGAAATTAAAGAAAATATTTTAAACATAAGTAAAAGTAATTTAGAAGCTTACGGCGCTGTTAGCAAACAAGTAGTTGAAGAAATGGCAATCCATGTGAGGGAATTATTCGATACCGATTTTTCAATTGCTACATCGGGTATTGCCGGACCGACCGGAGGGTCACAAGAAAAACCTGTTGGCACCATTTGGATTGCAATTGCAGACAAAAATGGTGTTATATCTTTAAAATACGTGTTTGGTGATGACAGGTTAAGGAACATCCAAAGAGCCTCATTAACAGCACTTAATATGTTGCAAAAAAGAGTAAATGGTAAAAAAATGTAATTTTCTTTAAAAATAGTTGTCAATAAATTTGATATTTAGAATAAAAAGTGCGTTTTTTGCAATCTTATTTGAAATGAGATAAAATCGATACAAAATGTCACGAATCTGTCAAATTACAGGAAAAAAAGTATTAGTAGGAAACAGTGTTTCTCACTCTAAAAGAAGAGTATTAAGGAAATTTTATCCGAACTTACTAAACAAGAGATTTTTCTTTGAAGAAGAAAATCGATGGATAACGCTTAAAGTTTCTGCTTCTGGTGTTCGCACCATTACTAAAAAAGGATTAAAAGTAGCCTTGGAAGAAGCAAAAAAGAATGGCTATTTAACTAATTATTAATATTGGGGGAGTAGAAAATGGCAAAAAAAGGAAATAGAATTCAGGTGATTTTAGAATGTACTGAACATAAATCTTCAGGAGTACCAGGTACTTCAAGATATATTACTACAAAAAATAAAAAGAACACACCTGACAGGATTGAAAAGAAAAAGTACAATCCAATTCTTAAAAAAGTAACTGTTCATAAAGAAATTAAATAATTAAGTTATGGCAAAGAAAGTAGTAGCATCGTTACAAACAGGAGCAGGAAGAACTGTTACCAAATGTATTAAAATGGTAAAATCTGATAAAACCGGTTCGTATTCATTCCAGGAGGAAATTGTACCTAACGATAAAATAAAAGATTTTTTTGCAAAAAAATAATAGTTTTTGCACATCTTATTATAAGAAGCTTTCGTAAAAGAAGGCTTTTTTTATTTTAAAACCTCACCATTTTATATTATTTTAGGCACTTTATCTACAATTAATAGTAAGTTTAAATGGCAAATTTTGGATTTTTTTCAAAAGACTCACTGAATAAAGGTTTAGAAAAAACCAAAGAAAGTGTGTTTAAAAAATTATCGCGGGCAGTAGTTGGGAAATCAAAAGTAGATGATGAAGTTCTTGATAGCTTGGAAGAAATATTAATATCATCAGATGTTGGTGTTAATACAACATTAAAAATTATTGAACGCATTGAGAAACGTGTTTCTCAAGAAAAATTCCTGAACACAACGGAGCTGAATATTATTTTAAAAGAAGAAATTGAAGCTTTATTAGAAGAAAACAATACAAATACAGAAATACTTTCTACAGAACCAAAAATCAAACCTTATGTAATTATGGTTGTAGGAGTTAATGGAGTTGGAAAAACAACTACAATTGGCAAGTTAGCATATCAATTTAAAAAATCAGGTAAAATTGTTTTTTTAGGAGCAGCCGATACATTTCGTGCAGCAGCCATTGATCAGCTTACAATTTGGGCCGATAGAGTAGGAGTTCCAATTATTAAACAAAAGATGGGTTCCGATCCTGCTTCTGTTGCTTATGATACTCTTTCTTCGGCATTGGCAAATAACGCTGATATAGTTATTATTGATACTGCAGGACGTTTGCATAATAAAATAAACCTGATGAACGAGCTATCAAAGATAAAGACTGTAATGCAAAAGTTAATTCCTGATGCCCCTCACGAAATCTTACTTGTTTTAGATGGATCGACCGGGCAGAATGCATTTGAGCAGGCGAAAGAATTCACTAAAGTAACTAATGTGAACGCTTTAGCATTAACTAAACTTGATGGAACTGCTAAAGGAGGTGTTGTTATTGGAATTTCTGACCAATTTAAAATTCCGGTAAAATATATAGGTGTAGGCGAAGGACTTGAGGATTTGCAGGTTTTTGATAAAAAGGAATTTGTGGATTCTTTATTTACTAAATAATAGTGATTCTAATATTTGTGTGTTAAATGAAAACTAAAATCCATAATAAAGTAAACATAATTACACTAGGCTGCTCAAAAAACCTTGTAGATTCTGAATATTTAATGAAGCAATTAGCCGAAAATGGCTATCATGTTACACACGATTCTAATGCACTTGATGCAAATATTGTTATCATAAATACCTGTGGATTTGTTAACGATGCAAAACAAGAATCAATTGATACTATTCTTCAGTTTGAAGAATTAAAAAAGAATAAAAAAATCGATAAACTATTTGTTTTTGGATGTTTATCGGAGCGATATAAAGAAGAACTTATCAAAGAAATTCCACAAGTAGATAAATTCTTTGGTGTTTACAATCTGAAAGAAATTATTGAAAACCTTGGTGCTCATTATAAAAGTGAGTTAGTAGGCGAACGTGTTGTTACTACTCCAAAACATTATGCATACCTTAAAATATCTGAAGGATGCGACAGAACTTGTTCTTTTTGTGCAATTCCATTAATCAAAGGGAATCATAAATCAAGAACTATTGAAGAAATAATTCTTGAAGCTGAATTTTTAGTTAAAAATGGTGCTAAGGAGATTATTCTTATTGCTCAGGATTTATCGTATTATGGAATTGATATCTACAAAAAAATCAAACTGGACGAACTCGTTACAAAACTATCGGAAGTAAAAGGAATTGAATGGTTGAGATTGCATTATACCTATCCTTCAAAATTTCCACAAGATGTTATTTCAGTAATTAAATCTAAATCTAATATTTGTAAATACATTGATATTCCTGTTCAGCATATTAGTGATAACATGCTCAAGTTAATGCGTAGAGGAATAAATAAGCAGCAAACCTATGATTTGATTGCAAAATTACGTGAAGAAATTCCGGGATTGGCTTTACGAACTACACTACTTGTTGGGCATCCGGGAGAAACCGAAGAAGATTTTAACGAACTGGTTGAGTTTGTAAAATATGTAAAATTCGATCGCTTAGGTGTTTTTACATATTCCGACGAAGAAAATACATATTCTGCTATTCATTATAAAGACAATATTCCTGCTGAAATAAAACAATCGCGAATGGATGAGATTATGAATATTCAGCAAGGAATTTCGAACAAAATTAACCAGAGAAAAATTGGTAAAAGCTTTAAAATTATAATCGACCGGAAAGAAGGGGAGTTCTATATTGGAAGAACAGAACACGACTCGCCCGATGTTGATAATGAAGTTCTGATTCAGTCCGATATTAAATTAAAAATTGGAAATTTTTATACTGCCAAAATCACAAAATCAGAAGAGTTTGATTTATACGGAGAAATTGTAAAATAAATCTATTTGTTTTTAAGATTTTTAGCTCTCTCAAATAATTCAATATCTTCTTTCGTTTTTGGTGTAATTTCTAAATTATGTGGTGTAGATTCAGTATTCTCATTTACATGAATAAATGTTATAAATCCACTTACATAAGGTTCAGCTTCTCCTTCTTTTATAACATGAACGTATGAAACCAAACTGCTTCGTCCGGCATAAACTATTTTTGAAATAAAATTTAAAATCTGACCAGGATGAACAGGTTTTGAAAAATACAATCCATGAACTTTTAAGCACACAACACTTTTAGGGTTAAGCAACGAAGCTGCAGCTATAAAACCTGACTCAACAAACCATTCAGCAGTTCTTCCTGCAAATAAAGTTCCGTGATGATTTAAATCTTCACTCTTTACAAGCCTGGTTGAATAAACCGATTTTGGTTCAATAATTTTTTTCTCCATTATATTAATTTTAGATTTCACCCGGCAAATGTAATTATTTGATTAATTATTTTAATCGAAATAAATAAAATTGTATTTAAATTTTAGTCGGGACGGCGGGATTACTCCCCCTGGTCGTGAGAAAAGTTCGAACCCACGACCTTATATATAAAGAGATGAAATAAAGTTCAATTTTAAGTCGGGATGGCGGGATTCGAACCCACGACCTCCACGTCCCGAACGTGGCGCGCTAGCCTGGCTGCGCTACATCCCGTATAGAGCCAAAATTAATGTATTTTTAATTATTCCGATAAACATTTTGAAATTCTTTTAGTCAAACATATTAACTAGATTTGTGAATTAATTCATTTATTCTCTATGTTTCTGGATATAATAATCGGTCAGATTGCCATTTTGTTTTTAATCACAATTATTGGCGTTATTGCCTCTAAATATAAGGTTATTACCGAAGAAGTTAAAAATGGAATTGCTACAATTATTTTTAATATTACATTACCATTTCTGATTCTAACATCGGTTAGTGGAATAGAATTAAATAAGGAAATTCTAAACAACTGCATATATGTTTTTTCATTTTCTGTAGTTGCACAAATAATTCTTTTTTTTACTGGAAATATTTCCGGTAAAATTCTTAGACTTAACGAAAGTAAAAGCAAAATACATGTTTTAAGCACCATGTTTGGGAATGTTGCATTCCTTGGTTATCCGTTATTCTCAGCATTATTCCCTAGTGGAGAAGGATTACTTTATGCAATCATATTTCATTTTACTCAGGATTTATTTATATGGACTATTGGTATTTTTATTTTTAATAGTGGTAAGGGTTTAAAATTATCTGAAAGTTTAAAACACTTACTAAATCCAAATACGATTTCATTTGCTTTTGGGATATTGTTGTTGGTATTGGGATTAAAAATTCCGGAATTTATTTTTAAACCATTATCTGGTTTAGGAAACACAACTATTTATCTTGCTATGTTATATATTGGGGCTGTATTAGCACAAAATCCAATGATCTCGGCATTTAAGAAAATTGAAATCTATATTTTCAGCTTTAATAAATTGATTTTTATTCCATTCATACTGATCCTTATTATTAAGTTTATTTCTTTATGGTTTAACTTAGAAATCGGGAATATTGCAAAAACAGTAATAATAATGCAAGCAGCTATGCCAAGCATGACCATGATTGTGGTTCTAGCAAAGAAATTTGGAAGCGATGATATCTATGCTACAGAAAATCTTTTTCTTTCTACAATATTTTGTATTGCAACCCTTCCGTTCATTTATTTTCTTATTCAATTGTTATAAAAACAACTTTTAATAAATAATTCAATTTTTTAATAGGGTATTTTATTTCTTGTTTATCCTAACATTGGAAACAAGTAGAATTTGTTTTTCATAATAAGAAGTTGGTGGTCTTTGTAGAAAACCATCACGACACAGATGAATAGGAATAATATGAAATTCTAAATCAAATATTAACAAAAAAGGAAGTAGTAAATGAAACTCAGAGAACAAAAATTAATCGTCATACTCTTGTTTTGTTTTGGACTAACAAGATTACAGGCACAAACCATCTATGTAAATGAAAGTGATGGCATACAAACCTCATATATTTTGAACAACATTAGCAAGATGGATTTTTCCTCAGGAAACCTTACCATTACTAAAACCGACAATAGCAGTGGTGTGTATGTTTTAAGCGAACTGCGATACCTGAGTTTTGAAGATTTTGTAACCGGTATTAATGAGTCCGGAATAAACGAAAATCAACATCAAAATATAAAAACTTACCCTAATCCTGTAATTAGTGTGTTTTATGTTGACTTGTCGGGTACTGTTAACCAAGCTGGTATAATATATATTATTAACCTTTATGGTAGGGTAGAAAAAATACAACCTGTAATAGGTAAGGGTGTTGTATCGGTAGATATTGGTCAACTTCCAAATGGAATTTATTTGTGCCGCTACAGCAGCGGTAAAGAAATTAGCACAGTAAAAATTATAAAACAATAAAAAAAGGAGAATAATACGATGAAAAAAAGTACAATTTTAATATCAATGTTGTTTTTACTTGTATTGACAGTTAATGCACAAAATGACACTATGTATATCATGAAATCATCAAAAGTAGTTGGGGTATATAAAGTGACTGAGGTTGACAGTATTATTTTTTATAAACCAGCAATTTTAGCAAATACTGTAATAGATATTGATGGGAATATTTATAACACGATTAATATAGGTTCAAAAACGTGGATGGTAGAAAATCTTAGAGCAACAAGATTTAATAATGGTACAGTAATACCCAATATATCAGTCAACAGTGCCTGGTCTTC
>Ga0209211_10006447_pt1 | contig 16970 bp, 26 predicted proteins | sample RifGroA2_FD_183992 | JGI IMG/M metagenome (GOLD analysis project Ga0209211, IMG submission 183992) | Groundwater microbial communities from Rifle, Colorado, USA - Groundwater A2 (SPAdes) (version 2) | ecosystem: Environmental > Aquatic > Deep subsurface > Groundwater | place: Rifle, Colorado... | reverse complement strand
CAACTTGATTGCTACAAAGCATATTTTGGAGGGCATCTTGGAAATTATTATCTGATCTTATTCTTTCCAAACGAATGGCAGTATGAATTATTTGAAACAATTATCTCAGAAAAAACATCATTTGCAACAGACTATGAAGATTATTATGGAAGAAAAGAATATGCATCTTCAACAGTTGGTGGCTATTACGCTGCTAGATTAGCAATTCTTGAAAAGTTGCAGCAAACAAAAAAACAAGCAAGCATACTCACTTTACGTTTTGTTGACCCAAACGAATATATTGCCCCATTAGGTGTTTGGGTTGTAAGAGAAGCAACAAGAAAAGCAGTAGCAGCACAACCTATTGAATTCGAAGATAAACAAACAATGTTAAATTATACATTAGCATTTATCAAAAAGAGATTTAATTATGATTGCAGTTTACAATTAAAGCAGAGCATTTTGCTGGACAATCTAAAAAAACAAAAGAAATTATTTGAATTCTAGCTATTATCAACTTTAACAAATTTCCCATTCTCAACCTTCTTCAAAAAAAATTCATACCACACATCACCATTCTCATGCTGCTTGTGTAAGACGGAGTTGATGAAAACATCCCAATACGTGAACTAGGATTAGCTGGAAATGAAGCGCGAGTATATCTGACATTATTAGATTTAGGTTCAAGTTTAGCTGGAGAAATAACAAAAAAATCAGGAGTAAACAGGACAAATCATTTCTGAACGAAAAGAAGAAAGAAATAGAAAAAAAACAGCTGTTACTATTATAAATAAGTATTAACTTCCCAATCAGTTACAGCTATTCTGAATTCTTCGCATTCCTTTTCTTTTGCATATAGATAATTTCCAAAAAGTTTGTTCCCTAACAATTCTTTCATTAGGTCGCTTTTCTTGAAAATCTTTAATGCATCACTTAAGCTTTCTGGCAAAGTCTCTATTCCAATTTTTTCAAGCTCTTCTTTTGATTGTTCAAATATGTTATCTTCATATGAAGGCATTAAACTTTTCTTTTTCTTTATACCCTCCAATCCAACTTTAAGCAAAGCTGCAAATACTAAATAAGGCGATGCGCTTGGATCAGGACAACGTATCTCCGCTCTAACAGAGCTTTCTTTTCCTTTCATATAATGTGGAATTCTAATAAGAGCAGATCTGTTTTTTCCTCCCCAACAGATATAAACAGGAGCTTCATATCCTGAAACCAATCGTTTGTATGAGTTCACAGTTGGATTTAATATTGCTGACATTTCTTTTATGTAAGATAATTGCCCTGCAATAAAATTTTTTGCTAATGGTGATAATTTATATTTATCTTCTTCGTTATAAAACAAAGGCTTTCCATCTGGATCAAATAAACTAAAATGAATATGCATACCACTACCTGGTTTTTTAAACAAAGGTTTTGGCATAAATGATGCAATTAACCCGTATTTATGCGCAACTATTTTGATTATCTTTTTCAATGTAATTACTCTTTCTGCTGTAACTAATGCAACATCATACCTAAAACCTATTTCATGCTGCCCATGTCCAACTTCATGATGCGCTCTTTCTGAGTGTATTCCATAAGCTTTAAGTTTCAGCATTACTTCTTTTCTGATCTCACTTCCTATATCACCTGTTGAACTATCAAAATAACTGCCATCATCATAATCAGGAATTACAATCTTGCCATCTGCTGTCTTTTTGAAAAAATAGAATTCAACCTCTGGACCTACTTTAAAGACATAACCTTCCTTCTTTGCTTCTTCAATCACTTTTTTTAGCACAGTACGTGGCGATCCTGCAAATAATTCATCATCAGAAGTATAAACATCACAAAAAAAACTAGCTGTCTTTACTTCTTTATCATCAGGAATAATTGCAAATGTATCTAAATCCGGCTTAAGATACATATCGCTTTCCTTAATCCTGGTAAAACCTTTTATTGACGAACCATCAAACCATAATCCTCTTTCAATTGCATCTTTCATGCATTCCACAGGTATATTTATTGACTTTAACACGCCAAATATATCTGTAAACTCCATTTCTATAAATCTAACATTTTCTTTTGCTATTATCTCATATATCTCTTTAATTTCCATGTTTCAACAGTCCATTTAATTATTCACACTTAACATTTAATATTAACATAATGATTATCAATTCATATAGTAAGTGTTAGCATTATATTAAGTTATTTAAAGATTTAGTTAACATTTATTAACCACAATAACAAAAAGCTTTATAAATATAAAGTATTTATTAGATTATAATTAGAAAAATAAACAAGTGTTAATGGAATAAAAGATGATGATAGACGAGATTGATAAAAAGATATTGAATGTATTGATGGGAAATGCTAGGCTTTCATTAAGAGAGATAGCCAAACAAATTGGATATTCAGTAGTTACAATAATGAAGAGGATGAAACAATTAGAAAAAGAAAAAATAATCAAAGAATACATAGCGCATATTGATTATGAAAAGTTAGGATATGATGTGAATATAATCATTAAGATCAGAGTTTCAAAGGGTAAATTATTTGAAGTTGAAAAAAAGATAGCCATAGATCAGCATGTTTCTGCAGTATATGATATAATTGGAGATTTTGATTCTATTGTAATAGCGAAATTCAAAACAAGAAAAGCTTTAGATATATTTCTAAAAAAGATCCAAACCTATGAATTTGTTGAAAGAACAGAAACAATCTTAATATTAAATACAATAAAAGAAAGATATAATATATTGATATAGACAGAATTCCAACTAGATTAATTTTTTCCAAACTCTGTTTGGAAAAAATTAATATACATTCATCACTTTTCTAAGAATCAAACTAAACACAATTGACAGCAGCACATAACTTCCCAACCAACCAAAAGTCTTAATCCAAGGAATCCAACCAAGAATGAATATATCCTTGTGCGGCTTAATCTCTTCATTGCTTGTTTTTATGCTCGACAAACCTTCTTTACCAACAGTTTGTTCAGGTAAAGCATAAGTTCTATCTTTAATATTCTCAACTATTATTACTTGCTGTTTGTATTCTTTGTCTTTATACTTGTAACGCAGAGTATAATCTCCAACTCCACTCTTATAGACAAATTTTGCGCTTTTATCTAATACTGTTTGATTATAACTGTTTAATAAAAGTAAAGAAGTATTTAAACTGCTGTTTGAATTATTATAAGTACTATCTCCGCCTAAATATTGCACAACCCCGCCGCTGTCATCAAATTCAAATGCAACGCTAAACTCAGTATCTTTTACGATAGGCAAGTATCCCATATGTGCATTAAGCCATGAGAATATCAGAATTATTGGAATGAATGTGATCAATGTTGGTTTTAATGACTGCATAAAATATTTCATATTTGTTTCCATTGCCTTTTTCTGTACAGTCATCATCTGTTTTGGGTTATCTCTCAATGTTTTGGTTTCATTCTGCAGTTCCTTAATCTCATCTTTCATAGATTTCATAAGACTTTGGTTAGTAAGATATTTGTATGCAATTGTCATCAATAATGATAGAACAAATGAAATGATTACAATAGCTAAAAAAGGGTGTAATCTTAAGACAGGAAATAAAATTGGATTAAATATTGAATCTAACATAAAAAACTCCTCCAATTCTTTCGCCAATTGAAAGCGAAACTTAGTGCGATTTCATTACATTCAATCGCACTAACTGTCAAGAACCACTGGTCAATAGACCAGTGGCATGAACGAAGTTCCTGTAAATGTCTATTGAGGGTGGTTCTTGACGCTTACGAATTCCACCACCTGTCAAATAGACCAGTGGAATTCGTCTTGTTTAAAATTGATAAAACATATCATGAGCAAAGCGAATGAATGTTTTATCCTCCCATAACTTTTCTAAGCATAGGATGCATATCCATCATATGTTGTTTTGCAATATCTTCATATAATCTATAGATGATCATAACTGTTAATAACAATGATGTTCCATTAACTAATGACCCAAGCAGATCAGCAAATCCAGCTAAAAATCCAATAGTTAATCCACCCATAATTGTTAATGGTGTAATGTACCTGCTTAAGATTCTTTCAAGAATTCTTTCATCTCTTCTAAATCCTGGGATTTGCAATCCTGAGTTCAATAATTGCTTTGCCTGTGATCTTGCATCCATTCCTGAAGTTTGCACCCAGAAATATGAAAACACAATAGACCCTATCACTAATACGAGAAGATAAACTATTGCTTGTATATATGGTTTAAAACCAATACCAAATCCACCTTGAGTGATAATCATACCAAGCAAACCTCTCCTTCCTCCAGGAATAGATAACCATGCAACAATACCTGAAACAGCATTGCCTGATGCATCAACAGTTCCTAAAAGAGGTCTGCCCCAGTTTTGCAGTAATCTTGCCCATAATTGTAGATTTGCTAATAATGCAGATATCAAGATAACAGGAATATTACTGGTGTAAATAAAGCTCAATGGCCATCTTATTCCATGCCCTCTAACTCTTCCAAAGGATAATGGAATCTCAACTTTCATTGCTTGAGAATATACTGCAATTGCAAAGATTGCAAATGTTGATAATAATGCTGATATTGCTAGCACAGCTGTCTGCAAATCTCCTGCAGCAAATGCTTGGAATAATTGAGGCACAGCTCCAGTTGCATAACTTATTTCAGTTGTTCCACCTATAGCTGGCAACCATGAGAATGCTTGAACGAATAATGATTTTGATACTCCTGCTGCGATAAACAATGATAATCCTGAACCAAAACCCCATCTGCTAACAATCTCATCCATGAACAAGATCAAAAATCCTCCGATTATTAATTGAAAGACAAGCATCAGTTGGAGAGAAAAATAAGCGCTTGTACCTTGCAATGCAGCATTTGGTGCTAACCCACCCATATATACATAGACAGCTGCTTCAAACACGATAAAGACAATTGCCAATAATTTTTGAGTACCTTGGAATCTTTTTTTTCCTTCTGCTTCTTGAAGATTGAAACTTATTAATCCAGAACCATTCAACAATTGCATAACAATAGATGCAGTAACAATTGGACCAATACCTAATGATATGATGCTTCCAAAAGAAGCTCCAAGGATTAATGATAAGAATTCAAACTGAGCTAATGCATTTTCACCTAAACCAAAAAGAGGGACTGCACCAAGCACGAAAAACAGAACAAGAATCAGCATGGTCCATTTTAATTTTTCTTTAAAACCTAGTTTTCGCTGTGTTGGCCCTGCAACTTCAGGCAGATTATAGATTAAGTTTTTCCATAAAGACATGAACAATACCCCTTATTTAAATCTAACAATTATTAGTTTATAAATTTATTCTTCTTAGGTATTTGCGAGTTCGCTTCGCTCACTCAGCAAATACTATACTTTAATTAATATTACTTTTCCGCTTGCAGCCTCTATTTTTTCAATTGCTTGCTGTGAAGCTGCAGCAACTGTTATCATATAAGAATGCTTAGCTTTTCCAGTACCTAACAGCTTGTCAATTCCCCATGATGATAGATCAACTGTATAAATATTATTTGCAAGAGTTATTTTTTGTTCTGCTGCATATCTGTCCAGTTTTTCTTCAATATCACGAATATTGATAGTATTTTGTTTTTTTGTTGTTGCATTAACAAATCCATGCTTGCCAAAATAATCTTTATTTTTCCAGATAGAAGGTTTTTTTGAATCAGCTCTTTTTCCTGAACCACCCATTCCTTTTCCTCCTTTGTTTCCACTGCCTCGATGCTTTTTCATTGCACCATAACCATGAGTGTGTGATCCACGATGTCTTGACATTTTTCCGCGTTTTCTTAAATTCCTCACTATAATAGTTATAACATTCTGATTAACAGATCTTTCATTTCATTCTTTCTATCTCCTAATGCTCCTGAATTAGCAAAAGGTACTTTTACACCTTTTCTTCCATATCCTTTTCTTGGTGGGTGTAATCTAAAAAACTTCTTCATACAATTCTTCTTTACATCTTTCTCTGCTCGTTTTTCAACAATCTGAGTGTATAAAGCATAATCAATTGTGCCAAAAGTGATATAATCTTTTACCTTTTGCAGCATTCCTCTGATGCTTGGTGTATCTTTATAGACACAGCAGAAGTTTTTCTTATGTAAGTTTAACATTTGCAATGTATCTTTAATATGACCTGGTACTCTGACTAAACCTCTGATTCGCACAGCTACTACTAATTGATCTTGTTCTGTGAATTTTACAGCATCTGCTGATTCACTAGATTCTTTTGCTTCTTTCTTTGATGATTGCTTATTGTTCTGCTTTTGCTGTGCCATTTTGTACACTTCCCTCGACAATTGCTAAAGTTTCATAATCAATAGGTGATGTTTTTGTAGTTGATAATTTATGCAATGCATCAAAGCATGCTAAAATCATATTCATCTTTGTTGATCTATGCCCTAATGATTTTGCCCAGATATTCTTAACACCCGCTAGTTTTAGTACTTTTTGACATTCTTTTTCTACACATAATCCTGTACCTTTTGGTGCCGGCATTAATTTAAGTATAACTGATCCGCATTTGCCTGTTACTGAAAATGGAATTGAATGTGCTTCTTTGCTTTTATCTTGCCAGCTTCCATTTCCTCTTTTGATTTTGATAATATTTAATTTTGCTTCTCTGAGAGCTTTTTCTCTTGCTGGAACTGTTTCTTTTGCTTTTCCATACCCTAATCCAATGTATCCATCTTTATTTCCAATGATTGCAAAAGTTGAGAATTTTGGTTTATTTCCTTCTTTAGTTTTCTTTTGTGTTTGACGAAATACTCTTCTTTGACCTCCGCCAAATTTACCTTTTGCTTGTCCAATCATTAACAAATCTGATTCAAGATTTTTAAGTAGAAAATCAACGATTTCAGGCTCCATTATACGAATTCCTGCATTTAATATTTCATCAATAGTTGTAATTTCTCCATTTTTGACTTTTTTACCAAGATCTGTTTTTGGTTTCCATGCAGAAGCATCAAATTCTGTTTTAGTTTGTCCTTTTTCAACAGCTTCTTCAACCTTTTTAACAGCTTCTTCACTTAGTGCTTCAATTCCTGCTGTTTCAGGATGAATAACAATAGGTTCTTCTTCTATTACATCTTTTACAATCTCTTTAACTGCTTCTTCTTGCACTTTTTGTTCAGGCTGTTCTTGTTTCATAGTATAATCATCCCATAATTTTTTTTTTTAATTCATTAAATGATACAGATATATTCTCTGCAGCTAATTGCTGCTGCTTATACGCATGAAATTGTTGTTCATTATTAGGTTTGACTTTATTTTGAGCAAAATAAGCTGCAATATGTTTTCCTTGAATTCTATCATCTGATGGCAAGATATCTTTGCTTACAGGTATTGATAATCCTGCATCAAGCAGTCCTTTTATTACTGCATATATCTTGCTTCCTTTGATTGAAGTATGTAGACCAATATCAGCAATTGCTTGTGTTATGCCCAATTCTTTAGCTTTTTTCCCTAACAATAATCCTGTAAGATAACATGATGGTAGATTATTTTTTTTAAATTTCCAACCATGTTGTTCTAATACAATACTATTTACTGCTGCAAGTATTGCATCTCCTTTTTCATTGAACTTTGCTAATTGTATAACCACTGTATTAGTTGATAGACGAATAATCACTCTTGGAGTTTTTCCAAGCAGCATTTTTATTCGCTTGTGATAATTAGTTCTTCCTTCTCTTCTTCTTCTCTTCTGTATAACCCTTATTTGTTTTGTCATAATACATCATTGGTTTATTTTTTGATTTGTTATTTATTTTTTAATTAACTTTATTGATTACTGCATATTAATTGGTTTCTGAAGCAATTTATGTTCATTGACATATAATTTAATATGTTTTAAGCTTCTGAAAAAGCCGCCTTTTGCTTTCATGTATAATGTATGATAATTTGTTGTAGTGATATATTGTTTGTCACGCAATATTTTCAGATAAACACGTAATAATCGTATTCTTCGTTTCCATTCAAGTTTCTGAGGATTTCTAGCATTTTTACTGCCTTTTCTACTTCCAAAACCTTTCTGTAAACCTTTTTTTCGCTGTAAATGTCTTTTTTTAGCTCTTCCTCTTGATATTCCTTGAACATTTTCTTTCCAGACAGCATAATCCTTAACTAATGAGATAATATCTTTTTTAGTGATTGCTTCTTTAATCTCATCTAATCTCTCTATATCAAATCTCACCCTATAAGGTGAACATCCTAATACTTTTCCCGCGAGCATTTTTTTCTTTCGTAAATCCATTATTTATACCTCATAATATTTGGATTATTGTTGAGGTTGTATCAACAACTTCTCTTTTTCTTTATTTTCTGCTTCTTTCTTTTCTTCTGCACTCATTTCTGGAGCTTTCTGAGCTGATTTCTCATTTGCCAGCTTTTCAATTCCTTTTTTCTCAGCTTTCTTTTCTGCTTCTTTCTTTTTTTCCTCTTTTTGCTGTGCACTTTGTTTTTTCTTATCAAGACGATCAATAAATTTCTGTTGCAATTCATTCTTGCGTGCTTCTGCATCTTTGACAAACAATACACGTAATCCTTTTTTTATTGCTTCTGCTAATATCAACAACCGTTTCTTATTTCCAACTGCTGCTGAAATTATGATAGCATCCGTGTTTTTGTCCAGATTAGTTAAAGCTGATGGTGTTGAAATATTATGCATAACATACCCTTCTCTACTTAATCCCCTTACTTCCACAGGTGACTTAAATCCAGGAGATACCTTCTTAGCATTACCTTTTTTATTGATTCTAAGCTTGCTATGTAATCCGCGAGGGCTTCTCCAAGTATCTGGCAGCCTTTTTCGTTTATAAGCATCTTGCCGTATAAACGCAGGTTTTTCTCTCTTCATCTTGTTTCTTTGTTCCAATAATGATTTATTCATGATAATGACACCTTTTAATAATCACTTTTCTATCGAGGTTTCTCAGTAATATATATACCTTGCTGAAATACACGCTTGTCAAATCCAGTTCTGCTAACTAATCTTTCAATTGCTGCAGCAGTCATTCCTGCTAATTCAATATCATTGCTTTCAACTGTAATAACTTCTCCGTCAACTTTAACAGTTACTCCCTTGATAATAGATAATACTCTTGGTTTTTTTTCACCAATAAAATTTTTGACAACTACTTGATTATTAGTTACTGCAGCATTCATTGGAAAGTGTCCAGAACAGATTTTCAAGCTATACTTATAATTTTTCTGCACACCTTCTATCATATTTTTTATATGTGATTTAAATGTACCTAAAAGCATTTTTTCAGCCTTAGCCATAACAGGTATTGAAAAATTAACCTCAGACTTGCCAATTGAAATATTTATTTTTTTGCTTGATAGTTCTCTATGTAATTCTCCATTTTTTCCTTTTACTATAACAATTCCTTCGTTAAGTGCCACAGTTACTCCTTCAGGAATTTCCAATTGTTCTGTATATTGTGTAATTTTCATATTGATCACGGATTGTTCAATCTTTTAATCTAAGTTATTTTCAAAAATAAACATTTAATAACAAAATGCAACAAGCCTTCCTCCTGTATGTTGTTCTTTTGCTGTTTCATGTGCCACTAATCCTTTTGGCGTTGAAACTAATAATATACCAAAGTTTCTTGCTGGAAGGAATCTTTTCTCAAATTTCTCGTAATTATCAACTTTCACTGAGAATCGTGGTTTGATAACATTGCATTTGTTAATTCTTCCATTGAGCTTGATTATTAAGACATTTCCTTTATTATCAACTGTTTCTTGGTAATCTTCAATATACCCTTTTTCTTTCAAAAGACGAAGATTCTCTTTCATAAAAGTTGACACTGGTTTAATAACACACTCTTTTTTCCCAATCTTTTCACTATTTAAGATATGGGAATACATATTTGCTAACGGATCATTGAATGTCATAGTTTCCACCAAATAAATATTTATTTACATTTTTTAACTGTATTTTTTAAATCCTATCTTTGTTGCAACTTCTCGAAAACAATGTCTGCAATAGTGCAGATTATATTTGCTTATATGAGCTCCATGCTGGCCGCATCGTCTGCATCTCCTCAATGAAAGACCTGTTGTCCTTTTTTTTGGAGAGTTATGCTTCAGATATTTCTTTAGCTTTGCAGGCTTTGCTCGAAGCTGTTTTAATGGTTTTCGATAATCGCTATATGTCATAAACATCCTCCATGAATATTTTTTATGAATCTTTATTGTTTCTTTCTCTTTATTTTTTTGTTAATTTTGATCTTAATCCTCTTCAATTGAAATACCATATTTTTGTTTCATAAATTCAATTGATTCTTGTGGTTTAATGATATGTTTTCCCGGTATTTTACGCTGCAGTAATTTTCTTTTTTTTACACGATATCCTGGACGTTCTAATGTTGCACAGACTTGCAGTCCCATTAATCCAAGTTCTGGCAGGTATTTAACCAAAGGAATATCAATATATTCATGAATTCCAAACGATACATTACCATGATGATCAAAATGATTATTATTTAATTTGTTATTTCTTGCTTTCAACATTCTTCCAAACAATTCCTCTGCTGCTGCTCCTCGTAAAGTCAACTTGCATCCTATTGGCAGCCCAGGTCTTAAACCCCATGTTGGAATCCTTTTATTTGTAAATGTCTTTACAGGATTTACTCCAGTTATATGCTTAATTAATTTAAGTCCTTTTTCCAACACTGCTTGATCATTTCCAGCACCAACATTAAGTGTTATTTTCTCAATCCGAATATTTTTCATAACATTCATTGTACATACCTTATTTTTGTAATTTGACAACTGGCTGTTTTTTTCCAACTAACATTGTATATTCAGTTAATGTTTGTATTTTTTTATTATCTGGTGTAACCAGCACGATTGTATTGTCTTTGATTGATTCAATCACACCACATGAACCTATATTTTTTCCATCGATAACATTAACATAATTACCAATATCATATTTTAAAACATCTGATATCTTTTTTTCAACATAATTATAGACTACAGTATCACCTACTGCAATATTTTTATTGACTGCATCTTTTTGCTGCAGCAATAGACAAGTACCGTCTAATAATGTAATTTGAAGTTTTCCTTTTGCAAGCATATTCTTTGAGATAACTCGAAGAGGTTTTATTGCTGTTTCATTTTCAGGTATTTCAACTGCATCCAATACCCCGTCATTTGCTAAAACAACACGATAATATTTTTTTAGCGCTTCAATGTTTACAACATCAAATAATCCTACGCCATACTTCATTTCATTTACACGTTTGTTATCAACTGTAACTTTTTGATGATGGAGTATCTCTTTTACTTCTGTTGCTGTCCTGGCAACTTTCATAATATCACGAAGCAAGAATAATAATGGCAATGATAATGCTTTTTTATGTCCTGAAGGAAATGGACATACTACATACTTGCCGTCATTTCTTTTCAAATTCCATGTTACTGGTGCCGTTAATCTTTTAATGTGTCTTTTAACCATAATATTCCCCTGTGCTTTTTCTAAGCTTTTTCTTCTTGTTTTGATTCATTTTTATTTTCTTTTTTCAAGGAGTGCAGATATGCTGCTCTTTGCTTATCATCTGTATATAATGATATTATCTGCACTTTCGAAGCATCAAAAGGATAAAATGATTTTGTACCATCTTTTCTTGTTCGGTCTGTTTTTTCTATGGTTACAAAACTATCCTTTACATTAACTGTCAATATCTTTCCTACTGTGCCTTTGTAATTTCCACGCATAATCTTGACTTTATCTCCTGTTCTTACACGTAAGCTTCGAATTCCATATTCTTTTCTTAGTTCTTTGGAAAGCGGAGAATGTAAAAATTTTCCAAGTATATGGAGAGGAGCATTATACCTATATTTTCTTTGTTTTCGCACTTGTGTGCTTGACTTCCAATGTGTTGAAAATTTTTGTTTCATAAAAAACATCCTCATTAAATTAAATAATTAAACAATGATGCTTGCTAACTTAGCTACACCAGGCCATCTTTCACATGCTTCTTTTGCAATTGGTCCTTTCAACATTGTTCCTTGTGGATTACCTTTGTCATCCTTCAAGACAACTGCAGCATTATCTTCAAATTTGACTCTCATGCCGTCTGGTCTTCGAAATTCTTTTCGTTGTCTTACAATTACAGCAAATACTACTTTTTTTCTCATATCAGGTTTTCCTTTTTTTACAGCTGCCATCACCAAATCTCCTATACCAGCAGTTGGATATCTTCCTTTGACAGTTTTCTGTCCAAAGACACTTACTATCTTTACAATCTTTGCGCCGCTATTATCGCATGTATCGACATAACTGCCGTGCTGCAATGATTTTGGTATTTTTGATTTTAATGCTAACATAATTACACCTTTTGTTGATCATTAATTTTTGTTTAAAATTTCTATGATGACGAAGTTTTTTGTCTTGCTTAATTTCCGTGTTTCCATTATCTTGACTTTGTCATTTTCTTTGACACCCAAACATAAAGGATTATGACACATGATACGAGTATATCTTCGTTCATAACGTTCATATTTTGGAATCAATACTCTTCTTTCAAAAGATACAAGAGCATTTTTTTGTAATCTTATTCTGACAACATTGCCAACAAATGTTCTTCCATGCAGTCTTAATTCTCCATGAAACGGACATTTCTTGTCATTCTGACATGGCTGTGAAGGCATCTTCACTGCAATGCCGACATTTCTTTCTTTTCCATTCATCGTGATTTCACCAAATATTATTTTAAATTTATATTTTGATTATTCTTATTATATTTTTATCTTGATTCGATCTTCGCTTCTTTTCGCAAGCAATGAACCGTCAACTTTTATCTTTTTGCTGCCGAAATCAGCAACAATAAAAACATCTTTTTTTATTATCTTCCTCTTTTTGCCGTTATTTTTTATGACAAATGTATTTTTTGTTTCATCGACAATGTTTCCTTGTGATGATAATTTATTGTCAACTTTTGAAAATACTGCCGCTTTTTTGCCGATATATTCTCCAGCCACCACATACTTTTTAAGTGTTGCCATTTTTTACTTTATCTCTATCTTCTCGGGCGGGAAACCAAGCATCACCAAAGCTTCCCTCATATTTAATTTATGATCGCCTTGAAGCTCAACTTTGCCGTCTTTGAATGTTCCACCGCATGCAAATTTTGACTTAAGCTTTTTTGTGATTTCTTTGATATCGATTTGCTTAATATCAATACCTTTTATCACTGTATAATATTTATTGAACTTTTTCTTTTCAATCATTACAATTATTTTCTGTGATTCTTTTGCAATACTTTCACATACACATAATTCTTTAGGTAATCCGCATATGGAGCAGATTTCACTCATTCTTTGTACCTTCCTTTTTAGTTTTTTTTTGATGTAATAATGTAAGTAATCTTGCGATTGTCTTTTTTGTTTGCTTTATTCTAGCACGATTTTTTACTTGAGAACCTTTTGCAGCTTCAGTTTTATCTTTTAATAAATCTCTTTTTAATTCACTCAATTTATCATATATTTCTTTTTCTTTTAATGGTTTTAGTTCTTTGAATTTCATGGATTATCACTAGTTTTTTTTTCTGAATCTTCTGTCTGTACTGGATCGTCTGTTTTTACTGAGTCTACTTTCTCTGAATCATCAGCTGCAGCAGGTTCTTCGACATATCCTTCTTTCTTTTTTTCTTTTCTTACTTTCTTTTGTTTTGGTTTTGCTTCTTCTTCAGATTTTGTTTCTGATTGAGCTTGTTGTGATTGTGACGCTTGTTCTTGTTTTTTCTGCTCAACACCTGCAGTTTCACTTTTTTTCTTTATACGAATATCATCAGGTAACACTAAATCAGGCGGCATGATTCTCACTTGAATTCCAACTGTTCCTGATTTCAATTCTGCTGCAGTATAAGCAACACAAACACCATTAACAGCAATATCTCCTGATTTTTTCAGATATCCCTGATAAAAACGCCATTTTTTTGCACGTGAACTTGGAATTTTTCCTGATATCAATATTTCTACACCCAATGCTCCAGCTCCCATGACATCTTCCATTGCTTTATGTCCAATGCCTTTAAATCTAGCTGAACCAAATTTTTCCATTGAGTTTGCCACTCTTTCTCCGATGATTGTCGGATCTAAATTAGGATTAGTAACTTCATTGATTTCAATTTGTGGATTCTCTAAATTGAATTTCTTTTTTAAAGTATTAGTCAATTGTTTGATGCTCTGCCCTCTTTTTCCAACAATTAACCCAGGTCTTGATGCTGAAATGATAATCTTTTCACCAAGAGGAGTTAGTACAAGCTTAGCTGTGCTGTAACCAACACGTTTAAGATGATGTTTAATATATTCTTTTATTTCAAATTCCTTAATATATTGTGCAAGTATCTTTTCATGAGTCATTTATAATCACTTCTTCGTTTTTTCTGATTTCTCAGATAATTCTGCTGCAACAATCTCAAAATGCGCTCTTTTAGCTTTTCTTCTTCGTTGTCTTCCTGCTCTCCAAGGAGATGATGCTTTATGGCAGCAGATATGGATAATAACCAAATCACTGACACTCAACCCTTTATATTGTGCATTTGCTTCAGCTGACTTTATTAATTTCAATACATATCCTGCTGCTTTTTCAGGATAGGAACCTGGACCTATTTTTGTCTTATGTGCTAAGTCCATATTATATCTTCTAAAAGGGATAGCATATTCCAATGCAATTACTTTTTCTAAGATTGCATATGCTTGCTTAATTTTCTTGCCGCGAAGATGATTGCATAATTCATATCCAACTTTTGAAGACACAGGCAGAGATACACCTAACACTCTCGCCATTTTCTTTGGATCATATCCTTGAAATGCATATCGTTGCTGTGTCATATTTTATTTCTCCATAACTTTTTTGTGAAAAATTTATCTGACTGATACACTTGCACTTGATCTTGTTGCTCCAATACCAGGTGCTGAATGCGAAACTTTTTTTCTTGTTAACGCAAACTCTCCTAAATAATGACCTATCATCTCTTCAGTTATTGGTGTTGCAACATACTCTTTTCCTTGGTAGATTAATACCATTTTTCCAACAAGTGCTGGAATTATTATCAAGTCTCTATTATGTGTTTTGATATTATTTCCTTTTTTCTCTAATCTCTTGTAAAATATCTTTTGTGCAGCACTTGGTTCACGCAATAAACTCCTTCTTTGTCTTGCAGGAACCAACTTTGCAAACTCTTTAATGCTCAATTTCTTCAATTCATCCAATGTTTTTCCTCTATATGTGAATATTTTTTGAACCATATTGACACCATTTTACTTATTTATTTTTTGTATTTATAATTTCTTTCTTCCAGTTCTTCTTGCTCTAATCATACCTGCTTTTCTTCCAGGCGGAGCATTTTTTGGAGCTACTCTTGCTTTTGATTTTCTTGAACTTCTCTTATTACCAAAAGGATGGTCAACTGCATTCATCTTTGCTCCTGATGATCTTGGCCATAATTTATTAGTAGCTTTCATTTTGAAAAACTTTCTTCCAGCAGTTAAAAATGGCTTATCCAATCTTCCGCCGCCGGCAACAACACCTATTGTTGCTCTGCATTTTGCATCAAAAATCTTTTGTTTCTTTGAAGGTAATAAAACAACTACCTTATTATCTTGATGAACCATTATTCTTGCAAAAACTCCTGAACTTCTGACGAATTTTCCACCGTCTCCAGGAATTCCTTCAATATTGTAGATTGCTGTACCATCTGCAATATTTTGAAGATATAATGAATTGCCATTTGCAACATCTGTAGTATTTGCTGCAATTGTCTGATTGACAGCAATTGTTTCCGGTGCAATCAATAAAGATTCACTTCCATCTTCATAAACAATCTTTGCTAATGGTGCTGAATGTGAAGGACAATGGAGTATATCAACTACTTTTCCAACTAATGCACTCTTTTGGAATGGAATATGCTTTGCAGCGCCAAGATAGTTATGAACTGGTTTCCTATAACGCATGCTTCCTTTTCCACGCCTTTGTGATATTAAGTTCTTACCCATTGTACATCATTTTTACATAATTCCTAATTGAGTGCCGATATCAAGTGCAATAGTATCTTTAGACAATGTTACAATTGCACGTTTTTCTCCTGCACGATCAACATAAGTATTAATCCGTTTTGCTTTTATACCAAACAAAGTTTCAAGCGCTTGTTTAACTTCATTTTTTCTAGCTTTTCTATCAACAACAAATTGTAGTTTGTTCTCATATTCCATCATACGGATTGCTTTTTCTGTAGCAACTGCATATTTTACAATTTGATTATTCAATGTCCTTTGTTTAACTTTCGTTTCGACCATATATTTCAACCATATTTTTTAACAATAAGCCATATTACATGAATAAATTTTCTTTCTGCATTCTTTCAATAGCTGCTTGAGTAAATAATGTTGCTCTTCCCAGCATAAATCCAGGAGCTAAAAGTTCAGCATTGATTGTATTCACTGTAGTAACATCTACTCCAGGTATATTCTTTGCAGCTTGCTGTAATTTGCAATTGTTTGAAACTACTAACAATATGCCTTTCTTTGTTTTATATTTTCTTCCTCTTCTCTTGCCTTTTCCTGCTCGTATTGTTCTATGTTCAGTTCTAGATAATTCATCTCCAAAACCTAGTTTCTGCAACACTGCAAGTACATCTTTAGTTTTTGATACTGCTTCAAATTCATTTTCAATGATAAAAGGATATGAAGCTGGAACATGATGACCTCTGCTTTCAACAAGCTCTTTTTGCATTACAGCTGCCAATGCTGATCGAATTGCCTTTCTTCTTTCTTTTTTGTTAAGTTTTTCTTCCCAATTTTTTGTTGCTTTTGGAGGGTGTGCTCTCCTACCGCCGACAGTTCCTGGCGCTTGTGCTCCAACCCAATTGAATCGAATACCATTTCTTGACATTATCTTTCGTGGAACTCTTGAGATACCAAACCCATAACATCCTTTAAAATCATG
>Ga0209211_10006444_pt1 | contig 16973 bp, 13 predicted proteins | sample RifGroA2_FD_183992 | JGI IMG/M metagenome (GOLD analysis project Ga0209211, IMG submission 183992) | Groundwater microbial communities from Rifle, Colorado, USA - Groundwater A2 (SPAdes) (version 2) | ecosystem: Environmental > Aquatic > Deep subsurface > Groundwater | place: Rifle, Colorado... | reverse complement strand
CGATAACTCACATGGTGGTTATCTTTACCTTCAGACACCGTTGGAAAGTCCCGATGGTTCTTCTACTGAAGTTAGACATTTAAAAATAACCGAATACACTGAGCCGGTCTTTGCTTTAAAAAAGCAAACCAATCAGGAAGCTCGTATAGTTCCGTCGATTTCGTTTTCTAAAATTAATCCCACAAGATATGAAATAGATATAAAAGGTGCCACAGATCCTTTTACATTGGTTTTTAACGAAAAGTTTAACGAAAACTGGAAGTTGTATTTAAAAGATACAACAAAAATAGATAATGAAAATCCGTTGGTTATGTCGTTGCGTTCATTTTTAAGCATCTTTGAATCTACAACCTCCGCAGCTACTACTCCGATTAGCTACTTTGACGGCGCAATTATTAATGCCGGTTCGAGTAGTATTTTTGAACCCAAGCTTGCGTTAGGTGATAAAACGATTTCAGCACTTACGACAACACACTTTAGAAGTAACGGGTTTGCCAACGCATGGTTAATACAACCAAAGGATTTAGATGGGAAAACGGATTACACTCTGGTAGTAAAATTTTCCCTGCAAAGAAAATTCTACGCATTATTCTTACTAAGTGCTGCTATCTTTTTGATTTGCACAATGTACCTGTTTGGTTACTTATGCTTTGTTTTTGTGGGTAAATTTCGTAAAGCTTATGTACACAACTAAAAGACAGTTTATTTTTTGTCTACTAATAATTGCGTTGTTTTCATTGGTGACTATAACTTGGTTTCATGGCAGTGACTTTATAGGTGTAGGCGACAACGCTAAATCCGCAAATCTTACGCGTACTCTAAAAACAATAAATTCTGGTTGGCGTAGTGAAGAAAATTTGGGATTTAAAGAATATGGTATGAGTCTTCATTTTCCGTTTGCACTTTTTTCTTTGGCAGAATATCTTCCGGGCATCTCTCCCGAAATCGGCGCGCGTATCCGTATATATTTATCTCTTTTTCTACCTGCAAGCTTAATGTTTCTTTTTGTAGACAGATTTTTTAAGCAGCACTTTCATTTTTTAGCCAAGCTGGCGGCGGCTTTATTTTACATTTTTAATCCTTATGCCATGTTGCAGCCTCTTGGAACCGTAGTCACCAAGTTTCCAGTGTATGTTGCGATGCCCATAGTATCTTATTTTATGATGGGAATATTTCAAACTAACACCATCAGGGAAAAATTAAAGGCAGCTGTATATTTTGCATTATCTACTGTTTTTGCCGCAGGAGCATTTATAAATATTGCAGAAGCTGCTCCGCTTTTTGTTGTTGCAGGAGCATTTTTATTTTTTGAATTATTAACTCATGACCAAAAATTAAAGAACATTCTAGTTGTATTTTTTGCAGGTTTTTCGGCTTTTCTCGTAAATTTTTGGTGGTTGTATAGTTCTTTTTATAGCCAGTTTCTCGCTCGAAATGAGCTTGTCAAAATAGTAACGGATTTTGATGCCGGCGGTACATTTGTATTTGACGCTCTACGCTTGTTTGGATTTTGGGCACTGCCTTCTTATTTTAAACACGTTTTGTATTTTCCCTTTGGTAAGCTGTATTACAATTTTTGGGTAGGTACAGCCACATATATTATTCCCCTTTTGGTTTATTTTCCGATAACTTATATTTTAAGATCTAAATCCAAAAAAAATGCCGAGCTAAATTCGGCACTAAGGTTTATGTTGTTCTTATCGTTCTTAGGAATTTTTTTGGTAAAAGGCAGAACAAACATTGGCGGAACTTGGTATCAGTACCTTTACACTAACTTTCATTTTTTTAGGATTTTTAGAGAACCTTTTTCAAAATTTAGTCTCATAAGTGTTTTTACATTTTCTACGCTCATTGGTGCGTCGATGCATTTAATTTTTGAATTAATAAAAAACAAAATGCGACTAATACCACCGATCGTACTTGCTGTATTTGTGCTCATTTTTGCACTTATTTCTTTGCCAATGTTTAGTGGGCAAATAGTTAGCGACTATACTTATGGACCTATAAAGCAGACTCATAGTATTGTTCCTAAGTATTGGAAGAATTTGGATACTTATACGCAACAGTCAGAATTACCGGGCCGAACACTGACTCTTCCGCGCAACGGTTATTATTCAAAAAGCTTTATCTGGCCGGCGGGGTTTTCCGGGCAGCCTTATATGTTTTATTTAAACGGTACTGCTGTGTATTTTAAAGAAGTTGAACCGATAACCGAAGGGGATCTTATTATAAAAGACTTCTACTCCGTGTTTGAAGACTATACGCTACACAATGATAATTCTTCATTTCGTAAATTTGCTAATTACTCAAAAATTTTAAATATTCGTTATCTGCTTCAAATGAATGATTATGATTGGCTAAGCAACGCAGATTATCAAAATTGGTCGCGACAATCGCTGGATGCCTTTTACACTGCATTGCAGAAAAACGGGTTTATTAAAACCAAACAAACTTTTGGAAATCTTTCCAAAGATTATTTAATGACTATTCCGTATATTGCAGGTGGCCCGCGAGTATACAGGTATCCGGAAGACCCTGATACCGAAGCGCTTCTACAAGCTTTTACCGATAATCCCGGCTTAGAGTTATTTACTATGGCTGATTCAGTCTATATGCCCAAAATATATATTCCGAGTGAGGTTATTCAATATAAAGATGTGGATGACTTAAAAAATATTATTGCAGCAAAGGATACTATCAATGAATTTCCTGTGTATGTAGAAACCGCACTGGGACTATTGGACGGCAAATTCGGCTCAAAAAAAGCTGATATATTTCAGGAAAAAATATCCGACAGTCGTTATCTGGTTAATTTAAGTGGGGTGAGTGAGGACTCTGCATTTCTTGTTTTTAACGAAACCTATGACAACGAATGGCGCTTGGCATCAAACTGCTCTTTGCTTTGCAAAAACTTTGTTCGTGCCGATCATTTTAAGGTAAACGGTTATGCCAACGCATGGGTATTTAACAAAAGTGATCTTGCAGGTGATTCAGTGTATATTGTTCATTCCGCAGAAAATCGGCTTATGTTTGGCGCTATTGTTTCAATTGGCTATATGTTTATACTTAGTATTAGTCTTATCATTTTGTGGTTTAAACAAGGGAGATATGTCAAAGCTGTTTAGGCTACTTGCAAAGTTAAGTCTATTGGCGGCCATATTTTTTGCGGTGGTAATGTTTAGAGAAGGTCATAAATATGCAGACTTGTGGCTTGGTTTATTTAGTACGAATTTAATAGAGATACACGCCGGAAAGATTTATTTGTTTTTGATGCTAGCTTTTTTATTTGCTGTACTGGGGGACAAGTATGAATCAAACAAGTAATATTGCAAAAAAACAGCTTTTTACACTTGCTTATGTGGTATTGTTCATAAGTAATATTTTTATTGCGAAAATTGATAGTGTTTTGGACTTTGTTCTATTCGTATTTTTGCTTCTTTTGGTAAAGTTGTGGGGCTGGAACGAACTAAAGACAGCTATAATGGGCGGTGCTTTGTTGGGGCTAACCTTCATTCTATCTTTTATGACAACGGAAGTAACGGCTGATAAATTTGCAGTACTTGGAATATCACTACTGGCTATTAGTGTTTTTAAAAATTTAAAGAGAGTGTATGTTGAAAAATCTTAGACACTATTATTCTCCTTATTTTTTGTGTCGGCATTATATTCGAAAAAGCATACAGGATATGCTAGGCGCGTATAACTTTAGAGGCAGTCTTCTTGATATAGGCTGTGGGCAAAAACCGTATCGAAATTTGTTTGCACATGTTTCCGAATATAAAGGGATTGATTTTAAAGATTTTTCGGTAAATAGAGATTTTGAGCAATCCGGACCGGATTTCTTTTTTGACGAAAACTATAAAACAACATCAACGCTTTCATTTGACTCTGCATCTTTTGATAATACCATTGCTTTTCAGGTGTTGGAGCACCATCCTGTGCCCGAAAAGCTTGTAGATGAAATGATACGTGTTACACGCTCAGGCGGCTACATTTTGCTAACGGCTCCTTTTCTTGGAGGTATACACGAGGAGCCCCACGATTATCAGCGCTACACAATTTATGGACTTAAAAAGTTGTTTGAAAACAAACAAGCTCAAATACTGCAAATAAAAAGCTCGGGTTCCGTCATGTCTACAATAGTTTGCCTTTTTAACGAATATGTAAATATTCTCGCTGGCCGCGGCGGCCTATCGTATTTGATCGCGCTCGCCTTGTATCCGCTTGATATGCTCTTGCAATATGCCAGTTTGGCAGTTGATAAGTTTATTACCTCGGAACATATATTATTTAATTACACGGTTCTCGCTCAAAAGATTTGACCAAATTATGCATTCACGCTAACCTATCTATACTATGAAGATAGCTGTTGGCTACCCGCCGTTGGATCAAACAAAAGGAGTGCCGTTACTGTCACAAAACAGGCAGTTTCAGTATTTTAACGCTCCAACGTACATTTACCCTATGGTTCCGGCGTATGCAGCCTCAATGGCAAAACACAGGGGTTACGATGTGGTGTGGATGGATGGAATTGCCGCTAAACAAACGTACAATCAGTGGCTGGAACAACTTCAACAAGAAAAAGTAGACCTGTTATTAATAGAAACAAAATCACCGGTAGTTAAACAGCATTGGAAAATAATAAAAGAGCTTAAAGAAAAATTTCCTAATTTAATAACCGTTTTAGTTGGCGACCACATTACGTACATTCCCAAAGAAGCAATGGATAATTGTCCGGTTGATTATTGTATTACCGGCGGTGATTACGACTTTTTATTATCGGATTTAGCGGATTCTATTACTAAAGGCACAGTTCTCCCCGGCGGTATCTGGGGCCGCAAAGGTGACACCCGCGTAAAACTTGGTGAGTTAATAAAACATGAAGGGGACTATTGGATCTCTGGTCCGCTTAAGCAAACTCACAACTTAGACGAACTACCTTTTGTTGACCGCGATTTAACTCACTGGGAATATTACGCGTACGCTAACGGCAACTACAAATACACGCCGGCAACCTACATGTATTCGGGTAAAGACTGCTGGTGGAATCGCTGCACATTTTGTGTATGGGATCACACTATAAATGATGTTGGAACTTATCGTAGATTTACTCCGGAACGGCTGTTTGCCGAAGTAAAGCACATTGTTGATAACTATGGCGTTAAAGAAATTTTTGACGACGCCGGAACGCTTTTTGTAGGACCTCCGCTTAAAAAGTTTTGTAATATGTTAATTGATTCCGGGTACAACAAAAAAGTTGTGTACAGCTGTAATATGCGACTAAACGCATTAACACAAGAATATTACGATCTTATGGGCAAAGCTAACTTTAGATTTATTTTGTACGGCATGGAATCGGGCAACCAAAAAACCTTAGATAAGCTGGACAAAGGGCTTAAAGTGCATCAAATCGAAGAAGGCGTTAAAATGGCTAAAAAGGCAGGCCTTGAACCGCATTTAACAATTATGCTTGGTTATCCGTGGGAGTCGCTGGAAGATGCAAAAAACACTATAGCGCTGTCTAAACGGCTTTTTGCAAGGGGCTATGTCGACACAATGCAGGCCACAATAGTTGTACCATACCCGGGGACGCCCTTGTACAAAGAATGTGTTGAAAAAGGCTGGCTTAAAGTAGATCCCACCGATTATGAAGCTTTTGATATGCGCGGCTCTGTTATGACAATTCCGTTTTCCGAGGACAAATTGTACGAATTAACCCAAGAACTGTACGCATCGTTTTTTACACCTCAGTACATGCTTAGAAAAATTTTGTCCGTTCGAACTTATGCCGATGTAAAATTTTTGTTTTACTCCGCATGGAAACTTGTTGGTCATTTATTAGATTTTGACAAAGAGCAAACTAAGGTAAATTGGTTCTCGCCAAAGTTTTGGATCGATGCCGTAAAGAGTATGTTTACGCATTTACTGCCCAAAAAAGAAGATGAAATTGTTGAAAAAGTGATTAAGGAAAGTGCTGAGGCGGAAGCTTTAGGTTAAGCCACTATTTTATAAATTCATACAAAATAGCTGAATTGTCCTTAACATTCCCAATATCATTAATTTGCACAAGTGGTCCTTTATAAATAATTTCCGGCTTATCTGAATCAAAAACGCCAACTTTTTTAAGCTCTTTTGCGGTATCAAAAAATTTTAGATTCTCTTCGCTATTTGGGTCAGCTTTATAAAAATATACTAAATAGTCGGGAGTTAAACTTTTGGCGGTGAGCAAGCCTTCGTCGCTAGCCAGATTTTTGGCGAATGCACCCGGCACATTTATATAATTTCTCTTATAATCTTTTAGCCAAAAAAAGGCTTCGGTGTTTTTATCGTATGGAAATGTAGCGATCACGGTTTGTTCGGGCGTGTAGTCTTTAATATACCTAAATACTTTTGGCATTTCCAAAACTTTTGTGATTTTTAGTGGAATAAAGAATTCACTAATCGCAAGCAGTGTGATGACAACATACACAGGATACCTTAGTTTAGTTTTGCTTATTTTGTATTGTATCAAACTAATGCCGTAGCCAGTGAAAATAAGTTCTATTAGAGTAATTACAAACCCAAAGCGGGACAACACTCGAAACATTGGAAAGGTCACATACAGTAGATAGCTTGGAGTGTAAATGTACTTGCCGGATATGATTACATAAGGTGGAAAAGTTAACAAGGCTAGTAACACACCCGTAATTCCAAGTGTGAACAGCATTTTTCGGTCTTTATTGTTTGTGGAACTTTTTAAGGTGCTTATTGCACCGGCTATGGCAAGAAGTAGCGAAATAAAACCTAAATAAACGCTACTATGTTCGCTTTTAAAATAGTTAAATGTTAGGTAATGGCCCCACTTGGTTTCTAAGGTATCTAAGATTGTGCGGGTCGTGTTTCCCCATATTGGATTATCTACCGAAGGCAATACAAAATACCATGGTCTGCTGCTGAACAAGACAAAATCATCTATCGGCCTTGCCAGTGTACCGGCCTGTGCTACTTCTGTCTTGGTATTACGGATAATGTAATTATTTTTGATATATGGGTATAAAAAAGTTAAAGATGAAATTCCCGCTACGGTTAGTATAAGAAATGCTGTGCTAATCTGCTTTCTTACTTCGATGTTAATTCCTTTATGCACAAGTGCGCTTGAAACAACAAGTACCCCTAATAAAATTATTAGAATATAGCCAAGATAATTGCTTGCTGCTGCGGTAATAGTAAGTAACAGCCCCAGAACGAATACTTTAAACTTAAATTCCCTAAACAAGTATAAATAAAGAAACAAGATAACAAGCCAAATTTGCAACAGCGCCAAATGACTTCGTGCTTGATACGCTATGTAGGGATTAAAAATAAAAATAGTACTTAAGATTAGTGGAACGACTTTGTTATGAAAAAAACTTTTATAAAACGTATAAGCTGAAAAAAATATTAACATGTAAGTTACAACAACGAATAGGTTATATGTAATTATCGTATTGCGAACAAGATATGACACACAGAAAAAGATGAGGTTAAACAACGGTTCGTTTTGGTGTACAAGATCAAAAGAAAAGCCATAAGGGTATCCGACATATGCAATTTGTTGAGTACCTAAGCCGTTAATTAGCTGTGGGAATACAAGCGCGTGAATGTTATCTTCCACAGTTCCGAGAAGATAATTATAGAGTATGTTTAGCATACACAAACATTATAACAGTGTATAATTTTTAAAGTAATTGTGTTCACTGTCCACAAAAACCTATCATGAAGAAAAAAGTATTAGTAACCGGATCGGCAGGGCTTATCGGTTCTGAGGCTGTGCGATTTTTTTGCTCGATTGGTAGAAATGTTGTTGGAATAGACAATAACATGCGAAAATACTTTTTTGGCGAAGACGCAAGCACCGAATGGAACCGGCAAATCCTAGAAAATCAATTTAAAAACTATGCTCATTACAATATAGATATCCGAAATCAAAAAGATATCGAGGAGATTTTTGCTCAAAATCAGTTTGATCTTATTATTCATGCCGCCGCGCAACCTTCGCATGATTGGGCGGCAACAGAGCCAATTACGGATTTTTCTATCAATGCCACCGGCACGCTTATTTTACTTGAAGCTTTTAAAAAACATTGTCCCGAAGCGGTATTTATATTCACCAGCACAAATAAAGTTTATGGCGATACACCAAATAAACTTCCGCTTTTGGAACTTGACTCCAGGTACGAAATTGATCCGACACATGCATACAAACACGGCATTGACGAAACAATGACATTAGACAATTCAAAACACAGTGTTTTTGGTGCTTCTAAAGTGGCCGCTGATGTGATGGTTCAGGAATACGGTAGGTATTTTAATCTTCGTACTACTGTATTTAGAGGTGGTTGTCTTACAGGACCTTCGCATTCAGGTACGCAACAACACGGGTTTTTAGCTTATTTAATAAAATGCATTGCCGAGGGCGTTACCTACACCATTTTTGGCTATAAGGGTAAACAGGTGAGAGATAATATTCATTCCTCTGATCTTATCTCCGCCTTTTATGAAGTTTATAAAAGTCCTCGAATCGGTGAGGTTTATAATATGGGTGGTTCGCGATTTTCAAATATTTCAATGAAAGAGGCAATTGAAAAAGTTGAGGGTTTTTTAGGCAGAAAAGGTGCAATTAACTATTCCGAAAAAAACAGGGAAGGTGATCATATTTGGTATATTTCAGACGTTTCAAAATTTAAAAAGCACTATCCAAACTGGGACTACAAATATAATGTAGATGCTCTTATTGAAGAAATATGTGAAATGGGCCATTTTTCACGTCCGCAAATTGTTGGAAGTTCACTGGTTTCGGAAATACAAGTTGGTACCAACGATCAAATTTTTGTTTCGGCCCACGTAACCGAAGTGTTTGGGCACGTTCAAGCCTTAAAAGCTTATCTCATCAAAAAGTTTCCAAGATTTGTTTTTGTTGAACATCCGTTTTTATACACAACTATTCCCAGTTCAAAAGCCAGTGCATTTGGTAACAATTTGTTACTACAGGAAAAATCCAAACAAAAACCACAAATGGAGCTTTTTTCTTATATAAACAATGTTTTATTAACCATGTACTGGTTTGTTAAAAACGGCAGGGACAGCAAGGTATTTATTGGTATTAATTCTCTTAATGCTTTAGCCGGTCTTGCGCTTAGGTTATTAGGATTTAACTTTAAACTTATTTACTATGCAGTTGACTATACAGAGCACCGATTTAAAAGCGCCTGGTTAAACAATATGTATCATTTCATAGATAGACTTTGCACAAGATATGCCGACTATGTATGGAACACCTCGGAACGAATGCAAAAACTGCGGGCCACTTTTGTTAGGACACCGTCGCACAATTTATTGGTACCATCGGGAGTTAATTTAGACAAAATAGTTAGTAAAACCGGTGATAAAAACGTTCTTGTTATATCAGAACATCTCACGGAATTAAAAGGTATCAATTTTGTAATTGAGTCCTTGCCTAAAATTATAGAACTAAATCCGCAAGCGCGTTTGATGATAATGGGAGTCGGACCTTATCAGGAAGAGCTTAAGCGCAATGTTTCAAAGTTTGGTATCGGAGATCGGGTGGAGTTTTTTAGTTCGGCAAGTCCCGATGTATATTTAGATAAACTTGGAAATTGCGGGATCGGGCTTGCAGTTTACGATGAAAAAAGAGCAAAAACCGCTTACTACGCGGATCCCATTGCCATAAAAGAATACATGGCTTGCGGTTTACCTGTTGTTGTATCCAAATCGTTGTGGATATCAGAAGAGGTAACAAACAAACAGTTAGGTATTGTAGCTGAAAATTTTGTTGAGGGGCTTGTTGTAGCATTGCACGAATTATGGAAGAATGAGTTATTGTTTAAGTCCTGCGCCGAAAATGCGCGTAACTATGTTAAGAACTTAGCGTGGAAAGACGTATTTGACAAAGCCTTTTACAATACGAAAGTAGTATAAATTATGCAAAACCTTACGGATTTAAGAATTGCTGTAGTAACTCACGAACATTTTAAAGGTAGCGGCCAGGAACTAAAAGACTATTTACTACGCAAAAAGATAAAAAGAGTTTTTTATATTGCGCATAGGTTTTTTTATGCAACCGATTCAATTTCCTATATGGAAGATTATGAGTTTGGTCGTCAGGTAAACAGAAAAGAGTCAGTTAAGCTTCCGTCATATGAATTTTTAATGTATCTGCGCGACGCCTTTTATGCCTTACGATTCTTTGTTTTTAGGAATGATCACTTTGATCTTTTTGTTGGCGCGGATTCTTTTAATACACTATTCGGACTCTTACTCAAAAAGCTTGGGAGGGTTGATAAAGTTGCTTTTCTTACAATTGACTATGTAATGCACAATAGATTCAAACAACGCTTCCTAAATTGGCTATATGTGAAAATGGATAGGCTGGCCTTTTGGGGAAGTGACTACACGTGGAACGTTTCCGACAGAATGTCCCGCCAACGTATTGTTGAACTTGGCGACAAAGCGAAAGAAAAAATACAACTTGTGGTGCCTATTGGTGTTCCGAGTGGCGATGCAGAAAAAGTAAAAGTTGACCGCAAAAATAATGTAATTGTGTATAGCGGTGGATTAACGCCGGAATTTGGTCTTGAACTTATTGTTGAATCCATGCCTAAACTAATTAAGCTTTTTCCGAATATTGAGCTAAGAATTATTGGTGGGGGAGTCTTGGAAGAAAAATTGAAAACTATGGTAAGGGATTTGGGCGTTGGGAAAAACGTTAACATTGTAGGATTTATTAACACAACAACAGACAGGGAACGTTGGCTGAGGTTGCTAAAAGAAAGTACAATAAGCCTTGCAACGTACGAAGACAATGAAACAACGTACAAGCGTTATTCTGATGTGACAAAACCAAAAGACTATATGGCTTGCGGACTTCCTATCATAACAACCTCTGTAATACCGCTTTCTGAAGAAATCACAAAACACAATCTTGGGCGTGTTGTTGGCTACACCACAGATAGTTTTGTTAGAGGAGTTTCTGCGATTTTAGGAAACGAAACAGAGCGAAAAAAAATTATGGAAAATGTATACAACTATAGTAAAAACATGACTTGGGACGCCGTTTTCGATAAAGTTTTTTTGGAAATGGGGATAACAGCTCGTTGACTTTTGACGTATTAAAAAAAATTAAATTATATGGCATTAGTAAGTCTGTTAAGTTTGTTTTTTTTGAGCTTTACTTAAAGTTGGTAAACGAGCCGCTGTTTGGTTCGTTTAGCCAGGGGGGAGAAGACCTGATATTGGATAAGCTTTTGGGTAATAAAAAAACCGGATTCTATGTTGATATCGGTGCGTATGATCCTGTTAAGTTTAGTAATACAAACAGATTTTATAAGCGTGGTTGGCATGGCATTAACATTGAACCTAATGCAACCAACTTTAGTAAGTTCGAGCATATGCGCCCGCGTGACATAAATTTAAATGTTGGCATAGGGGAAAATCGTGGGCAGTTAAAGTTTTATGTGTTATTTCCGGCCACACTTTCTACATTTTCTAAAGAAGATATGACTCAGCATGCTAAAGAAGGGCATAACGTTGTTGAGACAAAATCGATCCCTGTAGAAAAACTGTCCGATGTGTTAGAAAAACATGCTGCAAATACCACCATTGACTTTTTTTCCATAGACACAGAAGGCTTTGACCTTTCGGTATTGAAAAGTAATGACTGGCAGCAATTTAGACCCCGCGCAATTTGTGTAGAAAAGGGTATGCACGCCGCAGAAGTAGACAACTATCTAACCTCAATCTCATACAAAAAAGTGTGGAATAATGGTATAAATTCTATATATCTGACTTAATTTCTATTATCATTGTTAACTTTAATGGCGAAAAGTGGATAACTAAGTGTTTTGATTCCCTAAAAAAGCAAAACTATCAAAATTTAGAAATAATCGTTATTGATAACGGTTCCGGTGATAACAGTTTGCAGTTGATTCGCGAAAATTATCCCAACGTTAGCATTTATGAAGTTAATGAAAATGTCGGATTTAGCAAAGCCAATAATATCGGTGCCGCAAAAAGTACCGGTAATATTTTATATTTTCAAAATATAGATATTGCATATGAACAAATAGATTTTTTTGAAAAACTTCTTGGCTGTAAAAACTCAACAGATTCAAATATTGTAGGTCCTCGTATTTTAGGTTTTGACGGAAAGGATCCCTCGGGAGGTAAATATCTTGGTATGGATGTGTTTTCCTATTGCGGTGTAAGTGATAAACCTTTTTATATCGAAGGTTGCGGGCTACTAATTACTAAACAAGATTTTAATACACTTGGTGGGTTTGACGATAAGTACTTTATGTATAGTGAGGATATTGATTTGTGCTGGCGGGCCCGTATTTTTGGTATGAGTTTAGCCGTGTGTGAGGATGCCAAACTGTTTCACTACGGCGGAGGAATATCAACGCATACACGCAACAGGTCGGTGGGCGATCATGCAGTTCCGGTTTTTAGGCGTTACGAAGTAGAAAAAAACAATTTGAGAAATATGTTAAAAAATTATGGAGTAGTAAACCTTTTGTGGACTTTGCCGATGTTTCTGGCGCTCAACATTTTAGAAGTTCTACTTTATTTACTGTTACTTAAACTAAGTGTGGCGCGTATGGTACTTGGATCGATATTTTGGAATATTCGTAACCTTAAAGACACGTTAATCATACGTAAATATATACAAGCTCATAGAAAGGTTGGTGAAATCGCAATAATGAAGTATATGGATATTAAAATCAATAAACTGGTTGCTTTTTCTCGAGTGGGAATTCCAAAGTTTTTATGATGGCCAAGCTATATACAGCTAAAGTTACCTATATAGTTCTTTTGCTTGGTATAGCGGTGACTGCGGTTTATGTATGGTTGCGCCCCGGGTACCTTATAGGTTATGGTGACGAGTATTGGTTTATTGATCCGTCGGTTTTTATTAAAGATTTTTTTTATTTATGGAATACACGTTTTTACAGCGGCGGTTGGTTTAATTATTCGATTCCTCAAGTGTTCCCGATAACTTTTTTTTGGTTTGCACTCAAGCTATTCGGTTTTTCGCTTTATAGCATACAATTTGTATGGTTTACGTTAATTAACTTTCTACCCGGTTTAAGTATATTTTTTTTAATTAATTTTTTGCTGGAATCCGTTTACAAAAAAAGCAAGCACATTTACTTTTGTAGTTTTGTTGGCGCTTTAGTTTATTCTTATAATCTTGTGCTTGTTCAGCTTTTACCTACACAACCGCATTTAAAACCGGTTATGATCGGCGCACCGTTGTTGCTTTTATTTACGATAAAAGGGCTGCAAGCCGGCAACAAACGGTTATTTTCGACACTTATTGCTCTTTCTACATTAATCTTTGCACAGTCTAATGTAAATTTTGCATATACAACACCAATTTTTGCTTTCATCTTACTTTTTACGCTGTACCATTGTGTGTTAGATCCGCGCAGTGTTAAGCATAGTTTAGTGTTTTTGTTTGAAACATACGGACTAATTTTGCTGGTTAATTTATGGTGGGTAGTACCTTTAGTTGTTTCTCGCACACACTCCGGCTCTGAAATTGAGACTGTATTGGGAAACTGGAATGCCGTAGGCGGAAGACCTATTTTAGATTATTTTAGACTATTGGGTTTTTGGGGCTGGGAGCAAGGCACCAAAACTTATGATTATTACCCATACCATAATGTGTACAACACACTACCGCTGTTTGTAATTACACATGGAGTAACAGTTTGTGCCTTAATTGGGATTGTAGTTAAACCAAACAAATACTCTAAATTTATGTTGATACTATTTGTTTTAGGTATATTTTTAACCAAAGGAAACAGCGGTGTTTTTGGTAGTGTATTTATATTTATGTTTAAGCACGTGCCGTTTTTTTGGATTTTTCGCGATCCTTTTTCAAAATTCGCCATATATCTTATGTTCCCTGTTAGTATCTTATTTAGTTTTTTTGTGCACTCCATGTTAAGTTTAAAAACAAAATACAGATACCTAGTTTATATAGTCCCCATATTTTTGTTGCTTTCCGCATTTCCAATATTTAAAGGCATGTTTTTGGTTTCGCAAAACAGCGTTGGCAGAAGATCAAACTATGTCAAAGTTCCGGATTATTGGTCTAACTACGTGCGTGAAGAGAATTCCTCCGTTATGGTAGGTTTACCCGCACCTTATGGTTCCGAGTATTCATGGGAGTCAGGCTTTAACGGAGACCCTTTTGTCATGTTTACACAAAAGGATTTGTATAAGTTTGATAGCATGCCGATAACATTGGGGGGAAAGTTGTTGTCAAGCGGTTATACTGCCTTGATTTTGCACAAAGATACGTTGATAAAAAACTTTATTGATTTTTTTCCTATTGAAAAAATAGTTATTCCAAACGATTTAATTGCTGACAAGTTTTTAAACCAACAAGTTCGTGAACTGTTTTCGACAATATACAAAAAAGAAACTCAAGGTGTGCTAGAAAGCTATTCTGTACAGGATCCGCTACCAAAAATTTATGTAACAGAAAAATTAATAACCGCTTCCGGAGACTTTCTTAAAAATTGGCGCGTCGGTTTGTCTTTGTTTTCCAATGTTCAAAGACCAACGTTTTTTACCCAAGCTTTGTCTAACCAACCTATTTTCGCTGAATTTGAAAATAACTATTACATTTCCGTAGATGTCGTTGATAAACAAGATAAAGCTAAAATTCCAAATGTAAAGAATGCAACTTTATACCAGTTTTCTATTACAGATGCTGTTAAAAGAGATTTAACGTTAAAAATAAACGCTGAGTCGGGACTGGATTTTACAGTTCGGATACTTAATGCCGAAGGCAAGGTACTTTTTGTTAAGGATTTTAGTGTTTCACAAGGCCATGTTTGGCACGATTTACAAACACTTTCCCTGCCTCAGGGGAAATATTATCTGGTTTTAATGCCGATCATTGAAAGGGAAACTTATAAGTGGGACACAAAAACCCCCTCATCTAAGGTTAATATCGGCGATTTTGTACAAGATACAAATTCTATAACTTTTTCTGCAACTAACATACATAACTATCTTTTGTACGAGATCCCCGGGTTTAACAGCAATAAACACTACACTATGACACTGGATTACACGCTATTAAACGGTTCTTTAGAGTTTTTTCTTGTTCAAAATGATGCTGTATACCCTTTATATAGATGTGAGCCACCTGCGTATTCAGTGTTAGTATGTGATGGAAATGTTTTTTTGCCGATTGACCCATATATTTATTCAAATAAAGCCTATATTGGATTGTCGCTTTCTGATGTATACGATAAACCGGAAATAGGTAGTATCAAAGTGCGTTCACTATCGGTAAAAGAAGTACTTCAACCCAATTTTGCGCTTGTTGCAAAAGAAGACGTCAGTAATGTGTTTAGAGCCGTTGACTATACTCAAATAAGTCCCACGCAGTATAAAGCTACTCTTACTAAAGACTTACCTGCTAACTTTGTAGTGGTTTTTGCAAATAATTTCAATTCCGGGTGGCGACTTAAAACGGGAGGAAAATATATCTCTCAAGCCAAGCATGTGCTAATAAACGGTTATGCTAACGGTTGGTTGCTGAATAGAAGTGACTTGACCGATGATGATATAGAAATTGTCTTTGTTTACCAAAAATATTTTGAGGTTGGCGTAATTATTTCTCTAGGTAGTATTGTGCTTTCACTGATATACATCTACATAAATTTTGGAAAGAAACAGCGTGACTTTTTATAAACGAATTATTACATTGCTTGTTATAGTGGTTAGCTTTGTTATTTTGGAAGCTGTATTTAAACATATCGGTGTACTAAATGTGCTTTTTGTATTGGCTTATCTTTTAGCAACTTATTTATTGGATACAAAGTGTGAGGATAATATCTTACTAGCCACACTGGTATTAATTGTTGCCGTAATACTAAAATTTTTGGAATTAGAAACTATAGCCAGTATTCTTGGTGATCTGGTGTTTGTGATTTTAATATTTGCAAGTTTCCAAACTGCTAAAATAAACTCATGATAAAGTTTACTAAACTTGTAGTTTTCGCTTTTGGCATTTACTTTTTCTCGTGGCTTTCCGTTTACCTGACTGGAGTCAATAAACTTGCCATTCAGTCCGAAGACACACTTCCTGCCATGTTTATTCCCGTCACTTTGAAAAAGATTTAACGCCCTTTTACTTTAAACAAGTTGCCAGTCATTATATTTCGGCGTTTCCCATTATGACCGGGTTTTTGGTTGTTCCGGTGTACTTTCCCCCGCTAGTCTTAGGTTTGTCTGTAACATTTGAAAATCTGGTTTTTCTTGCGCATATTAGTTCGGCGTTAATTGTGGCGCTTTCAGGAGGCGTGCTGTTTTTATTGTTAAAAAAATATTTGTTAAAGGATGAACGCCATGCTTTATGGTTAACACTAATTTATTTATTTGGAACTATAAATTATGCGTTAATTTCTCAGGCTTTGTGGCAGCACGGCACTTTGCAATTATTTTTGCTTTTAAGTTTGTATTTTTTGTATAAAAGTTTAAGTGCACAGCGACTACGGCACGTTTTTTTATCGACACTGTTTTTAGGATTTGCAATTTTAACAAGACCAACTGCAGTTATTTTTGTGCCGTTTTTATTTTTAATATTCGTCGGCAAATCCTTTGTTTCCGTTAAAAAAGCTTTTTTAAGTATGTGGGTTTATGTTACCGGTTTTCTACCGGCGCTTTTATTTTTTGTTTGGTACAACGCTGTTTTTTATTTAGATATTTCTAATCAAGGTTATGCGAGTCAAATACTTTCGGAATGGCTTTCTAAATTCCCCGAAGGTTTTTTGGGCTTGTGGTTGTCACCAAGTAAGGGTCTTTTGATTTATACACCGGTTTTTATACTATCGCTTTTTGGCTTTGTATTAAGTTTGCGCAAAAAAATTTCAACTACGGATTTTGAATACATAATTTATGGTTGCATTGTC